>Ga0208644_1001198_pt1 | contig 22145 bp, 39 predicted proteins | sample VirMetDEL_Nov_18_FD_184517 | JGI IMG/M metagenome (GOLD analysis project Ga0208644, IMG submission 184517) | Aqueous microbial communities from the Delaware River and Bay under freshwater to marine salinity gradient to study organic matter... | ecosystem: Environmental > Aquatic > Marine >...
CTCCTTTCTCCAAAGGAACGCGCCTTAATTTCAACCTTAAACATCGGCCCAATGTCCGGCCTTTCAACGTCTAATGCGGATGGCAAGTAATGCCATTTAAGCCTGCACCAGAGTCTCAAGTGCCTATTGAGAAGTACATCCCAGTCGATTTGCAGAGGGATGATCCATCGGTAGTCGATATTGCTGCGGCGCTTTGGCGCACTGAAAACACGTTAGGGTCTTACTTAAACCAAGAAGAAGGTTTGCCAGATGTAGTCGATGACAGGTCGTTCAACCCTTACGACTTTATGTCTGAAGAAGAAAAAAGTAATAAGCAGTTTGTTGTTAATGCCGCTTTGACTGATTCAGAAGATGAGATGAACGCTGTCCGCAGACAACAAGCGAGGGAGCGCAAGGACAGAGAGACTATTGCTAACGGCGGCGCTATATCCGTTGCTTTAGGTCTTGGCGTTGGGTTTACCGATCCGGTCAACTTCATTCCCATCGGAGGCGCTGTTGCTAAAACTTATAAAACTGGCGGTTCAATACTTAAATACGCTGCTGTAACAGGCTCGACCACTGCCGCATCTACCGCAGTCCAAGAGGCCGCACTACACGCAACACAGCTAGAAAGAACCTATGGCGAGTCTGCTGTAAACGTATCGGCGGGTGCGCTCTTAGGCGGGGTTCTTGGCTTTGGTGTCGGCAAACTTGCCCAATACATAGATGAGCGCCAAATCGAAGAGATAGCTAAATCAATGGAGCCTGAGTCTCGCATACTCGCTGGCGAAGACTCTGTAATTCTAAGCACCCCTCCCGTTGATCCTTCTTTGATACGCCAGTCGTTTATGGATATTCTTCGTTTAGAACTGACTCCTGTTGCTGGCAACAAGCTGACAAGGGGAGAGCGCAAGGAGTTACTAGCACAGCGTCGCGCACTTAAAGAGCAGATGAACAAGGTTGAGGCTGTTGTTGAGGCTGCGCCAAAGATACCGGGTGTACCAGCTAGGAAAGCAAAACAACAAGCCGTAGAACAAGCCGAGGCGTTAGCCGCTCAAGAACGGCAGGCAATTCAAGACCAGTTGAATATAGTTAATACGCGACTGAAGGATGATGACGTAGCTAAGGCGGCAGAGGGAAACCTTACAAGGCTAGAGCAAGGCATTGTCCCTAAAGAATACCAGTCGCGGCTAGATGAAATCATCTTGGAGAATGAACGAGCTACATCCGCACCCATTACTAAGCCTTCAGGGGAGCCTGTCACGCCAGAGGAGCTTCGTGACCCCAATTATGTAGAGACTCCTAGTTTGCAAAAGCAAGCGGCAGACGAAGGTATATCTGCGGCAGACTTGAGTGCAGGCGCAATGAAGGTCGCTAATGGTGAGGAAGTTAAGGGTAAGGTGGGTAAGTTTCTTGTTAAGGCGCTTTCGTTTGACCCGTTATCAAGAACCATAACTAGCGTAAATCCTGAGACTAGGACGCTGGCAAATTTGTTAGCTGAAAACCCTATAGCTACGGACAGAGGTGGGGTTACAGCCGTAGAGTCTCGAATCAAGATAAAAGATGGTTATTATGTTGCTGCCCTTGTTAATCACTTAGATAGATTTAGAGCGTATAAAAAAGCTGGCGGAAACCTGAACAGGGTAAAGTTCAATGAAGCCGTGGCAAGGGCCTTGCGTAATGATGCGTCCGACATCCCAGAGGCACTAGAATCTGCTAGGTCTTGGAGGTCAAACTTATACGATCCCCTGAAAAACGAGGCCATTGAGGTCGGTTTGTTGCCAGAGGACGTTGATGTAACAACGGCTGTTGGCTACCTAAACAGGCGATGGAACAAAGAGAAGATCGTAGCTAATTATAACGAGTTTTTGACTGTTGTTAGTAAGTGGCTGAAAGACCGTGACATTGAATTAAAAACCAAGAGGATTGAGGAAGATGTACGACCCGAACGCGGAGGAAACGGAAGAAGACGCGATCAGGCACGAATCGTTGCGCCGACTGAGGATGAAATCGCAAGCAGAGAAACGCTTGAAGGTGCGCCGATCCGAGAGGGGGCAACAGGCCCAGATGTCGGACTCAACACCGTTGCAGAGCAGTATGCAGCAGACAACGGAATCAGACTTTCCAGACAATCTGAATATGTAAAAGTAGACGAAGATCGAGCTAAGGCTATTGCCCAAGCCTTTGATGATATGGAGGACGCCCCCACCGATCCTATAGTCCAAGAGGCTTATAGGGACTTGGTGCAGCAGACAAGAGCGCAATACGACGCTCTTACAAGCGCAGGCTACAAATTCACGTTTTTTGACTCTACCACTGACCCTTACAATGGCAACCCGTATAACGCTATGCGCGACTTGCGTAATAACAAAAAGATGGCGGTGTATGGAACGTATGATGGCTATGGAACCCTTGATGATTTTGCTGCTGACTTAAACGACCCCAACAGGATTATGTTGCAAGACAGCGGCTTGCGGTGGGTTGACCAAGCTGGCAAAGAGCAGATCGTGACAAACAACGATCTGTTTCGTGCGGTACATGATGCTTTTGGTCATGGACTTGAGGGAGCAGGGTTCCGCGCAAGGGGAGAAGAAAACGCTTGGCAGGCTCACGCCAAGTTATTCAGAGGCCCGGCGTTACGGGCCTTAACGACTGAGACTAGGGGGCAAAATAGTTGGCTTAACTACGGCCCATTTGGAGCAAAGAACAGAACGGCAAAGCTAGAAGACACCGTTTTTGCAGACCAAAAAATGGGGTTAATGCCTGAGTTTACGCAACGCGAAGGGCGCGAGGGTCTCCTTGATGAAATAGACATTCTTGAGGATCAAGAGTACGAAGACATTGCTCGACAGATTGCCCAAAGGATCAAAGGTTCTCCAGACGGAAGACTTCCTTATGACTGGAAAATTGGCGAGGGTTCTAAGCCTAGCAAGCTAAACGGCACAAGTTTAAGAGGGCCGCTTCGATCTAGGACTTTTCAGATACCCGACAACCTTGTTGAAGACTTCTTGGAAAACAACATTGAAGACTTAGGGCGGATCTATTTGCGCCAAATTGCGCCAGACATTGAGATTAAAAGACAGTTTCCTGAAGACGACATCGAGCTTACTGACGAAATAAAAAAGATTGAGCAGTGGTATAGCGATGCCATGAAAAGGGCTAAAACCAAGCGTGAAAAAGATGTTTTGGAAAAGGCCAAGAATAGCGATATTGAAGATATAGCTGGGATGCGGGATCGCATTCGCGGCGTGTATGCGATGGAAGACCCTAATAACATATTCCATAGAGCGGGGCGGGTGGCTAGAAACTTAAACTACTTGAGGCTTATGGGTGGGGTGGTTGCTTCGTCGGTTCCTGATGTAGCCCGTATATTTATGGCTGAAGGAATAGGTAAGACTTTTTCTAAAGGTTTGGTTCCTCTTGCTAAAAACCTTAAAACCTTTCAGGTGTCTGCCGCTGAAGGTAAGCGATACGGCATAGGCGTTGATGCGTTGATGGGTGGTCGGTCACAGATTATCTCTGACATTTCTGACTACACTAAAGGCGGCACAAAGTTTGAGCGCGGGGTGCAATCGCTAACGGACAACTTTGGTCGAATCAATTTGATGGACTATTGGACTGCTGGGGTAAAGCAACTCCATGTAGTGACCATGCAGAACTCTGTCGTTGATGGTTTGTTAAAAGGCAAAATAGATAAGCGATTGTCCCGACTAGGCATTGATGACGGTAACGCTAGTGCTATTGCTGAACAGTTAAAGAAGTACGCAGAGAAGGTTGATGGCGTGTGGCTGTCTAACGCCAAGAACTGGGATAACCCAGAGCTTGAGCAGATTTGGGGCGCTGCACTTAGAAAAGAATCTGATCGGGTAATTGTGGTTCCGGGGCAAGAGAAGCCTTTGTTTATGTCTACCCCAATGGGTAAGACCATAATGCAGTTTCGCTCATTCATGTTTTCATCAACGCAGCGCATGACGATTGCCGCGCTGCAAGGACAAGACCACAACGCTTTGGGTGGTGTCTTGATGCTCACCACGCTAGGGATGATGTCCTACGCATTCAAGCAAAAGGATGCAAAGAGGGAAATAACAGACGATCCAATAGGATTAGTTATTGAAGGTATAGATAGGTCAGGCGCATTAGGCGCTATAATGGAAATCAACAACACAATGGAGAAGGTTTCTTCCAACAACTTTGGGTTAAGACCTCTCCTTGGTGCTGATTTGCCCGCAGCCAGATTTGCCTCAAGAAGCATAGCGGATGGCCTTATGGGGCCAACATTTGGGTCAGGAATCGACCTTGTTGCCAGAGTAGCAAACGCAGGGTTGGGTGAGGATGATTGGACGGAATCAGACACAAGGGCGCTTAGGCGGCTAATCCCCGGACAGAACTTGACGTTCATAAGAAATGGATTCGACGAGGTGGAAAAACAAGTAGGTGATTTATGACCGTAACGAATACGACTGCTCGTAACCAATACATTGCTACAGCAGGTCAGACTGTCTTTGCGTACACGTTTGAGGTGTATGACAAGGATGACCTCGTTGTACTACAGAACAGTACGACTCTATCAGAGGGTTCTAACTACACCGTGTCGGGTGTGGGGAATGACAGCGGTGGGAATATCACACTGGCTGTTGGCGCTACTGCCGGTGACGTTATCACCATCTATAGAGACATGGCGCTGGAACGTACCACCGACTACCAGAACAGCGGTGACTTCTTAGCAGCCGAGGTCAACGAAGACTTCGACCGCTTGTGGTTGGCTATACAACAGAACGCTACGACCGATTCACGCTCTGTCAGAAAGCCGGTTCTCGATCTGGACTCCATCAACATGGAGCTACCAGTAGCATCTGGGCGCTCTCACAGGCTTCTAGGCTTTGACTCTACAGGTGCAGTTGAGGCTGTTGATTACCTGAAGGCTCAAGAAGTAACGATCCTGACTGAAGACACGTTCACGGGTGACGGCACTACAACAGCGTTTACCCTAAGCACTGCGCCGGTAACAGGTAGATTATTGCAGATAACCATAGACGGAATCATGCAGGCCATTAGTTCGTACACACTGTCTGGTCTGGTGGTTACATTCTCTGAGGCACCACCATTCAACGCAGCTATCGAGGTGCGTAAGTTCATCCGCAACTCTGACGTGATAGGTGACATCACAGAGGTTATTGCTGGTACGGGGTTGTCGGGCGGTGGTACTTCAGGCCCAGTGACTCTTAACCTAGCATCCGTACCTGTATCAGTAGGTATCACTACCACAGTTACAGCAGCGTCTATGACGGCTACGGTTAACACGCACGTTTACGTCAGTGCCGCTGGGCGAACTATCACGCTCCCCGCCTCACCGACTATAGGTCAACGAGTCCTGATTACGGTAGGTAACTTCACCGATACGGTGGTGGGTAGGAACGGGTCGAAGATAATGAGCAGTGCGTCTGACTTCACAATGGATGCGGCGTATCTCTCCATACAATTCATATACACAGATGCAACTCAAGGGTGGGTAATGGCATGAGCAACTTTACAGATTTTATTAGCGGTGGTGGTGGCACTCTGTACACCATCCCAATTACTGCATCAACAACATGGACACCGCCTTATGACGGAACTGCCGTTATCCACTGCATAGGTGCAGGGGGTAGCGGAGGCTCTGATGAGAGCAATGGAAACGTCACAGGGGGTGGTGCTGGAGGCTACTCCCGTAAATCAGTCACGCTTTCTACAGGCACAAATTGGACAATGGTGGTAGGCGCTGGCGGGGCACAACCGACAAGCAATAATGCCAATGGCAACGCTGGGGGTAACACCACCGCTACTGACGGATCGTCAAGTCTTGTTGCTAATGGAGGTGGGCCGGGACTGACAAACTCTACGGCAGCGGTTGCTGGAGGCTCTGCATCAGGTGGTGATGTAAACAATACTGGCGGCGCTGGCGGCCATAACGGAACCATGTGCGGCGGGGGTGCTGTAGGCGTTTTAGGCACTGGTGACGCTGGTGAAGTAGGAACTGGCGCTAGTAGCGGCGGTGCTGTTATTAATAAATATGGCGGTCACTCTGATGTCCAAAGTCCACAGTTTGAAAATACAAATGGCGAGCTGCGCGGCGGTGGTCGGGGCGGTAAATTTCTAAATGATTGGACGGGGACAATACCAGTAAACCTTGACGGTGGCTTTTTAGCGGGAGGCGGTGCCGCTTATCAAGTCCAAACCACAAGAAGTGCACAAGGTGGTGATGGGGGCATTGGTGGCGGAGGCGCGAGTGCTAACTGTGCTGATGTTAGTCAGAGTGGATTCGTTGTCGGAGGAAAGGGCGGTAACGGCTTAATCCTTGTTATGTACACGTCTGTAGGTTAAGGAGAAAAACATGAAATACAATATCCTAGACGCTGAAGGCGGTAACGTAATTAATACCATTCTCGCTGACGCTGACTTTGTTGAAGCTAACTTTGACCACTATGAAGTGTACGTTGAACCTACGCCTCCAGAGCCTACAGCGGAAGAAGCTGCAAGGCTGTGGCGTAATGGTGAGCTAGAGTCTTCGGACAAAGCAGCACAAACCCCAGACTGGCCTAACAGAGATAACATCTTAACGTATCGTCAGGCACTACGGGATTGGCCTAGTACGTCAGACTTCCCTGACACTCGTCCAGAATTAGGAGCGTAAAATGGCTTTAACAAAAGCGCACAACCGGCTTGTATCTGGATCAACGAAGAACGTCGTTGACTACGGTGCAACTGGTGACGGCAGTACGGATGACACTACTGCTATACAGGCATCTATCACGTCTACCTACGGTGACGAGGTAAGCACTGGTAATACCTTGAACCTCCCTCGCGGTGTGTTTAAGACGAGCGCCACGGTAGAGGTCAACAACAGCGGTCAAACCTTCAACGTAGACAACATCACTCTGAAGGGAGCGGGGCGGCAGAGCACTGTCATCGACACCGCTGCGGCTACATCGGGGCCGGGCATTGAGTTGGTTAAGGGCATCTTCAACAACATCTCTGACCTGACGGTATTAAACGCTACAACGTCCGGCATTAACATAGAGTCTGTTGGTAATACGTTTGCTTCCAACCGTAATAGCTTTGACAAGGTGCAGGTGAAGTCTAGCGGCACTGACGGCTTTGCGTTTGAGCGATCCTACTTGGGCAAGGTGTCGGGCTGCAACTCGGAGGAGAACACGCAAAACGGGTTCTATCATAACTTTGAGATCCACACGTCATGGACGCTGGACAACAACTACGGCAGGCTGAACGGCACGCCTGATCCCTCTGCGCCTACCTTCTACACCCACGCAGGGTTTAAGAGCGACTTCAATGTTTACTCGTCCTACATCTCTAACGCGGCGGATGAAAACCGATACGGCTACCACATACTAGGCAACCGTGGTGTGTCGTTTATATCTAATGGTGCCGAGTTCAATGCTCGGTCAGGATTCTACTTCGAGGGTTCGTCCAGCTACGAGATCAACTGGCTATCGGGTATGGGCAATACCTGTGGTGGTAACAACAAGCAGAACAGCGGTTTCGCCAACCACACCCACGTTAAAGCGAATGACAACGTTACAAACTTCGTGGTGCAGAAGCAGCCTGTATCCTTCTCTACTACTGTTGGTGGAACCTATGACTTCATCGCTACAGGTCAGGGCGCTAAGTTAGTTCTCGAAGATCCGCTGATGTACAACTCAGGGGCGAGGGCGTTTGATAGCGGCTTCATCCAGACGAACTACACTGCACCCAAGCTGATTTACAGCAAGGCGTTCTCTGCATCTGGGGCAGAAACACTGACTGCGTTAGACAGTTCGCTGGGCACAAGCAATGACTTCTCAGGCGAGATACTTATTACTGCCTGTAACAGTGCATTCGGAACGACAGGGTCTATCGGCTCGGCTATCTACAAGCTGTTAATCAGTAAGACAGCCGTGGCTGGTGAGCAAGTTGTCGAGATCGCCAAGCTAGGATTAGTGTCAGGATCGTCTGCTAACCACCCCTCGTTTACATTTACTGTATCGTCAGGGAATCTTGTGGCTACGCCTGTTGGCTCTACTGCTGGAAACTTCTGGTTCGCGCTAGAGAAGGTCGGCGGCAACTTCATTTTTGAATAAGGACTGACTATGAGTTTTTCACAGGAAGATTTACGTCCTATTGGTGGCTCTGCTGACGGAGCCGTCACATGGGAATACACAACTGATAGCACCCCGAGTGAGGTGGCTAATGAGGCTAACTACTTCGGTGCCGCATCTAGCTTGCTGTCGGTGGGTGACACGCTGTTTATCAGGTCAGGACAACCGCTCGGTATTAGCGCGGTTATAACGCAAAGCGACGGTGACCAAGTTCAACTTGGGTCTGTTGCAGAAATCACAATTTAGAGAGGTTCAAGATGGGTAATCCATTCAGAGGTGTAGACGGTCAGTTAAACGGTAGCGTCTACGACATGGTTCCGGTTACACCGGCAGACGGGTCAGACAACGTAGGCACTGGTAACATTGCCATCGGTCTATACATTACGGGTGAGGGGAACGTCTCGTTCCACACTAAAGACGGTGTGACTCGGACTGTGGCTGTACCTGATAACTTCTATCTGATCTGCTCGGTGAAGCGAGTCCTAAGCACAGGGACTACTGCCACCGGCATCCATGCAATGGTGGTCTAAATGCTTAGTGCTAACGTAAGCGCGTTCTCTATGCGTAAAGCTGTAGGTGGTGGTGGCGGCCCAGTTCCTTATATCGTAGAAATGAGGATTATAGGTGGGGGTGGGTCAACAAATAATTGGTTCTATGCTTGTGGTGGTGGCGCTGCTGGCGGATTTGCAAATTTGACGCTTACAGAACCCGCCGCTAATCTTTCATATCGGATGTATATAGGCGCTGGGGGCGCTGCTCGCGCTGCTGGCAGCACTAGCACTGGCATATCCGGCGGTATAAGTTATATTTTTGACAATGACAGTAATCTTGTAGCGACAGGCACAGGCGGCTCATATTCATCAGACGAAGCGTACGGCCCAACTTATGAACCGCCACAGAAGCCAACTAGCTCCTATTCTGGTGGTGCTGGTACAGGGCCAGATGGCGCTAGTAGTGGTGTTAGAAATCCTGCAAATACGCACACCAACGGCTATGACGGAGGCGATTCCACCCCCGGCGGGAATGATATATATGACGGGGGGGTTTATTATGGCAATTATCAAGGCGGTGGCGGCGCAGGGCATGGTGGCGCTGGTGGAGACGCTGGATTAGGTGCGTGGTCTGCCGGGGCCGGAGGTGCTGGTGCTGCATGGCATGACGGGGTAATGCGCGGTGGCGGTGGCGCAGGCCACTCGTCATATCGGCGTTCCATTGGCTTAGGCACGGCTGCGGCAGGCGGTAGCGGCGGCGGGGGGTCAGGGGGGATGTCTACTTACAGTGCTTCTGCAAACGGTGGCAATGGGTCAGCAAATACTGGTGGCGGGGCTGGCGGGGGAGGTCGATCGCAGGTTAACCCATTTGCGCTAGGTGGCGCTGGTGGATCAGGCGTAGGTATTGTTAGATACCAAGGCCCACAGCGAGGTACTGGTGGAACGATTACATCGTCTGGCGGTTACACCTACCATACGTTTACTTCCACTGGTTACTTTACTACCGCATAGGATTACAAATGGCACATTTTGCAAAAGTTGTTAATGGTGTTGTTGAGAGCGTAATCGTTGCTGAACAAGAAATCATTGATACGCTAGAAGGCACTTGGGTGCAGACCTCTTATAACACCCGTGGCGGTGTGCATCTGGGCCAAGACTTAGAGCCAGACGGCGGGGTGGCATTACGCAAAAACTTCGCTGGTATTGGATTTACATACGACTCGGTGCGCGATGCCTTTATTGAGCCTAAGCCCTACCCTAGTTGGGTATTGGATGAAGACACTTGCTGGTGGGAACCGCCAGTGCCTTATCCTGACGAGGGCCTCCACGAGTGGGATGAAGATAATGGTCAATGGGTAGAAATAGGAGACTGACATGGAATACATAATACTGGCGTTTAACATAGTGACGGCTGCTATAGCTATAGCATCGGTCATCTGTGCAACAACGACTGCACCACAGAACAAGCCGTGGGCGATCACGGTGTACAAGATCCTGAACAAGATCGCGCTGAACAATGAGTGATAGCCTGCTTGATAGGATCGGTGTGTCTGGTTACAACAAACCAAAGCGGACACCGAAGCATCCAACCAAGTCGCACGTCGTTGTGGCTAAAGAGGGTGATAAGGTCAAGACCATCCGTTACGGTCAGCAAGGTGTAAGCGGCTCCCCTCCCAGCGATGGTGAGTCTGAATCGGCAAGGAATCGGCGTGCATCGTTCAAGGCGAGACACGCAAGGAACATCCGCAAGGGCAAGATGTCTGCGGCATACTGGGCTAACAAGAGTAAATGGACATGAAGAAACCTAAGAAGGGTTTGTACTACAACATTATGAAGAAGCGTGAGCGTATTGCTGGCGGGTCTGGCGAACGTATGCGTAAGCCGGGGAGTGCTGGGGCACCCACAGCTAAAGCGTTTAGGGAAAGTGCGAAGACAGCGAGAAGTTAATGGACATGAACACGGCCTTCGATGTAGTTCTTGGTGGGCTGATGCTACTGGCGGGTTTCTTTATGAAAATATTTTGGGACATGCTACAAGGTACGCGCAGGGAACTGTACGACATGGAGCGTAGATCGACCGAGACCTATGTGCGCCGCGATGACTACCGGGTGGACATGAGTGAACTGCGGGATATGTTCAATCGCATTATGCTCAAGCTGGACGAGAAGGCAGACAAGTGAGCTTCTTCAATGCTTTGGGGCCGATTGCCGATCTGGGTAGAACGTGGATCGAGGGCAAGGTTGCCAAGACTAAAGCAAAGGCTGAAGCCGAGGCTGCGGTAATGATCAACCAATCCAAGAGCGCGGCTGATTGGGAAACCGCTATGGCTAGGGCTAGTAATACTAGCTGGAAAGACGAATGGATCACCATTCTGTTTTCCATCCCATTGGTTCTGGCATTCGTACCATCGGCTGTACCGTATGTGCGCGAGGGCTTCGCAGTTCTAGCGACCATGCCTCAGTGGTACCAGTACGGGTTGTCGGTAATCATTGCTGCGTCATTCGGTGTGAGGGGTGCGATAGGAATAATGAACAAGGTTAAGAAGTGATGGAGTATCTCTACTTCAAGCGTGAAGACTTCGACTGTACGGAAACAGGCTCCAATAAAATGGACCCAGAATTTATACGCAGGGTCGATGAGCTACGCTCTGCTGTTGGTAGACCCCTGTACATCACGTCTGGGTACCGCTCTCCCCAGCATAGTTTAGAAGCGAAGAAGTCAAAGCCCGGCACTCATGCACAGGGTATTGCTTGTGACATCGCAGTAGCTAACGGCGTGGAACGTAGGCAGCTAGTGAAGCAGGCGTTTTACCTTGGGTTCCGAGGCATTGGCGTAGCCAAGACATTCGTTCACGTCGATATGCGCGAGACAGAACCCGTGTTATGGGTTTACTAGGGCGTGGTTCTTGAGCTAGGGGCTATCATCAGTGGCCTTAACATGGCCGCCTCTGCTCTAAACAAAACGGCTCAAGCAACCCAAGACCTCAGCCAGATCAGTGGCTACCTATCCGCACTAGCCGAGGGACAGCACGATCTACAAAGGCTACAAAACACCAAGACCCTGAGCGCAGCCGATGCTGTCAAAGCGCAGTTAGCAAAGAAGGAAGCCGACGATGCCTTGGCTCAGGTGCGCGAGGCATTCGTGTACTCGGGAAACGGTCAGTTGTGGGACGATGCGATGAAGGCTATGGCCGAGGCTCGCAAGGCTAGGGCTGCTGAGATCCGCCGGTTGGAGTTGGCTAGAAAGCGCAGGAAGAAAGAGCTAACACAACTAGCCATTGTCATCGCTGTGTCTGTTGGCCTCATCCCAATAGCTATCATGCTCGCCATATGGTTAATCTTCCAGATCTAGGCTAGGTTGGTTGGCGCAGGCCACGATGTCCGTTTAACTAATAGGTGAATCTTGTAGCGTGTGACCTTGAGTTCGTCCGCAATCCACCGTGTCGTTTTGCCTTGACGTTGCCACTCCCATATCTGCCGCTTGGTTGCTTCGCTGAACGGGGCGCTGACGTTGGCTAGCCTGTAGTCTAGGTACTCACGTTGCAGTCTTTCTTGCGCTTTAATGGCTTTGTAAAACAAGTCTACCGGCTCGTCTTGAATTTCGTGTGTCTTTCGTGGCACTTCTTGCATCGCCTCTGGCTACCCTTCGTCATTTCCGCTGTGGGAAACAGGTTCTTACAGTTCAGGCAGACGTTCAAGTCGCGTGGCACATTGGATGGTAACTGCTGGATCTCACCACCGTTAGCTAGGAATTCTTTGAGTGCGTCGTTCATCTGTTTTCCTTTTGGACAATGGCAAAGCCTACGTTGCCGAGCTTACTCTTGATGGGGAGTGGGCCGAGCATGTCATCGACCCGGTCAACCTCCTGCTTAATCCACGATGGGAGGGGGTCAGGACACTTCACTGGCTTGCCGTTGTATTCCACGCCATGCTTGTGCTCAAGGTATCGACACCCGATTTCCTCGTTAATGCTGGTGCCGTTGGTCTTTCCTTCGTTCCCCTCACTCTTTGATGTACTTAGCGCGGTGATCTGCGCTCGTATGTCTTTAGGTGTGGGGAAGTGGTCTAGCTTCTCGACCAACAAACCCATCGCTTCTTGCATGAGGGCAGGGCTGTCGCGACAGAACGCTTTGTAATGAACCTCGCCCAACCCGTCCGGCCAATCCCGCTTCTTGAACGGGTGAAGCTGGAAGAATGGTTTGTACAGCCGCGTGAAGTCTTCTTTCTCAATCATGTCTTTCCTTGGTTAAGTGCGCCAGTTGATGGTGTTAATGTGTGAATCAACGCGGGCACAAGCACACCATCTGATTCTCATATCCCTTACGGGAGGCTGACGCTGGCGCTCGCCTGCCCGGAAAGTTTCCCGCCATACAATATTTTCAGAAAGGTATGTCTTCGTCCAGACTCTCGAATGGATTTGACTGCGCTGGCTGCGCTGGCTGCGCTGGTCGTGCTCGGTTAGGGTCTGGCTTCCATGTGTCTACTTCCGCGTACCACTTACCCGACTTAGCCTCCTTAACCTGTAAGTTGATCCATTCCTCCGACTGGCCTTGCAGCCAATCCATGACCTCCTGCCGCTTTATGCTGAGTCCAAACTTCACAAAGTCTGGCGAGTTTTCCTTTGGCGGCTTCACATACAAGCCTTGAGCGAATACCTTATCTGTCATACGAACCTCAAAATTATGGTGGTGAGTGCGGCTGTTCCTGCCGCGATAGCTGCGACCATTGTGATCGCTGTTGAATCTAGCCGTGGAAGCCCCTGAGAAGGGGGCAATTCTACGCTCTCAGGCGTTTTCTCCACAACTGTAGGGGTTGGTGTAGGGTCAGAGATAATCACGTCCTCGTGCTTTACAGCCACAAACTTCTTCGGGTTGTGCTCTGAGCGCACAAGCTGATCGCGCTGCACCATGTTGCTGAGGGTTTTTTTCACTTGATCCTTGGACATGCGTACCTTGCGTTCCCGCAGGCGTGAGTGGATGCCGTTGTACGCGAGTGGGCCGTGGGCCTTCACGATTGAATATATCTCCTTCGAGAATCCGTGTTTGGGTTTCATTTGTCGCTCTCCATTTTCTTGATGAATGATCGGATTGGTGGTGGCAGTTCAGACCAAACAGCTAACTTCATTTCGCTGTCTGCCGTCAGCTCTGCCAGCAGTTCTTTCAGTCCGCCGACATCGTCGGCATTGATCGCGTTAGCTATCTCGGCAACGTATTGGCCGCGCTTGTGCTCATCGACTTTAATTCCTTCTTCCTCCAAGACAGTCTTGGTGACCGACTGCGGTTTGCGCTTGGGCATAGCGGATGCCGCGTTGCCGTCATCGTCTGTGTCAGCAGCCACACCGCAGGCCATAGCGAGCGAATAGCGTTTCGCGTAGGTCAGCGCCGAGCCAAAGCCTTGCGCGTTCTCTCGATCAACGGGAACGGTCACCGGCCCAGTGGCTAGTTCTTCACCGTGTCCATAGAACACAGTCTCGACTGCGATGCCAGCTTCCATTGGCACGGACTTCTGCACAAAGGCGATTCCGTTGGCATTGAGTGCGGGCTTTACCGCGTCGATCACCGACTTCAGCGAAGCGAACTTCGATTTGAAGTGTGGGTTGGTTTGGTCGAATGCCGCGTGAGACATCTCAGACTGCGCTTTCACAAGCGCATTAATCAGTGTTTGTTTTGATTCCATTCATCAGTTCCTTCAGTTGGGTTCTAAGGTACTCGTGTCGTTCGACCGAGTTGGTTGGTAAGTCGCAGTGGCGAATGTTGTCCACCGCCTGCGAGATTGGTTTGGCGACCAGATCATCGTCTGGCCCATCAGTCATAAGTTCGGATTTCACTCTACCCATTGGGAACCTCCACGATGCAGGCGATCTGGTAGCCACGGGCGTAGATGAACCACTGGCCGGATTCGTTGCCGTCCTTAATCTTGGCGGGGACATATCTTTCGTCTTCGTACTTGGCAATCGTCCAGTGCAGGTTTTCTTCCCACCACGTTTGGGTGTCAGACATTTCTGCGCGTGACTCGTCAACGATGCCGTCATCAAAGCCTTGGCATTCTGTCATGCCGTAAAACTTTAGCTTGAAGCTGACATCGTTGTTCGCAGGTTCGCCAAGATCGCAAGTCGGGCACACTAAAAATGCGTGGCCGTCATCGTGCAGATCGCGCAGTTCATCATCGCAGGTAGGGCAAAGGTCAGCGTCACCCCACATCGCTTGGAAGCGTGGGTCGGATTCAATCGGTCTGTTTGGCACGTCGAACATATTGGTTTCCTCTGTTGTTGAAGCCAATTAAACATCAATCTTTTATGTAACGCAACCCTTCCATTAAAAATATTTTTACTGTACTGTTACTGTTCAACAGGAGATATGAAATGAATCAGGAAGTTTTTGAGAAGTTACGAGTAAAGGCTGGCGGTGTGAGTGCGTTGGCTCGGGCGATGGATACCTATCCTCAGCAGATACAGCACTGGCGGAAAAATGGTGTACCATCCCCGCATGTTGTTAGGCTTTGCCGGGTCTCCGATGGAGAGGTAAAGCCCTACGATTTGAGGCCGGACATCTTCTTGGAAGACTGGACGGTATAGTTTGTGGTCGGCCCTCTTTCCTCTCCTCCTCCCCTGTTGTGAGAGGGTCGGCCCTTTTTAATGGTTTGTCCTGCACCATAAGCAGCAGAGGCCCATGTGGGTGCCGGTCGGTTAACCGGTTGGACAAAATGACCGAAAGACAACTTGTTCGAGGCTGCGCGTCTTAGTAGGAACGCGAAAAGGAACACTCGTTAAAGGTGGCAAAACCCTCCCCCCCAGTTGATATATGGGCAGGGAGGTGGGCAGAGTTTGGGCCAGCTCAGAAGTAGGTCGAGTGGAAATACAGCGAGCAATACAGACTAAGATTGGTAGGGGCCACCATACCCTACTAAATGTCACGACGTGGGAGAGAGAAAATGGATCGACCAGATCGCATGGATCGAATACTTGAAAAGTTGAGTGAACGTATAAATCAGTGGGAGAGTGCAAGTCGGGAAGCGATTGAGGCAGAAACTAATTTCAAGTCTTTCGAGGCCGCCACTCAGAAGGCATTCATGGACGGCGGGGCAAGTGCTGCTAAGGCGCAGACAGAAACAAGATCAACCGGAGAGTGGGCAAACCACTACCGAGCAGTCGCGCAAGCCAGCCTAACCGCTGAGAAGTTGAAGAAGCAAATCATGCTCGGGCAGTTGATGTTTGACGCAGAGCGCACGAAGCAAGCCAACCAGCGGAGGATCGTCTGATGCTGACAGTGATTAGTTTAGGGGCGGGGGTGCAATCATCAGTCATGGCTCTGATGGCGGCAAAGGGACAGATTACACCAATGCCAGACTGCGCGATTTTTGCTGACACGCAAGCGGAGCCAGACCACATTTACGAATGGCTGGATTGGCTGGAGACGCAGTTGCCATTCCCTATTTACAGGGTTACCGCTGGCAATCTTCGAGACGACCTGATCGCCAGTTCTCAAACCGGAGCTAGGGTGCCCAACCCTCCGTTGTTCGTGCAGTCGGCAAAAAGCGACGGCATGTTGTTCCGGCAATGCACATCTGATTACAAGATTCAGCCCATATTCAAAAAGCTGCGTGAGTTGATTGGACTCAAGCCGCGTCAAAGAGCGCCGAAAGAAGTCGCTGTCGAGCAGTGGATCGGCATTAGCCAAGATGAAATTCAACGCATGAAGATGGCTCCGCACAAATGGATCGAGAACCGATGGCCTTTGCTTGAGAAGCGAATGAGCAGGCTGCACTGTCTGGAGTGGATGCGCGATAACGGATACAACGAACTGCCGCGAAAGAGCGCCTGCACCTTTTGTCCTTATCACGACAACGCGACGTGGCGCGACATGAAAGCAAACGATAAAAAGTCATGGACTGAGGCTGTTGTGGTTGACCATTTGATTCGCGACGGAATAAATAAAACAAGCGAGGGCAACAAGCTCTACCTGCACCGCAGCCGAGTCCCGCTTGATGATGCTGACCTAAGCGATCCGGCAGAGGATCAGGAAACTTTTAGCTTCATGGATGAGTGTGAAGGGATGTGCGGAGTCTGATGGCGAAGAAACAAACGAGTGCAACACTCCGCGCCAAGGCATTGAAGACGCTCCAAAAACTTGCAAGAATCAGTGCAGCCGATGACTCAGGGTTCGCGGCTTGCGTGTCTTGTGGCAAGATCCAGCACTACAAGGAGATGGATGGCGGTCACTTTATACCGAAAGGTTCGTCATCGAGGTGGGCGCTGGAGGAGCAAAATGTGCACCCTCAGTGCCGTGGCTGTAACGGATTCGGCATGAAGCACGGCAGCGCAGAGGCGCAGTACACGATCTGGATGATAGATTGGTATGGCAAAGACGCAGTCGAGCACATGCTGGCAACGAAGAAAGACTCGGTAAAGTTTTATGTGTCGGACTACCGCGAGATGATTTCCGATTGGGAAGAACAGATTAAAGCGCATGAGCGCAGGGTGTGCGGGTGAGGTCGCCAAGGTCTGTGGCTGCTGACATGGTCAAGGCTATGGACGCTGCGATGAAAGAGGTTTGGGATGCCGAGCCAAAGCAACAACCCGGAGACGAGGGACGAAAGAGGCTCGTCTTCATGCACGTTTGCAATAATTACGCGAGGCGCGGCGGATATGGGAAGACCGAAGTTACCGACTGACCCGGAGCTGTTTGGGGCAGAATTTGAGGCGCTGGGCGCTACGAAGATGGCGGTCAAGTACGATGTGTCGGTGCGTAACGTCTTCCAGAAACGCAAGAAGGTTGAGGGTATTTTGGGCAGGGCGCTACACGTTCCGGCCTACCTGTCGCGCTCAAAGACGCCGAGGAAATCATTTCGGCAAACCTTGAACATCGAAAAAGACATGGTGTTCATGATCGGCAGTGATTGCCACTATGAGGCCAACACGGTAACGACAGCACATTTGTCGTTTGTTGAGTTAGCAAAGAAGCTGCAACCCGACGTGATTGTTTTGAATGGCGACTTGATGGACGGTGCCAGCATTGGTCGCCACGCTCCGTTGGGGTGGGAGGAAAGGCCAACAGTCGAGCAAGAGCTAGGCGTAATTTCGATGCGGCTTGCGGAGATTGAGAAGGCAGCGCCAAACGCGCAGCGATTCTGGACGATGGGCAACCACGACCAAAGGTTCGACATGTCGCTGGCGCAAAATGCTGCAATGTTCAAGGGTGTGCCCGGCTTCAGTTTGAAGGATCACTTCCCAAATTGGACGTTCTGTATGTCGCTCTGGGTTGATGGGGCAGAGAAGCCGATCATGATCAAACACCGATTCAACGGTGGCATTCATGCCGGTTATAACAACGCCCTCAAAAGTGGGGTGCATATATGCACGGGCCACACTCACGTCATGCAGGTCAACAGTTGGTCTGATTACACTTCTCACCGATACGGTGTGCAGTGCGGCACAATGGCGGACATCCATCAAAGTTCGTTTGACTACGCCGAAGATAATCCCAGACCGTGGGTGTCAGGCTATGTTGTTCTGACGGTTCGTGACAATTTCCTGCTGACCCCTGAGCTAGTGAAGGTTCACAACCCCGGTGAATATGAGTGGCGCGGCGAGATTCACAAGGTAGACTTGGAATGATGAAGGAAATAGAGCCATCCGCCTACATCGTCGCCAATCAACTCAACTTCCTCAGCGGGAGGGTGGTTCAGTTGCTCACCGAGTACGCTAGAACCAAGGACATCAAGTTGTTGGAAGAAGCGTGTAACGACCTAGCCACGCTCACAGCAAGGGAAAGATTTATCGAGGAACGATTCAATGCCTAGCGTCACAGTCGAGGATCTGCCCGACAACTGTCAGGTGACGATCATCATCTCAGAGTTGGTGGACATCGACGATCCCAACCCACCGGCAGAGAAACCGGAGGATCAGGACAAAGAGAACGTGTGGTTGGTCAGCAAGAAGGCCGCAGATTGAGGTAGTCCCCGTGGACACCATCGCACACCGATTGGATGTAGACGGCTTCTTCGTGCAGCGCGTCCTGATAGTCTTGCTCGGACACGCAAGAGATCAGAACGACCAGTAGTAGGGCGAGTGGGTAGCGTAGTTTCATGACGCCTCCTTTTCGATTCCCATCATCCAACACTTGAGGTCTCCCAGCATGTCTTGGAGGGAAGATCCCCCTTCGAGGTGGTGCTTGCCGTAGACCCACAACGTTTCTTGGTACTCGCTGTTGATCCAAGGCTCTCGCAGTTGAACCTCGAAAATCTCTGGATCTTCGGAAATGTCAGCGACATATTTGGAATAACCCGCTGACTTGATCGTTTGCTTGATGGCGTTCAAAGACATAGTGATTCTCCTCGGGCCGCTTACGCGGCTTTGTTGAAAATTTCCGAGACATAAACTTGGCTTAACCAAGCGCCGACGATGTCGCCCAACAAACTTGGGGGTATGTTGTCCAGCAGACTTTCTAGCTGCTCGGTAATGGCTTCCTCTGTCAGCATGTCGTCTTGTCGGAGCATTTCCAGCGTGCCGTCGTTTTCTAGCCACAGAGCGGCCTGCCAAGTCTCAAAGTTTTTCCATCCGTTGTATCGTTCCATGTCCGTTCTCCGTTGTTGTTGATTGGGGGGGGTGTGGGGCCGCTTACGCGGCTTTTCGTTTAACAAGCTCCATCGAGCAATAATGAGATTCATCGAGATACTGCCCGACTTTTGGGTTTTCTGGGTTTGCTTGGATCGCTGCGCGGCAGTCTGCCCGTATAAATTCGAGCTCCTCAACCGTAAGGGTTTTGCACTTTGTCATGTAGTCGGTGTGCCATTTGCCGTTGTTGTCGTTGTAAAGGTTCATGTCGTTCTCCTGTTGTGTGAAGCCATTAAAAACTAAGTTTTCATAGGTGTCAAGCGATATTTAGCGATATAACAAAAAAAAGTTAAATTAATTTCGCGGGGTGTTGTAGAATAGAGCTTGCAATCCGTTAATCCTTTGTGGTATTTGGCGCGCATGACAAAGAAAAAAGACCTCAGGGGCAGTCTGTCAAAAACTGACCAGCAACGACATTTTCCAGAGCTGTTCGGTGGTAAGGGATCGCGTCCAAGAATATCGGGAAGGTTGAATAACAACACACCTGCATACCAAGATGGGTGGGAGCGTATTTTCGGAGGTAAGCGTGGCGAAGACTAGAGCGCAACTTAACCGGGCACTGCGTCAAGACGAGATGCGTAAGAAGATCGAAGCTAGTGGGTATGAGACGCATGTGCATGATGTTATTAGAAATTTGCTTGATCCGGGGCAGGAATTCAGCGCCGTTGAAGTACAGCGTATGAACTCCGCAGCTACGTTGTCGCTCAAGATGATGGCCAAATTTATCCCTGATCTGAAATCAACTGAAGTGACAGGAGAGGGTGGGGAAGCCCTGACTATAAACGTGCAGTCATTCAAAGATGCCTGAGATCTCCATACCAAATGAGTGGACGCCACGTCCGCATCAAGTGGGGTTGTTCAAAGCCTACGACGCGGGAACAAAGCGGTTCTGTGTGGTGTGGCATCGGCGTGCGGGCAAGGACTCAACTGTCCTCAACCTCACCGCTAAAGCTATGTTGGAGAGGGTGGGCACCTACTGGCACCTGTTCCCATACCAGACTCAGGCGCGCAAGGCCATATGGAATGGCATCGACTCACAAGGCCGGAACATCCTCGACCAAGTATTTCCGCATGAGATACGCAAGCGCACCAGTAGCCAAGAAATGCTGATCGAGCTGGTGAACGGATCAACCTTTCAGCTTAGCGGCTCAGACAATTACGACAACCTAGTAGGCAGCTCGCCTGTGGCGGTGGTCTTTAGTGAATGGAGTCTGTGTGATCCGAACGCGTGGGCATATATCAGACCGATCCTTGCAGAAAACGACGGGTGGGCTTCGTTCATATACACACCACGGGGCAAGAACCACGGGTGGTCGCTATATAACATGGCTCGCAAGTCTGACGATTGGTATTGCGAGAACCTGACAGTCAACGACACCAAGAGGGAGGACGGGTCGCCGATCATCTCGCATGAGATCATTGACCAAGAGCGGGCGGAGGGCATGGAAGAGGCTCTGATCCAGCAGGAGTTCTATGGGTCGTTTGAGTCACAAATCGCGGGTGCCTACTACGCTGACCAAATAGCCGCAGCCAAGGAGCAGGGGCGCATCGGTAGGCTACCTGTCGAACCCTCTCTACCTGTTCACACTGCATGGGACTTGGGTATTGCGGACGCGATGTCTGTGTGGTTCTTTCAGTCTGTGGGTAAAGAGATACGCCTTGTGCATTACTACGAAGCGACAGGCAAGGGCATGGAACACTACATTCAGTACATCAACCAATGGGCCAACACCAATGGCGTGATGCTGGGCACACACTTGGCACCGCACGACATCGAGGTCAGAGAGCTTACGTCTGGACGCTCACGCAAGGAAACAGCCAGACAGATGGGCATATCGTTCCGCACTGTGCAACGTCCCAGAGTGAAGGCTGAGGGCATACAGGCGGTGCGTCGCATGTTCCCACGGTTCTGGATAGATGATGAGAGGGCGGAGCAAGGGTACAACTGCGTGGCATCGTATCGGCGTGAGTGGGACGAAAAGACTGGTCGATTCAGAGATAATCCTGTACATGACTGGGCATCGCATGGCGCAGATGCACTACAAACCCTCGCCCTCGGGTGGAGAGAGAGTCTGTCACCGGCACACATCCAACGAGCACCACAGACGGCTAGGGTAGACTTCAATGTATTCGGATAACGTGTACGCGGTGTTTACTGCAGCACGCGAGCACTGGTGGTGCCGGTTCCTGCACCCGTTGTACCAGCACTGCTATCTGTTGAAGGCCGACGCAGGCCGGTGGATCGTATACGGCAAGACATCGGAGGGGCTGGATCTGATGACGTTGGATGAGTTCAGCGCATCGGAGGGAAACGTTATCGTGGCCAAGGCCAAGGTAAGAGATAATCATAGAGGAATCTTCATGCTCAACACCTGTGTCGGGCACATCAAACAGGCGATAGGGATTCGGAACCCGTTTATCCTGACGCCATACCAACTATACAAATACCTAAAGAGGTGATCCATGGGCGCACTTAGACCAAAGAAGCCTGAGCCACAGGCGCGAGAGGTAGCACTAGCTGCACGACAAGAGAAAGCACTAGACGAAGAAATCGAGGAAACCGAGGGACGCTTGCGAGCGCAGCGACGTGGGCAGCTTGGCACTCGTTCACTGTTGGCAGGGGCACCGGCAAGCCGTAAGGCTGCGGCTTCTGGCATGGGCAGAGGCAAGGCGAGCAAGGCATCAATGCCGTCAGCAGCACAACGCGCTAGCATCTTGAGCGGCATCAATGTACGAGGCATCGCATGAAGTCGCCCAAATACCTTGGCTCAGTCAAGGACATGAAGCGCAGAGAGAAGCGGGCATTCGATACCGAGGGCATGTGGCACGACCAGATGTCCGACGTGTACGAATACTTCTTGCCTCAGCGCAACCTGTTCGAGACGCAGAACACGGGTCAGAAAAAGATGGATCGTATCTTTGATTCGACCTC
>Ga0208644_1001201_pt1 | contig 22106 bp, 3 predicted proteins | sample VirMetDEL_Nov_18_FD_184517 | JGI IMG/M metagenome (GOLD analysis project Ga0208644, IMG submission 184517) | Aqueous microbial communities from the Delaware River and Bay under freshwater to marine salinity gradient to study organic matter... | ecosystem: Environmental > Aquatic > Marine >...
ATGAAAGTAAAAAACTTTATCAAAATGGTTTAGTTGAAAATGTAGAAGCAGATAGAGTTATTCAAAATAGTTTAAATACAATACAAAAAGGTATTATTGCTGCTACAGAAGCAAACGAAACAACTAGTTTACAACAGCTTCAAAAATTACAAGGAGACATAGAAAAAGTATTAGAAAGCGGAGACCCTATTGCATATGAACAGTTAGCTGAAAATTTAGCAGTGCAACAAGCAATGGGTAGATTCGATGACATCGCAAGAGATGCTGCAGATTTAGTAGATAACTTAGCTGTTTCTCAAGCTTATAAAACAAGTTCTGATAGTAAAGGTAAAGCTAAGAAAGAAGCTTTTGATAAGATAGGCGCTCTTAGTATGAATGCTGCTACAATTAATCCTAATGCTACTCTTGTTAAAGGACAATCCCCTACTGCTTTTATAGAAGAAGAAAACAGACTTGCAGAAACAGGAAGTCCTTATGAAGAAGCACAAAAATTAAAAGATGCAAGAAAAGAAACAGATTATAATCTTGCAACTCGTACTAGTAATGCAACTATTATGGGCACTAAACAACAAGCATATTTTGATGCCCAAGATGAGATACAAGGATTAACAAATTTTGTAAATAGTTACGACAACAAACTTAATGCTTTAAAAGAGGAAAGAGCTAATATAGTAAATGAACAATCTCAGGCTACATTGCCTGAAGAAAAAAGAATGTACATGAATCAATTAGCTTCATTAGATGAAAAAGTAAGAGAATTAAATGCATCTAAAACTGTTCAATTAGAACCTCTTTATGATTTATTAAATGAAGGAGATTTAAGTATTAGTAATCAATCTAAAGAAATTCAAGATTTATGGAAAGCTTCTGGTAAAGATCCTATAGTATTTTTAAATAAAATGGAAGAACTTCAGCAAACAACTGCTGAAGTAAAAGATCTTACACAAGAAGATTATGATAAAATAATTGCTGACTTTAATGCATCTTATGATCCTAATGTAGATCCTTATTTAAGAGCTCAAGAAGAGGCTTTTAGTGGAGTTCTTTATGGAAGCGAACTTAATCCATGGCCAGGCACTTTTGAAGAAAATCCAGAAATGGTTGCAACATATCTAGCAAGGGAAAGAAATATGAGTAAAATAGATCCAAGTTCTGCTTGTGGTCCTCTTGACGAACAATGTCAAAAATACCAACAACAATTAAATATTAATGCAAATCTTGTAGAAGGTTTTACTAATAGATATGGAATATCTCCGTCTCAAGCACAAACACAATTAGATGAAAAAAATTATACTTTTACAGGAACTCCTCAATATGGTATAGACTTAATGAAAGCATACAATCAATCTATTACTGTTGATGGAGATGCTTATGTATTGCCTCTTGAAATTAATATAGACGAAAGGTTTGACTTAATGACTGATGAGGCTGGAAAAAGAGTTAGTGAAAATTTTGAAAAACAAAGAGGAAAAGAAAAAATTCCTGCAACTGTTTATAATCCTGCTACAGGAGAAACTGTTCCTGTAACAAATAATGGTAGTAGTGTATATATTGAATATAACCCTGCATATTATGAATGGGATAAAGGTTCTTACGTAGGTAATAACTCTGAAGGTATTCCTATATTTAAATATCCTATTAAGCCTGTAAATGCTACAAGCCAAGCAGGTGCTTCTACTATAGAATCATTATTTAAAAGCATGCAAAGAAAAGCAATTGATCCTGAAAAAGTAACTCAAATAAATCTTAATGATGCTGAAATAGCAAACTTTAAAAGAAATAATCCCGATAATCTTTATCTACCTGCTGCAGGCGCAAATATGGGGGATCAAATGTTAAAAGGATTTAGAGATTATTATTTATCAGGAATAGATTTAGCTAAAGGACAATTAACTCAAAACGGAAGTGAAGATATAATAGAACAGACTTTATCTAATTACGCCCCTCTTTGGTTAATAGGCGATGCAAATAGAAGAGGTATATATGTAACTGCTGCAGAAAATTTACAGAAAAAACAACAGCAAGCAATAGTAAGTGATAATACTATGCAAGGAACTGCTATTTGGAATAGAATCGATGATAATAATTATTATGGATATGAAGTTAGATATCACACTACAGCAGATCAAGAGATTATAAAAAAAGTAACTAAAGTTTTTGCTGTAAAAAATAGCGATGGAGAATTAGTTGTAGACTCTAATAAAAATCAATCTTTTCCCTCTGAACGTGTCACTACTAATCAATTAGCTTTATCAATGGCAGAAGATGCTCTTATGTATGGTGTAGGAAGAGATGAAGATATTCCTTTAGATAGAAATAATTCTCCTATAGTAATTGCTTTCAGACTCTTTGACAAATAAATTTAAATTATGGCAGAAGAAATTGAAAATGAGTCTTTGGATACTACTCCTGATTTAAAAGGAATTAGTACAGTAACTGGACAAGAAACAGCAGATTCTGTAACAGATACTTCTATTTCAGAAAATCTTCAAGCTCCTTTAACGCCTCCGACTACTCCTTCTCCTATTGATGATGGAGACGGAGATGATGATAAAAAGAAAAAAAAGAAAAAAACAGAAACTAGAAAAGGAGAAGGAACTAGAAAACTTTCTCCTTCTGATGCTTATATTGAGCCAAAAACTTCAGAAGACGCAGCTCTTAGTCGTATAAGTTCTAGAATTAGCTCCCCATCTACAGCGCAAATATTAGGAACAGATTTAACATTTGATAAAGATGCTTTTAATCTTTATAAAGAACAATTTACTCCTATAGATTTAGCTAATGGAATTCCTGATCCAGTTGAAAGAGAGGCGTATAAAGAAGAACATAAAGATAGGATTATACAATTACTAAATCCTAATACTGTAGGTATACGTTTTGAAAATCAAATAGAAGACTTAGCTAAATTTAGACAACAAGGATATGATAAAAATCTAAGATTATTTTTAGATGAGCTAGATGAAAACCAAGCTTGGTATGAAACAACTTTTAATAATGTATTAAAACTTCCAGCAAAACTTATTACAGGAGTAGCCGCTCTTATACCATTAACATATGGTTTAGGAAAAGCTTTATTTACTATGGATAGTAAATATATTTTTGAAAACGGAGGTTTTGATTTAAGAGACGAAATAGATAAATACATAGATAAAAAACTTGTTGTATACGGAGGATACGATTATACTCAAGGAGACAAGCCTTTCTATGCTAGGTTTATGGATAATCCTGGCAAAATGATAAACAATGATGTAGTTCCTATTGCAGGTTTTGTTGGGTCAGCAGTTCTTACAGAAATGGTAGCAGGAGCTTTAGCGCCTGTAACAGGAGGTACTTCTTTATTAGCTAACTCTGCTAGATTGTCTGCTCAAGCAGCTAGAACTTTTGGAAGAGCTGTTAAACTAGGAAGAGGTATAGATATATTATCTGATGTACAAAAAGCAGAGCAACTAGCAGCATTGACTGCTAAGTTTAAAATGGGTTATGGTACAGCTGCACAAATGATTAGATCTTCAGGATACGAATCAGCATTAATTGCTAGAGATACTAAAAGAAGTACTCTTAGTAAATCTAAAATGAATTATATTAATTCAGACCCAGTTCTTAAAAAACAATATGAAGCTCTAATAAAAGCTAATTCAGATTCTTTTGGCAATCTTTTAACAGATATAGATACTATACTTAATCAAGTAAATATTCCTAATTCAGTATTAAAAAGAATGGAATTTAATTCGGATCAAGCTGGTAGATTATCTTATTGGTCTAACGTTCCTTTAGTCGGAGCTTCTAACTTAATACAATTTTCTAAAACTTTTAATACTAGTTATAGAGTAGGACAAAAAATAGCTTCTCAAAGTTTTTCTGTTAATCCGTTAAGAGGCGTTAAGTATGTTACAGAAGCAGGTAAAAAGAGTGCTGTTGCTGCAGCAGATAAAGCCACAAGATTTAATAAAATTCTTGGCTATGGTATGGTAGCAGGTAAAGGATTTTTTACAGAAGCAGGAGAAGAATTTACTCAAGGTGTATTTGAAAAAGGATATAGTGATTATTATTCTGCCCCTTTTACTGATAAGTCTTTAACAAGAACAAAAGATTTCTTGACTACTATGACTAACTCTGCTAGAAACTATTACAACTCTGTAGAAGGACAAGATAGTATTTGGTTAGGAGGTCTTGCAGGTATGTTTGGTATAGGATTACCAGTAAGAATAAACCAAGAAACAGGTAAACTAGAAAGAGGATTTCAATGGTATGGAGGTGCATATGAAGAAATAAAAGAAATAAAAGAAAAGATTGAAGCAGATAGAACTAAAGCAAAATATTATAATGATAATCCTTTAAATCCAATTGCTAAAAATAACTTTGAAAATTATATAAGAGAGCAACAATTCCAAGAAGAAATGGACGAGGCTCAAAAAACTGGTAATAGATTTCAGTTTGAAAATACTAGACATAAATCTATTTTTTCTTTAGTACAAAACAGAGTTAAAAACGGAATAGAAGATACTTTATTTGCTGATTTAGATGCATTAGATAAAATGGATCTAAAAACTTTTAATGACAATTTTGCTTTTAAAGGATACGAATACACAGAAGAAAGTAAAAGAGATTCTATAAAAGATTCTAGAGAAAGAATGCAAAGAAGTCTTGAAAGTATTAAAAAAGTTGATAATATCTTTCAAGATAAAAGGGTTGCTGTAGATAGAGCTTTTAATAAAAATTTTAAAGGAATAGAAGATCCTTTTGCTTTATTAGAAGGTGTAAAAGAACAAATGGCTTTTTTATATTCTACTGTTTTAGATTATAAACAAAGAGAAAAATCTTTAGCACAAAAAGTATCTACATTAACAAATGGATTAATTAATCCTGCACAGTTTGACAAAATACTTGCTAAGTATTCTACTACAAAAGGCAATGAAGTAGTTCTTTTAGATAATGCAAGAGAATTTTATAGAGAAACATTAGCAGAGTTTAAAGAAAAGAATCCTATAGACTATGCTACTAATGAAGCAGAGTTAAAAGATATCTTACAAGATCTTATAAAAATAAAATTAAATAAAGCAAAAGTTGCAGAAATGTATTCTGTATTAGCTACCAATAAAGGTATGGTAGAATTTGCAGACATGTATTCAAATTTATTAGAAGCAAGAGCTGAAGAAGTTCAAAAAGAAATAGAAGAAGACAACAAAAATAAAGCTCAAAAAGCAAAAGATGAGAGCACAATAAAAAAAGTTACTTTAGATACATCAAATCCTGTTTCAGGAAATGGTACTGCTACAACAAAAACAAATGAAGAAGTTGAAAAAATAATTCAAGATGTAGAAGCTCTTAGAAAAAGTGGAGAAGACATTACTTCTGATTATGTAGTAGAGCAGCTTAAAAAATCTCCAGCATTTTCTTTACAAGTATTAGAAGCATTAGGAGACGATACATTAGGAGCAAATAGTATTGTTGAGTTAGAAGAATTTATTTATAGTGGAGAATATCCAAAACTAGAAGGTCAGCTTAAAAGTGTTTTTAATAAATTATTAAATCAATATTCAGCAGCTAATCAAACTCCTGTTGTAAGCAATGTAAAAGAAGAACCGTCACCGACTGTAAATAGTGCACAAAATCTTGCAGAGAAGTATAAACTAAAAATGGCTCAAAATAAAGATATAAGAATCTTTGACAGCAGCCCCGTGACTCCTGTTTCTATTATGGTAAACAGTCAGCATAAAGAATTAGTTAAAGATCCTCATACAAAAGAATATCGAGGAGTACGAAAAGACAGTGGCAAAGACATAGGAAAATTTAAAGACGGTAGTTTTAGTAATCATAAAGGAAATAAAAATCCAGGAAAACAAAACGTAGATATAGAATTATTATTATCTCCTGAATTTCTAAATAATAAAACTCTACAAGAAAAAGATGTCCAAGTTACTTTTAAACCTAGTGAGACTAATGACTATGCTCAAGAAGATCCACATCAAAGAGTTATAGAAGTATTATACGAAGGTAAAGTAGTTGGAGAATTGCCTGGGTGGGTAGAAGGAAGACCCGCACAATTAAAACATCTTAGAGAAGCAATAGTAAAACAAGCAGCTGATGAAGCAGTAGAAGGAGAAACTGCAGGATTTTCAGGATACAATGCTACAATACAAGTAACTCCACAGACTTTAACAAAAGAAATTTATGATGACTTTATAGACACAGGCGAAGTACCTGTAACAGTATTAAAAAGTATAGCAGAAAAAATTAAAAAAGGAGAGCGGCTTAATGATATGGAAAGAGCAGTTTCTACGGATTTTGGAGAAGATATAGAAACTATGCTTAAAGAAGAAGCTGATAAAGAAACTATTACACCAGAAACAGAAGTAGAACAAATTGCAATTTCTTTAGGTACTAGTATTGATAAACAAATTGGTGAAGGTGGAATGGGAACTGCTTTTAAACTAAAAAATGGTAAAATATTAAAAATAACTAGAGACTCTAGAGAAGCTAAATTAGCAGCAGAATTAGTTAAAAATCCTGTAGCGGGTTTGGCTAAATATGAATCTGTAAATAGCATTGATGATAATACTACTGCTTTAGTTATGGAAGAATTAGAAATGTTTTCTGAACAAGAACAAAAGTGGATTACTAGTAGAATGCGTTCACCTTTCTTTAGCAAAGACAATATCTTAATGTATGAAAATACCACCAATCCACAAGCTATAGCTTATCTTACAGGTGAAGATATAAACTTAGATTTATCAGAACCTCTTCCACAAACTATTATAGAACAATGGAATGAAAACAAATTATCTAAAGAAGAAAAAGAATTTTGGGAATCTTTGTCTGATCAAAATTATACCGATATAATTAATGCTATAGAATCTTTTAAACTAGATGGATCAGAGTTAAAAGGAGATAATGTTGGAAAAAATAAAAAAGGAGACTTAGTATTATTTGATCAATATCGTTATGGAGATACAATAGATAATACTAAAAAATGGTTAAAAAATAATATAAATTCTTTAGCTGTAAAAACCAGTGAAGTAGAAACAGAAGTAGAACAAAGTGCTAGAGAAAAAGCAATAGAAGAAAATTTTAACAGTATAATAAAAACACTTGATTCTAGTAAGTTAATGCTTGATACTGATTTAGATGGAAATTATATAGGTAAAAAGAAATGTTAGTAAAAATCCGTAAATTTGATAAAATTAAATAATGGCTTGTAAATATTGGTACGACGGAGCTTTCAGAACAGAAGAAGAATTTAAATCTATTTTAGAAAATGGATTACTAGATCAATTAATTAGAGATAACATAGTTGTTTTAGATAAGTTTGAAATAGATGAAACTAAAATTAAAAATGCTGCAAAAAAAGAACCAGTTTCTTTAAGAGTTCTTAGAAAAATTGACAGTAATATTAATAATAGGATTGATCCTAATTCTGGGAAACATATATTTCAAAATCCTCTAGATGCTGTTAAAGATTTTAACAAACAACAAAAACTTAAAAAGAAAGACTTGACTCTTAAGTTTGCTATTAAAGTAAGAGACAAGATATATACAGGAGAAGGAAAAGAAAACGAAGCTTTAGCACAAGAACTTAATGAGACTGCTGTTAGACAAAGTGGCCTTAGTGTAAGAGATTCTTTACAAGAAGGGGCTGTGTACATGTTAGTTCCTTCTTCATATGGACTATACCCTATTAAAGTTTTTAATAATAAAGTAAAAGACACTAAGATTTTTGGGGATGTTTTAAGAATGTTAAAAAATCTAAAAACAAATGACCCTGGAAAAATAATAGAGTCTTCTGGTTTTTTTAAAGAAAACTTTTACAGATTAACTGCTAAGGATGACAGAACTCCTGGAGTAAGTTATAATGAAAAGACGGACTCTTATTTTATTACTAGGTTTGATCCTAATATAAAAGATTTTGCTACTAAAGAATTTAAAACAGCAGAAGAAGCACGAGATTTTTTAGGAGACTTATTATATAGAGTAGACTATACTAAAATTAATAAAGGAAACTATAACGTTAAGATTGCAGAAAACAATGCAGTTAAAACAGATGTTTTTGTAGAACAAGGCAGCTTTTTTCATTCTCCTTCTTTAGTTATACAAGCTTATACAATGAGCGACGAGGACATGAAGAATCAACAAAAGACTTTAGATCTTTTTGTTCCTACTGATACATTTAATAATAGCGAAACTAAAAGTCAAGAAGCTAACACTAATACTAAAAATAAAAGTCAAGAAACTGAAGGCAAGCTTTACAATGCTCCTGTAACTAGTGTAAAAGAATTAGCAGGAAAAGAAAAGAAAGAAGAAGTAATTGAATATACTCCTAAAGGTAAAGCAAAACAAAGTTACACTGTAAAAGGAACTAAGATATTTAATAGCAAAGGTAATGAAGTCTTTAAAAACGATTCTAAAGACCGTAGAGCTATATATGCTAAACTAGCAGTTAGAGAAGGGCGAGCTATTATACTTACGCATAAAGGAAAACAATATATTGTAAATAATAAAGGAGATATCTTTTCAACTGCTACTAAAGATATAATGAAGTGGGGTCCAGAAAATGGAGAAAGAAAAGCCATTATCGAAGAATACAATAAAAGAAAGCAACCTAAAACAGAAACTAAAACAGAAGTTAAAGAAAAACCTGAAGGACCTCCTGGATTATCCTTGATATCTCAAATACAGCCTGAAGAAGAAATGCAAGATCTTTCTGATATAATTCCTGGGGCTATTGAACAAGGAGGTAAATTAGAAAAGAAAATAACTTATACAGAAGATTCATCTAAATGGGATGACTTCGATTTAGGATTAGGTTCAGATGATTTTAATAGAGAAAAACCTGACGACCCTAAGAAAAAAACTAAAGACTTAGAAAAGAAAATAGAAGCTTTTGGATGGACTAAGCAACAAGAAATTGATTGGCTTATAGACATGCTTGGTACAGTTTTCTTAAAAGGAACTAAAGGAAAGAAAAGAGGTATTAAGATATTTGACACTTTTGAAAAGCTAAAAGAATATTTACCAAAAGAATCTTACGAACAATTATTAGAAGCTAGAAAAAACGGAGAAGAGCTTTACGGATTATTTACTAATGCGGCAGTTCTTATTTCACAAAATGCTCCAGCTGGAGTTATATTTCACGAAGCATTCCATGTAGTATTTAATTTAATTCTTCCTTTAGATAAAAGAATAACGCTGATAGCAGAAGCTTTTGAAAAGTATAAAGATGAACTTCCTAATATAGATACAGGTAAAAAAGATGCTGACGGTAATCCTATTATGAGGTTGCCTAACTTTCTAGAAGTAGAAGAACTTTTAGCAGATAAGTTTATGGAGTATACTATTTCTTTAGAGAAAAGTAAGACTGGTATAAAAGGATTAGATAGAACCTTTAAAGGAATGAATAGAATGTTTAAAGCTTTCTTTTCTCCTGACGGTATGAGTATAGACGGTATCTTTATGGATATAAACTTAGGTCGATACGTAGACCAAGTGCAATTTAAAGATACTGTACTTTCTAGAAGTATACGACAAAAAAGCGATTCATCAGAGCAAGCTACAAATCCTGAGAGAAAATTCTTAGATCCATTAGCAGAAAAAGAAAGTTTAGAATACATGACTACATTATTTGATGAAGTCATGGAAGCTGCTAATAAACAATTAGACCCAGAAGGAACTCGTAATTTAAAAAATACAGAGATTATTAGAGAGTATGGATTCGATAGAATCTTAGCTAATATTACTACTAGAGCTTGGTTAGAATACCAACATAATAGTAAAAAGAGTCCTGATAAACAAATACAAAATCCTGAAGAGCAATTATTATTTTTGAATGTTTTAACTAACAATCAAAAATCTTTAGATATGGATTTTCTTAAAGAAAGAAAGATTGCTAGATTTAAAGAAGTAAATGATTATGTTAGAAGATTTGCAATCTACTTACAAAGAAAAGGGATTTATATAAAACTAGATGGAACTAGCGAAATAGGAAACCTTACTGATAGCACTGATTATGAAAACATAGACTCTCTATCTGAGCTTGAAACAGGAGAAGAAACTTCTGATAGCGTAGCTATGAGAGCTAACGTAGAAATAGATCCAAGAGAAACTATGGGAGAAAAGTTAAAGAATCTTTTTGCTTCTTTTCCAAAGTATAAGTCTAATAGAAAAAACTCTAAAGCAATTGTTAATAGATATGGAGTAACTTCTAAAGAAGATCCAGGAACTATCTTTAATTATTTAATTAAAGAAATATCAAAAAGCTACCGTATGAAAGATATGGAAGCTAAGATTGCAAAAATAAATAGACCTTGGGTTAGGTTACTGCAAGAAGCAATGGAGAATGATCCTAATATCAGAACGTTACTTTGGGCTAATATAGGTTCTAAACATTACGCTGTTTATAATGCCATACTAGAAGACAACGGCAAGTATTCTTACTTTACTTCTAACAGAAAAAAAGTAAACGATATTATAAAAGAAGAATTAATTAGTAATTTTTTAGTAACTGATAGTCCTGTTTTTAATAAAGTAAATAATAAAGTTGACTTTGATAATTTAAATATTGAATATATTACTGAGCAGAATAGGGACTTTAAAGGTATGTTAGATTTCTTTAACAACAGTAGCGACCCTACTACCAATAGACCTGCTCCAAAAAACAATCCTGAATTTTGGGAAAATGTTTCAGAAAGAGAAGAATTCTTTTCAGATGTTGTAAATCCCTTAAATAATTTAGGAATTAATATTACTACTGATGATTTACTAGCAATCTTTGATCCTAATGAAAGTAGAGATATTATTAAATATAGTGTAAGAAGAATTTCAGATTTACTAGAAACCTTTCAAAAAGTATTAAATGCTTTAGAAGGAGGAGATAATATATTTACTACTTCTATTCCTAGTTCTGTAGTTTCTAGAGAAGAAAGAAGAGAAGGAAGAACATTATTAGAAACTTTAGCAAAACAGTTAGAACCAGTTTTATCTAAAGAAGTAGTCTCTTCTTTTGTAGGTATAGGCGGTAAAGCTAAATACAATTTAATTAACTCTGGTCATATAAACAAAGAAATAGATAAGCTGACTAATCCTGAAAGATTTGAAGAGTATTTAGAAAATATTTCTGAAGATCCTTTTATGTCTAAGCTTCCTATATTAGAAGATTTAAAAGACGATTCTTTAGGATTACAACGAGTCTTAAGTGAATTTATTTTAGACGGATTTACAAGAAGAGGAAAAGTAAGAAGCGCTGATTATTCTAGTATGTCAGATATAGAATTAGCAGCTACTGATATGGCGTTTTATGATAGAGAAAATTCCCCCTCAGAAGCTAGCTTTAGATTATCGATGCCTTCAGATTCACCTACTACTTTCTATCTTAATGCTCTTAAATTAAATAAAGCAGAAATAATTGAAAGAGTCTTGCAAACTGCTAAAGCTGAATCAGCAAGAATAGCTTTAGTAAAAAATTTAAGTGAAGATTCTAAATTACCTTTTGTAAAAAATTATTTAAAAAACGGAACTAAGTTTAAGATACTTACTTTTTTAAATGAGACTTTTGAAGACAGCGAAGGTAATACTATTAATCTTGTTGAGAACTTTAATGAAGAATTAGCTTTACAAAGAATAGAAGAATTCTTTAGTGAAGATATTACTAAAGAAGGATTCTTTAAAAATGAAATAGAAAAGTTTAGAGAAAAAGGAATTATAAAAAGTGTTAATGAAAAAACAGGAGTAATAGAATTTGCAGATAATGTTATTGATACTAAAATTAAAAACAAAACTGATTTCTTTAAACAGTACTTATTAAATCACTTTTATTATAATACTCAATTTAATTCTTTACTTAACAGAGATGCTGCTTTTTATAAAAACCCTGTAGATCAACAGAAAAGGGGTAAACAACAAGTTAGTCCTGGTATATATCCTGCATTAGAAGGAACTTATAAAGCAATGATTATTAAGGACGGCATTGTAGCTAGTAGAGATAGCTTTGTTAACTATGTTTTCGATAAGATAGAAGAAGCTACTACTATGACGGAATCAGAAAAAAAAGCTTTAAAAATAGTATGGGCATCTAAGAGCGAAGAGATGCTTAAAGAAAAGCCTAAAGAATTTACAGGAAACAATATTTCTGACGGTGCTACTTGGGTAAGTATAGAACATAGAAGAAAGTTTTTAGAAGGTTTAGGAAGATTAGGAGAAGCGGAAAGAAAAGCATTAGATAATATAGAAAAGCAAATAGAAAGCGTAGAAGATTTAATGATTATCAACTCTCCTACAAAACCAGAAAAGCCTTTCGATGTAAGTAGTTATATCTTAGAAGGAGTAGAAATTCCTTTCCAGGCTAAGAATGCAGAAATAGTTTTAACACCGTCTCTTGCTCTTAAAAAAGATTCTTCAGGAAAATATGTTAATCCAAAATTAGCAGCTGCTTATATGGATTTAAACGGACCTAATAAAAAATTCGATGTTCTTTACCCAGAATCTGCTATTAAAGTAGGAGGATTAGGTATAGGCGTTGATTCAAAACAAAATGTAATATTTGCAGATTACGAATATGATGCAGCATCAGGGTCTTATAGTTTGCCTGATGTAAAACTAATAAATACTCCTTCAGGATTTTTAGAATTAAATTGGTCAGACCTTAGATTACAGCAAGAAACTCCTGAACACTACACAGATGATAGATCTAATTTTGGTACTCAGTTAAGAAATCTTATTCTTTCTGATATAAGTATGGAAGAAGATTATGTTTTACAAGGATTTGATAAACCTTTTACAGGAGAACAACTTGTACAAATGTATCAAGATTTAGTTGTACAAAATCTAAAAGAGTCTTTTGAAGAAGTACGTAAAGATTTTGAAAATGAAGACGGCACTATTAATTACAGTTTTTTAGTTCAAAAATTAAGAGAAGAAATTATTGATAGAGAAATGGGTAATGAGTATTTAGAAGCTCTTGCTCCTGTACAAGAAGTATTAGGAAACAATGGTAGTAACACAGCTCTTCCATTGTATCATCCTATGATTGCCTACAAGATGGAATCTCTTATGAACTCTTTCTTTAAAAACAGAGTTACTAAACAAAAAATAAAAGGAGGCCAGCTAGTAAACGCCCCTTCTTGGGGATTTTCTAAACAACTAGAAGTTATTGAAGATCCTGAAACAGGAGGAATTATTTTTGAAGCTCTTATTCCTTGGACATCTAGAAAATTATTTCCTACTAATAAAAACGGAGAAGTAGATATAGAAGCTATACAAAAACATGCTCCTGAGCTTTTAGATATTGTAGCCAACAGAATTCCGACGGAAGATAAATATTCTATGTTCTCTATAAGAATAAAAGGATTTACTCCTCAGTCTATGGGAGGAGTTATTATAATGCCGCCAGAAGCACTTACTATATCAGGATTTGACTTTGATATTGATAAGTTATTTTTTATGTCTAGAGAATTTAATATAGACAAAGATGGAAATCCTAAAGTAGTTAAATACTATGAAGTAAGTAAAAAAGAAGACTTAGAAGATATAGCTAAAAATATTTTTTCTAATTATAGAGACCTTAAAAGATTTTTAGATAAAACTGATTTTACCGAAGATTATATACAAGGAATATTAGATCTTAGAAAACAAGGATTAGACCAAAGAAGCCAAACTATTAAAGGTAAGGAAGAAACTTATAATTCTGAAGAGCATAAAAAAATTATGCTACAGATTAAAGCTAAGAAATACGCTAAAGCAAATACAGATAATAAAGCAAATATAGCTAATTATCAAAAAGAAATAGACGAACTTTATAGTAAAATGGAAGAAGACTTTCTCCCTTTTAACGAAGAAATTACTAAAATAGAAGGAGTCTTTAGAAAAATTGTAGATGAGATTAAAGAAAAAATAGTAGAATTAAATATGTCTAGCTTAGACTTTAATGGCAAGCGTGCTAGAAATAATCAATTAGTAACTATTATAGAAGGAATTCTTAGAAGTAAACATACTGCAGCATCTATACTACAAATTGCAGATACTTCTCCGCTTAAAGAAAGAGGAGCAAGACTTGATTTATTAAAAGCAGGATTAGAAAAAGAAGCCAATACTCTAAAAGGAAAAGAGCTTATAGAACGAGCAGAAGAAGTTAAATCTCAAGATCAAAATATAAATTATCCTTCTAGTCAGTTAGATTTCTTTAGAGCAAACATGGATGGTAAAAAACTTATTGGACCATTTGCCAATCATAATACTCACCACGCAAAAGCTCAGTTTACTGATTTAAGACTAAGAGATTCTATTAGAATAAACGGTAAAGAATACCAAGACCTTAATCAAGCTGAAGTAGATGGAGTCAGAATATCTAGAATATTAGCAACTAACCTAGCTGCTATTGTGGATAATACTAAAGATCCAATAGCAAATGCATTAAACATGAATGGCTTTACTATTGACGTAATTGCTTTTCAAAATAGATTAGGTGTACCTGAAGACTTTACTTATGCATTATTAAATCAACCTTCAATGTTAAACCTTACTCAAAAGTATTTTAATGAGCAAGGTTCTATGAGTGAAGATAAACAAATTTCTAGTACAAAAGCTTACTGGGCTAATCTTTTAAAAGAAAAATTACTTGCAACAGGAGAAGATATACAAGACTTTAATGATTTAGAATTAACTACAGAGCTGCTAGAAAAACATATATATCCAAATGATTCTACAGAATATTATGTAGTACAGCTAAAAGCTATACAATTTTTTACAGATCAAAAAGCATATGCATTAGAACTTTCTAAAGGAGTACAAGCAGGTAAAGTAGATACTCAAGGTGTCGGACCAAGCTCTGCAAATAACTTTGTATTGTTAGAAAAACAAAAATTAATTATCGACGGAGAAGTAGAAGAAACTTCTTTGATAGAAGGTTTAGATGAAATATTTATGCCTAGAGTATCTGGACAGTCTATGATACCTGCATTTAATGAGTATGGTATTAGGAGACCTTCTAACATAATGAATAAAATATTTCCATACTACGGTACAGTAGAAACTATGGAAGAAGAAAACAATGATACTGTATATTCTGCTTTAGGTCACATTAAAAGAAAAATGGGAGCTAATAAAAAATCAGGCGTTCTTACAGAGAAAGAAGCTTCGATGGTAGATATACAATTTATGAACTTTGTATCAAGCGCTTTTCCTTTCTTTAAATACTCAGAGAATAAAGATATGATTCTTAATTTCCCACAAGAATTTAAGAAGTTTAAAAACTCTTTAGCAAAAGATTCTCCGTTAAGAATTTTATTTGATCAGATATATATAGTAGAGCCTGATGGATATTCTTTAATACCTAGATTAGAATACTATAATACAGGTAAGAATTCTGTAGACCATTATTTTGTAAGACAGACTTGGGAAAGAATGCTTATAGATCCTAATCCTGATATAAAAGAGTTTGCTTTTAAATTAATAAAGTATACATTCTTTGCTAATGGATTAGGATACGGAGCAAAATCATTTAGTAATTTAATACCTGTTAAGTTTTTTACAGATGAGTATCAAGTAAAAAATAATATTGTAGATAGTAAAGGCAATACTTATAATCAATTCTTACAACAATCTTTATACTCTGAAAAATTTGAAGCGGGTCAAAGTAAATTTGCTAAAAGATTCTATGATCAGTTTTATAGAAACTTTGCAACTGCAGAAGGATTTGTTAAAAGTGTTAAAGTCAAAAAAGGAAGTATTCCAGAAGGATCTGTTAGAGGTTTAGATGCTACACAGATAGAAAGATTAGAAACACTAACTGCAGCTGAGAGTAAAGAAGGAGCAGTAATAACTAGCAACGGCAATTTAGTAGTTAATCGAAGAAAGAATTTTGATTTAATTACTGAGTTTAATAATGGAGAACCTGTAGAGTACATTAAAGTATTTAGAAGAGCTAGGTATTCAGAGTTTGGAAATAAAATTCCTGATCCTTATAGAGTAGATATCTATAAATTAGATAAAAGTTCTTTACAATCTGGAATAAAAGATCCTAGTAAATTTGATGGAAAAACAGGTCTTAGTACTTACACATATACTCCTGTTAGTAATTTAGGTTTATCCAATATTTCTTTAGAATATAATTTTGCTGAAGATATAGATAATACAGCTTTAGCTCTTGCTCCTAAGATTGAAAAAAAATCTGTAGCAAATTACATTAAAGAATCTCAAATGTCTGAAGAAGAAGCAATAGCTCTAATGCAACAAGAAGAAGCAATGAGTACTACTGTTCCTATAAGTATTACTGAAATCAAAAATAAAACAGAGCAAGATTATGAAAAAGGATTAGCTGCATTAGAAAAGATTAATACAAATAAAGATAACATAGAGCTAACAGAAGATGAACAATTCTATGTTCATAAAACTAAAAAAGATTCTGAAGGCAACCCTATAAAATATGAAAGAGTAACTTCATTTATTACAGACAGTAAAAAGATACCAGACTCTCCGTTAATTAAATCAGCTACTACCATAGGTACTAAATTAGACGGGTTTATTAGAGACTTTTTTGAAAAACCTCCTTTTGAAATAGAAGATTTTATAAAAGATTATGACTTTGCTCCTAAAGAAGACTTAATTAGAACTGCAGCAAATCTTACAAGAATAAAAGAAACTATGGATTCTAGAGGAGAAAAAGTATTTGCTAATGATATGTTGCTAGCAGTAGAAAATTTCCAAGGTACAGGTAGAAACGTAGCAGGTACAGTAGATCTTATTAGTATAGATAAAGACGGTATTATTAGAATCTATGATGTAAAAACAATGAGAGGCAATCAATTTGTCGACGTACATAAGTCAGGAATAAACAAAGGAAAAACTAAATACAATCATAGATACTCTGAGACAGAATTATCTAATTACGAAAAGCATCAAAGACAGTTGTCAACATATGCATTACTATTAGAACAATCTGAAGGAGTATCAGCTAAACATATAGGAGTACTTCCTTTTGAGATTTCTTATGAACCAGGAGAAACTTCTACTACTGTATTGATTCCTCTTAAAGGAGTATCTTTTAGAAAATTAAATATAGAAGAAGTATTAGAACAGCCTTCTAAAGAAGTTACTAAGGAGAAAAAAGAAGTAAAAGATCCGCTAGCAGCATTAAAGTCAATTGATCCAACACTTACAGAAAAAGCTTCTAGTTCTTATCAACAATATCTACAAGAATTTAATTCTTTGGATAAATCAAAACAAAAAGATAAATTTATAACAGAAGAAGAGTTTAATTCATATCCTCCTGAAAAACAAAAAACTGTTTTACAGCAAATAAAAAATTGTTAACATGCATTGTATAAATATAAATCATCCTGATTATCAATTTCTTTTAGAGAACTCTGGAGAATCTCCAGTCTCTTTACAAGCAGAAATATCTATGTGGATGGATAAGTATGGTACAGATAATTTTCCTACGTTGTCTCAATTAAATTTAGGAACAGATTTAATGTACCAAACTCCTAATGGTAGAGCATATGCAGAACAAGCAAAAAGAATTTATTTTGATGAAGTATATGGAAAAGATCCTGACAGTGTAAACGTATCTTCAGTAAATGAAAAACTACAACAAATTTCTAATAGAATAGGAGACGTTCCTTGGAATCTTAGAATGGGTAGCAAAGGTAATTATTATGTAGCAGGTTATAAAAATAGACCTGTAACTATGGATAATTATTATTCTCCTTTTGCTCAAGGATTTTTTAGACAGCTGCGATCACAGTCAACAGAAATTAAAATAGAAAAGCTAGATAAAAAATTACTAAGTTGGGCCCGCAAACATGGTATAGCTGTAGAATCTGTAAAATCAGTAATGGAAAAATTTCCAGACAGATATGAGAAGTCTGCATTAGGTGTTGCAGATTTTGCAAAGAATTTAATAGCAATTGCTGATGGAGCTAAGATAGATACTATGGCAGAAGAGGTAGCTCACTTTGCTGTAGAAATATTAGTAGAGCAAAAAAATGAAAATATACGTAATGCTATTAATAAAGTAACAGAAAGTAATATGTACTCTCAAGTTAAGCAAGAGTATAAAGACATATATAAAAATGAAATAGATTTTAGAAAAGAAGCTTTAGGTAAATTAATTGCTGCTGAAATAGTAAGTCAATTTAAAATGACAGAAAGAATGGCTAGTCGTTCTGGATTTTGGCAAAGTATAAAAGGAGCTGTTCAAGACTTTTTTAATTTTATAGCTTCTAAGCTTTCAAAGAAATCTACAGCAAGAAGAGAACTAGAATCTGTTATAGTGCCCCTAGCTAATTCTATTTTAGCAGAAGAATCATTAGGTAAATTTTCTACTAAAAGTTTTACTAAAGAAGATATTAAATATCAAAAAAAAGAAACGTCTAAAAAAAATAACATACCCGATAGTTCTATTAGTGCAAAAGAAAAATTCTTAAACGATGCTGTCGATACTTTAAATGCTAGAATAGACCTTTTAAATAAAAATACTGGTCCAGGAGGAAATCAATCTACTTTAAATAAGTTAAAGAGAGAAGTAAAAGATCTTATTGAAAAAATAGAAAAACAACAATTTGATTTAGGTATTGCTTCATTTGTTTCTCTTGCAGAAAAAGAAATAGATGTATTAATAGAGACTATGAATAATAGTATTGATACAGATAATCCCATTAATCCTACTAACCTTACTCTTATTAGAGGATTTAATGAAATGTACAATAATATATTTATAGGAGTTACTTCTGATTTTATCGATGCAGGTTTATCTAAAGAAGAGAGAGCAGAACTTTCTACTAACTTTGATAATATCGGTAATAAATTAAATAGATCCACTGCTCTAGCATTTAAACTTACTGATGACCAATCGGTTCTTATTGCAGATAAAGGAAACACGGATGCTTACGGAAATAAGATAGACCCTAACCAAGATAGCGAGGAACTTGTAAAAACTTCTAACTACGATGCAGTAAATTATTGGAGACTTAACGCAGGTAATTATAAATATGCAAACTCAGTAGCTATTACTACTGCTTTAAAAATAATTAATGACCAAATAGGTAAAGTAAAAAGATTTGCAGTAAGATTATCTAATACTATTTTTAAAAGTCAAGAAGTATTTTTACAAAAATATAAGCAAGAAGATCTTGTAGAAAAAGATGAGAACGGAAAATTGACCCATAACTTTATTAGAAAACATAATATGACTAAATATTATGGAAAGCTTAATGAAGTTAAACAAGAGATTGCAGAGAAATTAGGTTATAAAGATGAAGACGGTAATTTTTCTTATGCTAATATTCCTTTTGATCAATTAACTGGAGAAGAAAATAAATATAGAAAAGAAAGACTTGGCAGATTTTTTAAAGAAAATAGTAAAATAGAGTACGAACAAGATGCTGCAGGAGATACTATAGAAATAAGAGTCCCTAATAATTCTTATTTAAATAAAGATTTTAAAAGATTAATGCAAGATCCTGTGTTTAAAAAACATTATGATCTAATCATTAAAACAAAATTAGAAGCGCTACAGCTGCTTCCTCAAAAATATAGAACAGAAAGAAATCTATATCTTCTTCCTGGTATTATGAAAAGTTTCTTAGATACTTTAAGTAATACAGATATTAGTATGATGAAACGTTTAGGGCAGCTTACTGATAAAGCATTCTTTGTTGATGCAGATGATACACAGTTTGGTCAATTAAATTTACTTAACAATAAAATGGTTCCTATACATTTTACAGGTAAGCTAGATAATTTAAGCGCTCTTTCTTATGATATAGGACGCACAGTAGTATTGTTTGCGGAGATGGCAAAAAACTTTCAAGAGATGAGTGCTATTGCTGGAGAGATGCAAGGTCTTCAGTCTACATTAGGACGAAGAGAGTTTATAGATAAAGGAGTAAAGAAATCGTCAAAAGAAACAAGAGAGTATAAAGCTCTAGAACATTTGATAGATACAAATTTATTTGGAATAGAAAGAGAGACCGTAGGTAAAGTAATCACTGAAGAAAGTCTTATAGGTAAAATAATTCCAGGATTAGTAGGAAAAGAATTTTCAGGTACTAAATTATCACAAGCTCTTGCAGGTTGGATTAGAAATAATAACCTTGCATTTAACTTTGTATCTTCTACTGCAGGTTGGTTTAAAGCATCAATTGATAAATTAATAGAAGAAAAAACAGGCTTATATACTAATAGTGACAGTGCTCGCTATGCTAAAAAAGAATTCATGCAAAATATAGGCCAAATTCTAATGCAGGCAGGAAAAGTAAAGCAGACTAATAAACTTCATTTGATTTTACAAGAAAATGAAATTGTGAAATTAGATGCTATGTTACATGAAACTGGTAAAAGCAGAGGAACTAGAAAATTACTTAATAGGGATATAGCATATACTACTTTTCATACTGCAGATTACGGTATTAAAGGAAGAACAGCAATATCTATTTACGACAATCATAGATTATATAAAGGCCAGTATCTAACTAGAACTCAGTTTTTAGCTAAAACAGCAGCTGAAAAGAATGTAGAAAACGATGGTGTCCATGAAAAAAATATGAAACAAGATTGGAAAGATCTTAGAGAAAAAAGTTTATATAATTCATATGAAGTAGTAGACGGTATTTTACAAGTCAAAAAAGAATTCCAACCTTATGTTACAGAAGCATTGCTTAATTCTGTGAGAGGAAAAGTACAACACGTAGCTAGTACTCTTGACGGTGTATTAGGAGAAATGGATAGAGGTATTTTATCTAGAAAAATAATTGGAGATTTCTTATTAATGCACAGAGGCTGGGTAGTACAATTAATAGATACTAGATTTAGAAAACAAAGTTATAATAAAATTAGTGGCGAAGAAGAAATAGGAAACTATCGTGCTAGTTTAGAATATTTAAAAGATATTTTTGTACACGAAGAAGGTTATGGGTTCGCTCCTTTTGCTGCTTATAGTAAATTAAGTTCAGCAAAAAAGAGAGGAGTTGTTAAAAGTCTTATGGATTTAGCATTTTTAGCAATTATCAATCTAATATCAGCTGCTATAAATCTAAGAGCAGACGAAGAACCAGACGAATGGCTGCTACAACTTATGGCTTACCAATCAAATAGGATTCTTTTAGAACAAAATGCAGCTTGGTCAGTAGGTGAATTCGTAGAAATGATAGACGAGCCTGTAGCAGGGTCTAGACATTTTAAAGAATGGTCAGATATTTGGAACTACTTTAGCGGAGAAGAAGTAGAGCGAGGTATGTATAAAGGAAAAACAGTAGGATTTAGAAAACGAATGAAATTTAGTCCTATTAAAAATTTATATGAACTACAATATCCAGATGAAAAAAATAAGTTTATCAAAACAGTAGTTAAGTCTGGATTATATGACAATCTATCTGACGATGATAAAATGGGATTAACAGATATATTTTTTAATTGGTTATTGCCTTACAACGATGTTAATTATTGGAGTAGTATGACAGACCAAGAAAGAGATGCTATAATGGATGATTTAATTGATGAAGCTGCTGCAGATGAATCAGGAGAATATAATCAGTTTAATGGCTAAAAACGCCAAATTTTTTTTAAAGAATCTTTTTTTGTATATTAAGGCCGCGATAAATATAAAACATAATGAAACTTATTAAACATGCTGATAATATCCATGAGTTAAGACTCGATGGTACTAGAGCAAAAATTGCTATGTTGTCTGATATACACTGGGATAATCCTAAATGTGATTGGAAACTTTTAAAAAATGATTTAGACTTTTGCTTAGACAACTCAATCCCTATTATGGTTAATGGGGATTTCTTTTGTTTAATGCAAGGAAGAGGAGATAATAGAAGAAACAAATCTGATATACGCCCTGAACACAATAATGCTAAATATTTAGACTCAATAGTGGAGACAGCTGTAGAATGGTGGAGTCCTTATGCACATCTTCTCACAGTTATAGGTTATGGAAACCATGAGACTGGCATTATCAAATGGCAAGAAACAGATATACTAGCTAGATTTGTTAAAATGCTTAATCTTAAAAATAATACTAACGTACATACAGGCGGCTATGGTGGATGGTTTATTATAAATCAAGCTCTTAGAAAAAAAGAAAATGGTAGAGACTCTACAAGAGCTATTAAGAT
>Ga0208644_1001202_pt1 | contig 22031 bp, 28 predicted proteins | sample VirMetDEL_Nov_18_FD_184517 | JGI IMG/M metagenome (GOLD analysis project Ga0208644, IMG submission 184517) | Aqueous microbial communities from the Delaware River and Bay under freshwater to marine salinity gradient to study organic matter... | ecosystem: Environmental > Aquatic > Marine >...
CCAAGTCATTTGGGTCGTGAACATAACCACCTTCGTGATGTAAAGTTACTTCTATAATTTCGTCAAATGATATTAACATTTTATTTCCCCTTTAATAGTTTGTTATGTCGTATCCAAGCTTGTCCTCGTTTATTTTTAACGGGTGCCGATATAAACTTACCTAATCCTTTTTTAACCAACATATTGAATCGTTTGGTTGCTTCTTCTGCTGTTCGATATTCGTTGTTATCAACAACCATAAAATTACCAGAACCAAACAATCCTTGAAATCCACCAATATTACGAACTACTTCTTTGTGAGAATCCGCAACAATGTGTTGTGGTAAAACTCTATCTCTTTTTTCATTTCTGTCAAGTGCTACTTCTAATGTAGTGTTGACAAAAATCATATAACAATCATATCCGATATCTTCTAACTCTTTCTTTTCTCTTGCAATCTTTTGATAATCATCTCCGGTTCCGTCGATAATCATACCTAAACGACCTTGTGCATAAAGTCTTTGTCGTTCTTTGGTGAGTTCTTTTGCATAAGTTCTCAATCCACTATATTCTGGGTCTTTAGGATTGGTTAAATTTGAAAATACTTCATCTGGTAATGAGTCTAAATCAGTACCGAATCCGTATTTGTTTAAAAGATGTTTGAGTTCTTTATCAGAATTAACCATTTTCATACCTGATTGTGAAATATTTAGTTTCTCTGGAATACCAAATAGACCTTTTGCCACATAGGTTTTACCTGAACCAGGCCCACCAGCTAAGAAAACGGCCTTTAAAATACCTGGGTCGTTAATACCTTCGTGTAGTAATTCTGATAATTTAATCATTTTAGTCCTAAAAATTTATAGTTGTATACAATTATAAATATAAACTTAGGAAGTTTTATTTGTAAATGAACGGGTCTCGTTTACGAAGTTCTGCAAGTTTTTTCTTTAATTTTCTTTTTTGGTCAAACTTTTTAAACCAATTTATTATTTTTTTAAACATTATTCTTTCCTGTTAGTTTTTTATATTCTTCTGGTTTTCTTACTTTATTAATTAAATTTTGAGAAATTTGTGATTTTCCCATATTTAAACCAATGTATTTCATATAGTATGGAATTAATGAATGTCCCATTGGTATCATATTAAAGTCATCAGACATAAAAGTATGTTTATACAATGATGAAAATATATCCATTGTTGATGAAGTTCCGTATGCTGCGGCATCCATTGTTCCTAATCCATAAAAGTCTTCACTATAATTTACTTCTGATGAATAAACACACAACTCGTCTAATTTGTGTGATAAACGAGTTAGTAAATTTTTGTCATACAATACATCTGGTCTGGTTATCAATACTAAATCATATTTAAAATTTTCCTTGACTTCTTGTTTAGTTTTTAGTAAATTACATCTGTGAATTAAATACCAATACTTCGGTATATTAAATGTAAATTGATTTTCAATTTCTTTTGGTAAAAATTCTGATTCTTTTAAATTATCCAAACTATTAATAATGTCCATATTCATATTTTTATTTCCGTGAAACTTATATGGATAATTATCTTGTCTGTTGTTGGTGTCCCAAGTAGATATAAAAATATCAGCATCAAAAGAATTAAAAATATCTTTTGTTATTTCCCAATATCTCATTTCTCCTGCTATACAAATTGCAACTTTATTCATAATTAAATCCTAATCGTTTTATAAAATTTACAAATGGTAAGTAAGATAATTCTTCTCTTGTGATTAATTCTTTACCCTCGTGTTCATACCAAGTATTCCATTGTTGTTGTGCAAATGTATCGTGATTACCTTTGTAGTATTGAGATATAGCATTAAACTCTATCGAATTACAATACCAATTGTCTGGTGAAAAAATAGTCAATGAAATAAAATTAAAATTATCCTTGACAATGTCATTATTTTTTTGTATATTATAATGTGATACGATAGTGCTCGTTTCTTTATTTGAACCACCTGATTTTTCAATTCCTTGAACATCACACCATTGTTCGAAATCATTTCTGATTTTAATTGTTTTTGGATTCATCACTTTAATGGTTTTTGGTGCCAATTTAAAATAAGTCGTTGGTAATGGTGTATCATCATTACTAAAACAACAAACATCAAACAATTCATTATTTTGTAATTCAAGAATATCTTTTTGATAATTTAAATCTTCTAATGAACTACCGGATATGGTGGTGTGGTCATTATATTTTATTAGTCTTAATTTCATATCACACTAATGTCTTGTACTTATAATGTTATTGTTTTTGAAAAATTCATCTGTGTGTTGGATATATCTTTTACATTGAATGTGTGAAGATTCCATTGTAAAAAATTCTTGTTGTTCTTTATAATATTGTTCAACTTTTTCATTAATAAAGTGTGGAAAAAATTCTTTTACAAAATCATAATGATGATGTAACAATGGATGTCCATCTTCTTGTTTAGTATCTTGCCAGATTACTTTCTCTTTATTAAAATCATAATTTAAATAACACCAAGTTTCCATTACTGGATATTCGAATAAATTTAAAGTATCTTTTAGTAATGTTTCAACATCACCTTCCACTTTAAAATTATCATTGTAAAAGTCGTGTTCCATAGATTGAAGAAATTTATATTTTATATTTTTTGCATCCAATATAGTTTTAAGTGATTGTATCATAATACAACTATCATAAATTGCGGTTGCAAAATTATAGTTTTTTCCAATAGGATGAACCTTTAAATTATGGTCAACCAAGTCTCCAATGTTGTGAATATAAAAATTATTTGTATCTACATATGAAAATCTATTAAAAGTTGTGAACATAATCATAATATAATCATCTGATGTAAATTTATATTTTTTGTCTGCTATAAGAAATCTATATAAGATATTTTTATTATCTGCACCACCACAACCAAAATTATGATATTCATCAAAATTTAAACCAATATAATCGCTCCAAGTTGGCCACCATAAAGCTGTAAAACTACACCCAAATGAAAAAAATCTTTTACTCATATGTCTTTAACTTCCTTACTATTGAGTTTGCTATAACTTTACAACCTTTAGAATTTAAGTGTGTATCTTTGACACCTGGCATACTATCACATAGTCGTAATCCTTGTTGGTAAATATAATCAAATGAATCATATTCTTGACCATTGTGATAAATCGGTATAAAGTTTTCTGGATATAATTTTTTTAAAATCTTTCCCAAATCATTTCTCCAAGATAACCCAACCCACTTTGGATAGTTATCAATAAATGAATTTTTTTCTTTAAAATTTGGGTCTGAAATAGAAAATATACTATTACATAAATTATTAATTCTATTTATTTGTTTTGTTATTTCATTATCAATATAATCCTGAGTGGTTATTTCTGTTTTATCTCCTGGATAGTGTCGAATATTGATATCACCACAATCTCTTAACCAATCTGAAAACTGAACTACTATGGTTGAAATACTATGTGACCTAAGAGTTTTTCCTGAATAATCTAAACAATTATCAATTGTTGTACAATTTGAACCACCATTTCCGTAAGTTCCTATCACATATGATTTATTCAATTCTTTTGCAACTAAATTTGGAAATCCGTGTTGTTTTCTATACTCATCAGATTCATAGTCAAGATTTTCTAAATTAAAATCTGTTGGTAAATGTTGGTTTATTTTATCAATACTCCACTCCTTTTCATTATGAAGATATTCATATTGTAAACCAGAACCCCAAGTATAACTACACCCTACAAATAATATCATTTTCCATACCTTTCTGGATATTCAACCAGTATAATTGGTTTTTTGTTTTCGTATGCTTTCTTGTAAGTTTCATAAATATTAGACTTATCGTAAAAATTAATTATATCGATATAATCTAACATACTTTTAAATTCTTTTGTGTAGTCTGCTTTGTGTTGAACACCTGGGTCTAACGGGTCATCACTACCTTTACCAACTCTAATGATAACGTGTGAATCATAACCTGTCATATGTTTAAATTTGTCTAAGTGATTAATCAATTGATTTGCCGCACATATCAAGAAATCCCATCTTGGATAAAAAGTAACAACACACATATTGGTCATACCTAATCCAACTGACATACCCATTTGAACTTCTTCAAATACTGGTGTTTCAATCATTTTGTCTTTTGGAACATCAAGTATTGTAGTTGACATTGGATTTCCAGCGTAAGCAGTTTGTTGTCCTACAAAAATAGTATTTGGTTTTTTTGCCAAATAGTTCATTGATTTAATTAATTCATCTTTATAAGTTTTCATACCACTCCATTGTTTCTTTTATTCCTTGTTCAAAAGTATAATCTGGTTTGAATCCTAATTCTTCTTCTAATCGTTTTACACTCGATACCTTATATGGTATTGTTGTTGGTTTTGAATTGTCCCATTTTATTGTTGGATTCTTTTTTGAAACTTTCACAATTGACTCAACTACTTTACCAATAGTTATACCTGTTCCACTACCTACATTATAAGGTCTCATAGATTCACCCTTTTCCAGTGCCAATAAACATCCCTTTACTACATCTTTAACATACATAAAATCTCTCGTTACATCTGGACTACCCCAAACTACAAATGGGTCTTCACCACTTAAACATCTTTTAATCAATGCCGGAACAACGTGACAAGTTTTTAAATCAAAGTTATCGTGTGGGCCAAATATAGCACTACCACGAACAATACTAATATGCATATCTGTTAAATGTGAAGTATGTTCAATTACCTTTTCTCTATATCTTCGCATCCACCCATAACCATAGTATGAAATGTATGGTTCTTCAAACCAAAACTCATTTTCTGAAACTGGATAATCTCTATGTGGATAAACCGTAGAACTATTTAAATCTAAAAACCTTTTAACACCTTCTTGATAACTTGCCTCCAAAAGATTTGTGATTATATTGATATGACTTAAAGTTACTCTAAAATCAGTAGCTACTGTTGTTGGATGTAGAATGTTACCTGCCAAGTTAATAACAATGTCACAACCATTTATTAGTTTTTTAGTATCATCAAAATTTGTCAAATCAATATTTTCCAATACTTCAATTCTATCATCTTGTATTTGTAAGGGTCTTTTATGTGTTGATGTTCTAACATCAGCACCTCTATTCAATAGTTCTAATATCATATTAGTACCAATAAAACCACTACCACCTGTTACTACTACTTTTTTATTTTTGTAAAGACTCATAATATTTTATTACCCTTTTTATTCCTGTTTCTAAATCTACTTCTGGATAAAACCCATAACTATTTGCTCGTGTCATATCCATAAGTCTTTTGTTATCTCCGTTTGGTTTTGTTGTATCGTATTCTATTTCTTTTCCATAGTGTGTTGCCACAATACTTGCGATATCTTTGATACGAACTCCGTCTCCACTACCTAAATTGATAGGTTCTGTAATTTTGTTTTCATACGACATCAATATACCTCTTGCTACATCTTCTGCGTGTATAAAGTCTCTTATTGGTGTTCCGTCACCCCATACTGATAGTAAGTCGTCGTGATAACCTTTCTTGACTAATGATGCGATTACCGTAGATTCTTCACCAAACTCATCATACTCTCCATAGATATTTGCTGGTCTGACTATTGAATAATTTTTAAATCCATAGTGAGTTTCAAAACAATCTAATTGTAATTCACCTAATCGTTTTACCCAACCTGCATATTTGTCGTTTTCACTTGGATAAGTTTTCCAAACATCATCTTCTTTAAAAACTTCTGCAGGTTGATATACTCCTACCGTAGAAGTGTAAACATACCAATCAACTCCTTGAAGTCTTGCAGCTTCTGCCATATTGGTATTGAATTGTAACATTGGTGTAAAGTAATCGTTTGGTTGTTCTGCCGCTCTCTTTGGTGAACCTTTAACTCCTGCAACGTGAAACACTACATTCATATCCACGACTACATTTTTACAATCATCAAAGTTTCTTAAGTCTGCTTGAAAAAACTCAAAGTTTTCTGAATAAGTATCGTATCTATCATCATAACGAATATCTGTTCCTCTCACATAATATCCTTTATCTAAACACATATCTACTAAGTGTTTTCCTACCATACCTGATGCACCGGTAATTAATATTTTAGTCATATAGATTCTCCAATAGTTTTATTTTTTTTGTTTTTTGTTTCCCCATATTTATAAATGTTTTTTGATTATACTCCAATATGGGTAATATTTCTTTCCACCAATCTTTTAATTCTTTATCTGATTTATTTCTAAATTTATCTAATTCATCAAATATCATTTCAGTTCTTTTTAAATGATTTTCTTCTTTATCATAACTTTCGTCTATAAATCCGTCAAATGTTTTAAAACCAAAACTTCTTAATTTTTGTAAACTATATGGTGTTGACATTAATATAAATGGATGTACATTTATTAGTGGTTTACATATTTTTTCACTAAAAAAATTACACTCAAATGGTGTTATATTCTCTGGTGAATATATAGTTTCTGAAACAATGCTTAAATATGTTTCTTGGTAATGTTTCCAGTTACTTGAAAATGAAGTATTAAAACCTTTTTTATCATCAAGATTTTGTGTATCAAGTTCAACAATTGGTAAATTATCCAACTCTTTACAACTACTCCAATACTTGTTAGGTAAAATCTTTTTGGGTATTGAGTTATAAGAATATGAGTTTTTTAAAAAGCTTACATTATTAGTATTCCATAAATTATTATGTTGAAAATAAGAAGCTATTAATTTTCTATGTTCTCTATTGCAATTCCTTAAATAACATAAAAAGTGCTTTGATTTATTTTCAATATCAATATCAGAAATATTTTTTAAATAAAAATCATAATCAAACTCGTCTAATTTTCTATGATTGTTGTTTTCAATAATTTTATTAACGTCAAATGATAATGTATCTAAATGGTGGTTTGAAAAAATAATGTTAACTGGCGTTTTGTTATTTTTTTCACAATTTAATTCACAATGAAAAATATAAAAGTTTGAAAATTTTATTTCTTCTTCTCTACCTTTACAAGTCAAATAGTACCAACCATTAAAATAATTTACATTCAAATCTCCCTCTGCTTCATAACTAAAAATTACTTTACATCTATCTTGATTAACTAATTCTAATATTTTTTGTGGTATTCTAAAAAATCCACTGTAAATTCCATCTTGTGTTTTACACTCTATAAGGTAAATATATTTTAAAGTGTCATCAAGATTGTCAATATCAAATACTCTAACTCTATCTTCAAAGTAATGTTTCAATTCAGAACTATAAAATGAGCCCTCTAAACATTTCATATAATTATTTCTACCAAAGTCATTTTTGTTGTAGAAGTGTTCGTCACTATTTATGATATTTAAAATATTACCCATTTTCCTGTTCCGTAGTGTGGATATTTAGATTCATAATTATAATGAATTACATCATCTGGTATATCTCTTGTTTTATTCCAAGTTGCTTTTGTTGGTGTTTGTGTAGAAACTTTATTATCTTCTACTACAAAATATAATGGTAAATCAAAGTTTCTGGCATATTTATGAACTTCATAAAATATACCTGTTTCAAAAGTCATATCTCCAACAAAACACCAAACTTTTTGCTTTGAGTTTTGTTTTTTTAATCCAATAGCAGTTCCAAGTGCAATCGGTAAAACTCCCGTAACAATTGCTGATGAATAGAAATTGTGGTCAAGATTACACAATGATATTGATTTTCCTTGTAAAATTTGATACTCTATCCATTCTGTTGATATTCCGTGAAGTAGTGCGTGATAATGACTTCTCCAAGTAGAGAATACATAATCACTATAATCTATTCTACTGAAAATTTCTATCAACTCATCTTCGTTACCATTGGATAAATGAACCGGTGCTCTTATTTGTCCGTCTTCCCAAAGATTAACAATTTTTTCTTCAAATTTAATTAAGTCTTCTTTGGTAAAAGGCACTTCTCTAATTTGTGAATATTTATCAAGATTCTTCACTATATTTTCCTAATTTTATTTTATTCCAAATTCTTTCGTGAAAGTAAAACATTATCATACCTGTTACATTCATAATTAATGCGTTCCAAAATGCCTTTTCAGTTAATCCAAAAGACAATACTATCCAAGAATTACTAAATGCAATCAATCTCCAAGTGATTGCTTTTTTTGTTGACCTATTTTTTGTTTCTTGGAACATCCCAACTAACTTCCCAATCTTTAAATTCTGAAGCAATACAATCTATTTTGTAATCTTTTCTACCACCAACCACTTCCATAATTTTATTTACGGCTGTGTTTCTTATACCATTAAGTCCGTGTGTGAGCATAAGATTATCAGAACCTCTTTCTCCTTTACGAACCATTGATTCATTGTACCAAATATGAGCATTCATTTGTGATAAAACTATAATAGCTCTAATTACTTCACCTGTAATCTCACCGTTGTGTTCTTTTAATATTAGATTTATATCGTGAACCATATCTTGCATTTCTTGTGCATAATTTGATTTATTTTCTGGTATGAATATCTCTTTTAATTGATGAATACTCAATCTATCAATTAACTCACCCAATGTTGGTAACCATTTTCTTTTCATCATTTCTCCTTATGTATTAAAAAACTATTATAATCATATTTAGCTTTTAAATTAAATTTTTTTGTAAACCTGTTAACATCATCTAAAACTTCTTCATAATGAATATCATCACCACCAATGTATCCACCTTTTTTAAGTTTAGGCCAGAAATTTACCAAATGATTGTAAACTACATCTACTCCGTGGTCTCCATCAATCCATAGAAACTGAATTGAATTATCTTCATATATTTTATGTGAGTATTTTTCATCACAAGTTATAAAATTAATATATTTGTCAACATCCAGAACTCTCATAGGGTGTTTTATAACATCTATTATACTTAAATCCCACTCTTGCATTATGTTATTGTAATAATCGTAAAAAGATTTAGGGTGTCCAGCATCTTTATAATTTTTAAGAGTATGTGGTATAAGCCAAAATATATCAATAGTATCAAAAGATATTTTCTTTTTTGAATTTTTAATTAATTGTGCCATATGTGCGGTAGATTGACCTAAAAAAGTTCCTATTTCTACAAAATGGTCTCCGTCTTGTGCCTTGTCAACCATTTCTTTATAAATAAATTCCGCATCATTAACCCAACCCGGAATATCTTCATAAGAATTAAAATCATATATGTTGTAGTTTTCTTTTAAATATTTTGGTTTATCCATTTATCAACTCCATAAAGAACTCTTGTTCTGAAAGTTTTGGTTGAATTGTCATACGACACCAATTTTCTCTTTTGCCGTATGGGTGTACTTTACAATACTTTACCAATACTTTATGTTTTTCTAAAATTTCTTTTGTTTTTTTATTATCATCTTGGTTATTGAAATGTATCCAATTACATTGAGAGTCTATAACCTCATAATTTTTTAACATTGAAATAACTTTCTTTTTTTCTTCAATAACCTCTTGTGTATAAATATCAACTAAATGAAAGTTATCTAATAAAAAATCACAATACTTCATAGACACACCTGTGATTTCATACATTTGTCTAAATTTAGAAATGTTTTCTATGTAGTGTGGATTAGAAAATGTCATACCAACACGACAACCTGCTGCACCAAATGCTTTGGAAAAAGTTCTGGTTACAATTAGATTTGGATACTCATCAATATATTTGATAAAACTATCCCATTGTAAATCTTCTGTATCTAAAAACTCAATATATGCCTCATCAATCAATACCGGAATACCTGTATCTAATAATGGTTTGATTTCGTCTATGGTTTTATAATCTCCGATTGGACTATTTGGATTTGCCAAAATAATCAGTTCAGTATCCTCATCAACAAACTCTAACATTTTATCTATGGATAATTGTCTTGTGTTTAAATCATAATGTATTCCTTTGTATCGACAACTATACAATGCCGAGTAAACTTGATACATAGGAAAGGACGGCTCAGATGTAACGATATTGCCACAAGTTGTGAAGGTTTCAAAGATAGACTTGATACCGACATCCGAGCCATCACTTAAAAATAAATTCTCTGGTTTTACATTGTAAAAATTACATATTTTTTCTTTGAAGTTTTTTGTATTGGGATAATATGCAAAATCCTCGTGAGTTAAACTTCTTATAAATTTTGTATAATAGGATTGTGGAATTGGTTGTGAGCGTTCTGACTGATTTAAAATAAAATCATATTCAGATTTATCTATATAGTCAGTCCTTCTTTCTACTTTCCATAAATGTGGTTTCATATTCCTACATACTCCAAAATTGGTGTTAGTTCTTTATATGAACAATTTTTACAATGTGATGTTGGGTTGTTTGTTTGACAACCTTTTTTCACATTTTGATAATCTTCCATTTCTCTTATTTCATCTATGGTGTTTATAAACAAATTACCAAATGGTTCTGCTCCCGTATTCATACAACACATTTTTACATTACCTTCTACCGTAGTGTATATTGCATTGTTCACCCAAAAACAATCTTTGAATTCCCATTTAGATTTACCCATAATTTTATCACCCCAATTATTTTTTAAATAATCTAATTGTTCTGTGGTATAACCTGATGTTGCGATGTCATCATTAAGACTTTTTGTTTCGTCCCATATTTGAGCAATATTTAATCTTAACACACCTAAATTGTTTTCCATTCGTAATTTATCAATCTTTGGTATATCGTAAACATTGTAGGCGTTGACGACATAATTCACAACTACATCACAATCATATCTATTGACTGATTTGAATTGTTCTAAAAACTTTATCAACTTACTCCATTTTGCCGGTGACCTATCTCGTTCATAACTTTCTTTATACCCGTCAATTGAAAAATACAACATATCAATATATTTTAATGCTCTCTTAAACTTATCGTTAATATTATATTGACAATTAGTTGCAACGACTACTTTACAATCTGGAAATGTTTCTTTAAACATATGACACACTTCATCAAATTGTGGGTGTAGAAATGGTTCTCCCATACCCATAAGTTTTGCTTCTTTGATTGGGTGGTGTTTTATTCCATCTAATAACTTACCCCAATTTTCTAAACTCATATGTTTGAGTGGGCCAATCACATCCGTCCGATTACAAAAACTACAATCTAAATTACAATAGTTTGTTGTTTCTAAATATGCATATGTTATTGGTTTAAGCATTGTAGTAATTTTTCACTCCATAGTTTATGTGCTTCTTGATTGGGATGCCAATTATCTTTATTACAAGCTAATTTGTTATTCATTATAAATGAATCAAAGTGTTCTTTGTAATAATTAATATTACATTCTTGAAAAGTATCAATGTCTTTTACACTTGGTACATACAAAGCCGGAAACATCAAATAATTAATATTCATACTTTTAAAAAAAGAACTCAATCCTATTATCAACATTCTGGATTTATATTGCTGATAATCCCCCGAAATATCTCCTGAAGTATCAAAAAAATCAAATTGGAACTTTTCAATTTCTTTTTTCTTCCACCCTAATTTTTTTAAGTGTGGATGTTCGGTTAACTGACTCCAAGTAAACTTTGTAAGTAACCCATATCTATTTGTCCACATTTCAAATCTATCAACAGCGGTTAATCCAACAATAAACAAAATATCTTTTCTGTTCTCAATGTTATCTAAACACCATTGTATTGATTTTCTATAAATTCCATAATTTGAAAACCCATTTTCTGCAAGATTAATATGTTCTACATTATAATGTTTTGCAATAAAATCACCATAAGTTAATTTAACTCCATTGTATTCTTCCATTTCATTTGAAAAACTACAACCAATGCTAACAACTTTACTATACATTAAGATATTCCTCTAAATATTCTGGTGTTCCTAATTCATATATTTCATCAACCATCCCGATACCGATTTTCTTTCCGTCTTTGATTGCCCAATTGTAAACCGGTGCTACATAAAACTCTCCGTTGGTTCTACTATTATCGTGAATCATTTGTTCTGCATATTTTACAAAATCACTACCTTTTTTCCAATAATAATATCCTGCCGTTGCATTGTTTGATATAACTTTCTTTTCTGCAACTTCTTTAACATATCCATTATCGAGTGTTCTGGCATAACTCCAATCTTTACTATCACCCCAAAAACAAGGTATATATCCGTCATAGTGTTCTGCTATCTCCCACATTTTTTCTGGATTATAATCTATCATTTGGTCTGTGTTTAATGTTAATAATGGTGTATCGTTATTGATTAAATCTTTCGCTTGTAAAATTGTTTGTGCTGCTCCTTCCGTTACATCATCTAATATTACGACATCATAAGAGTCGTGTCCAATAATATCATCAAATATACTGAAATCGTATTTATCGTAATCTTCTCGTAAACAAATCAAGATAAATTTATACTCTCTATCAAATTCTATATTAAGATTTTCAATCACTCTTTGTATCATTGGTTTTCCTTTGACATCAATAAATGGTTTTGAATCCGTGTATCCTTGTTCGGTAAATCGTGAACCACGACCTGCCATTGGAATCACTATATTAAATCGTTGTTTCATAAAATTTTGTTATAATCCTTTCAATACTTTTACAATCATATAATAAATTTCTATTATGTTGTAAAGTATCTTTATTGTCTTTTATTCTATTGTATAGTTCGTCATTACTCATATTCATAACACGAATTATATCTTGTATGTTTAAAACAAATCTTTCAACAATACAATCTGTATTATCCGATTTTGTTTCGTTTTCAAACAACCACTCATAAGATTTATATCCGAAGTGTTTAAACCATTTTGTAGTATGTTGTTGTCCGTGCCACAAAACTGGATGAAAGTGTAATATAGGATTAAAAGTTGATTGATTTAAAAATACTTTGTCATTTTGGTCTGGAAGTGATGTTGATGCCCAAGTAAAAACAGTATTACGATAAACATCAAAAGGAATTGGTGAATTTGGATGTAAATGTAACTTGTGATATCCCTGTTGTTGTTCATATGGACTACCTACTAATGGTATTTTTTTATCTATTGTTTGTAAAATATCTTTATCGATTTTATCATAATCAAAAAAATTAATCATATCTTTTAAATTATTTTTTTCACAAAACTCTTTTGATTTTTTAAAAAATAAATAATCATCAGAAACATTTTTTTGTTCAAAATATCTATGTTCTATAACTGATTTGTTTTGAAAATTATATTTATACAAAAAATATAACATTTTATCTCTTAGTTGATGTGGTGTTCTACTTATTCTTAATAATCTATATTTTGAATGTTTAATTTTATCTAAGTAATCATCCACCCTGTATGTTTCATCAAAATCTTTTATTTTAATACCATATTCTGGCCCTACGATACTTCTACTAAAAGAATTCATTTCCATACAATTATCGTAAATCACATTAATTTTGTGTTCATAATTATGTAATTTAGAGTTACTGTTTACTATAACAAGTGAACTATACGATAATCCATATTCTTGTAATACATCTTCTATCATATGATAAAATGTTTTGTATTTATCATCTTTCCAATAACTAATTGTATAATTTTCTGCTTCCCAACCCTGATACAAAAACATAACCATTCTTCCAGATTTCATATTTTCGATAATTTCTTTTTTTCCTAACATATAGTCAAAAAATTTACTTTTTATCAATTCAAACGGCTTGTTGTGAGCGGTGGCTGGGTGTAAATCCATTTGTAATATTATTTTTTTATCACCTTTTAGAGCACTTTCTAAACTAATCTCATCCTTATAATCATAGTTTCTCAAAAAATTAAATAATTGTTTATTGTGAAATATTGTATTGGTATTTGGAATTTGATAAAACTCTTTAGTAAACAACCTCCAAAAGTATGTTGAAGGACACGCTATTTCAATACCATTGTATTCTATATTTTCTTGATAAGTACAAAAATTATAATTATCCATTATATATTTTACTTTTTCTATATAGGTCATTTGTCTCTTTCTGATAATATTGGATTATTAATTGGCCAATTTATTTTTAACATTGGGTCATTCCACTTTACTGATATTTGGTCTTGATAGTCAACATATTGATTTGGATAAGATTGAGTATAATGAAATACACACTCGTCTGTTAAACATAAATGTCCGTTAAGAAAACCTGGTGGAACCAATACACTTTTACAATTTTTGTCATCTAAAGTAAAACTATCCCACTCTAAATATGTTGGACTATCTTCACGATAATCCACGACAACTAAATAAAAGGCACCATAAACACAAGTAATGTGTTTCCAAGTTTCATTATCTCCGTGTAGACCTCTTAGAACATTTTTACGAGAGTGTGTAAATTTAGAGATTTTCTGTGGTGGTGTGTCCATTGATTTTTCCCAATATGTCCACATTGTTCCACGATAATCTGTGAATTTGTCTGGTGCGTAAATTTTTACATCTTGTAATTTTGATTCTTCTATTGTGTATTTAAAACTCATATTGACTTTCCATAACTTAGTGGAAATGCATTTCTATATCTTGAACTTTCTTGTGGAACTATCAGTTGATAAGATTTTATCAACTCTTTAATTCCGTCGTCCAAACTATATTGTGGTTTCCAACCTGTCGATTCTATTTTTTCATTACTAACGATATAATTTCTTTTATCTGGGTCTACAAAATAATCCGAATAAGTAACTGATGTATTTGGTATGTGAGTTTGTATTTTTTCTACTAATTGTTGTTTATTAATATTTTCGTCAGACAATCCAACATTATATATTTCACCTTGATGTTTGTCATAGTTTTCAATCATAAACTCAAATGCACTACTTACATCTTGAATATGAATAAAATTACGAATAAAAGTTTTTTCAAAAATAGTGATGTATTTATCGGTCAATAGTTTGTAAACAAATTCATTCACTAATAAATCTAATCTCATACGACCTGATGTTCCGAATACCGTAGCCAATCTAAAAGTAATTCCATTACTATTTTCCAAAACATAATTTTCTGATTCACATTTAGTTACACCATAATGACTGATAGGTGTTAGTGAGTTAGTTTCGTCTACCATACCTTCCATTCTACTTCCATAACCACTATTGGTGTTGGGATATAAAATTCTTTGATTAGGTGATAATATATCTACTATGTTTTTAATTTGTGTTGTGTTGATACTTGTTGCCAATTCTTTGTCTTGTTCACAACTTGGAAATCCAACTAATGCTGCTAATGGAATAACTACATCAGATTGCTCTACCAATGGTTTTAAATCATTCCATTGACGAACATCACCATAATGAAAAGTAAAGTTTTTGTGATGACATAAGTCAACTAATGATGTTTGGTTATACATCAAATTATCATATACGATTACTTCGTGATTTTTTAATAAATTTCTTGTTATGACTGAACCTAAGTATCCAGCACCACCTGTAATTAATATTTTCATTTATTTATCTCCTTGTATAATTTTTTTGCAAATGATTTAGCACCATATTGATTTGGATGAAGGTCTTCCTTTGAACAATATGGAAAATCATTATTCTTTTCCAATTCTTTTAAATAATTAAAATAATTTAGTTTAGAATAATTCTTTATTTCATTTTTTACATTAACAAATTCTTCTGGTATCCACTCTTTTCCTATTGTGTAATCATCCAATAGACTATGTGAGCCGTCGTGCATAGTATTTATAGAGTCAAACATAAAATACTTATATCCGTAATTTTCTAACAAATAATATGATGTTAAAATATTTTTTAAAAAGTCATAATATATTTGATTGGAATTCATAAAATATTCTGAATATAGAGATTCTTCTTTTATGTCATACAATCCTTTATCTGACAATGTTAATGGTGGTCTAAAATCTATATAAACTTTATCATTTACAAACACTTTTTTCCTAAATGCTTCTGTCCAACCAATCAATACAAATGTATCTTTTGGATTTATTTTATTAGACTGATGTGAAGTTATCAATCTTTCACAAATTAAATCATTACCTATACCACAATCAGACTCGTTCAACCAATCTCTCCCCATTATATTAGATAAATGATATCCAGCAGAATAGTCTTTGTTACAACCCTCACCTCTTTTATAATATCCATATAAAAAACTACAACCTATTGAAATTAATTTCATTTTAACTCCTCAAATAAGTTTTTATAATTTTGTTCTCTATTTTTTCCATATTCCATAAACAAGTTAAAGTTGTAAATCAATATATCTTCCATACTCCAATACCAGTCGTGAACTTCTTGTTTAGACATTCTACTAAACTTGATTATTTCTTTTTCTATTAATTCAAATCTTCTAACATTGTCAGTTTCCTTATCATAACTTTCATTAATAAATCCATCAAAAGTTTTGAATCCAAATGAACGAACAAATTCTAATGTTTTCGGACTACCAACCAACAATACCGGTTGAAAAAACCCAAATGGTTTCCATATTTTTTCAGAAGCGTATCCTGTTGGGTTTATGAAATCTGTTTCGGTAGTGATATTTAAATATGAGTCCAAATATGGTTGTTTATTTTCCCAACCGTATCCGTGATTGACTCCATCTTTTGCTTCCATAGCTATTGGATAATCTACCCATTGATATTTCATTTTTTGTAGTTCTCTATAATCTTGATAATACATCTTAAATCTATGTTCATCTTTTATAATCCAATCAACATAATAAGGTGTAGTTGGGCCATCAAAAGTTAATTGAAAACTAACACCATTCTTTTTTAATAAGTTATAATGATTTAAAACACACAACGTTGCTAATCTATGTTCTCGTTGTCGTCTGTTCATTGACAATATTGTATTTTTTCTTAAAATAGATTTTGTGTCCTTGAACTCATCTAATGAGATTGCAGAACTTTTGTGTTGTTGATATTCTGAGGCCATATGATAGACTTCGTGATTTTGTAATAATTCATACATCTCATTTGACTTTTCATATAATGAATGACAAAACACGATAGTTTTAAATCTTGGTTCTTCGTTGTTTTCTTTACACCAATCATTGTATCTTTTTTCTACTAAAAAATCATTGACAATTACAATAGAATTTTGTATATTTAATCTCTTGGTATTATAATGTATTGAATGTATAATATTATCTGTAATGAATGCCTCTTGTAAATAACAAATACAAATTTTTAATACTCCCTTTTGTAAAAGTGATAAACTTTTTTCACCAATGTAATTAAATACTGATTGATAAATATCTTTAGATTGTGGGTTTACACCCATAGCATTTTGTGCAGAACCAAATCCCTCAATTGTATAGTAACCTAAAAATTTTGTTTCCATATCATTAATTGTATTTACACTATACTCGTTAGCACCATATTGTCTGATGTCACTTGGATAAACTGCTGGTTCAAACCCCACTTCTTGTCTAAACAAATTATCATTAAAAGATGGTGAATAATATTTTACAAAACTATCTGGTATTCCATTTGGAACTTTAACACCATTAACTATTCTATCGTAATATAAATTAATCATAATAAATTTCCTGTATTTCGTCTTCTGATAAATTATATTTATTAATTACACTATTCACAAATTCTTTTTGTTGTTTTGTCATATCTTGGTAATATTCATAAACAAAATGTCTTTTTTCTAAAAGTTTTGATGCGTGTCCAAAGTCAGAACCACCAAATTCTACATCTCTGTATGGGCCTGATACTCTTACAAACTTTGTTTCTTTTATAAAATTCATCATAAGATTTGCTAGTTCTGTATTATTATCTGGAAAATCTTTTCCCTTTTCACCTAATTGAATTACATCATCAACATTATGTTTTTTTATTTCTTCTATATTCCAGAAATCGTGAACATCAGACTTTTCACAAATCATATTTAAAATAGTCATATGAGAATATTCCCTTGTTGATATTCCAATTCCTTCTGGTGTTAACCACATAACATTTAATCTACCTGAAATGTTATCAACATCTACTAAATTCCAATCATTTATAACGTTCAATTTCATCACTACATATTCCTGCTACATAATTCGGTACTTCTTTATTTAATGGTGGCATAACACAAATACTTCTTTTCGTCATACGAATTCCCCAACTTGACCAAAAATAACCTTTTGATGTTAGTGCAACCATATCACTATCGTGTGCAAAACAATGTATGTGTGGGTCTTCCATCATACGATAATATGAAATCATATCTTTTGCGTGACACCATAATCCGTCTTGTCGTAAAAACTCTACATCAACATTGTATTGTGGATTGTCGTGTCCTAATGAATAACCACCATACTTCCAACCCCATACATCAATTTCGACATTATATCCTAAGTCTAATGCCTTTTGTATGTAGTTTGGACTATTTTCTAAATCTGGATTAGAACCATTAATGTTTCCTCTATGAGATATTAGTATCATTTAAAAAAGTCCTCTGCGTTTATTCCTCTGTCGTCTATAAAGTAATCTCCGTTGTGTCCTTTAAAACACAACTCGTGATACTTTACTCCCCACTCTTTTAATTGTTGTTCTGTGATTGGACGATAATGTTGTTCACCTCTACCACTTTTTAATCCACGAGCAGTATAGAAAACAATTGTGTGTCCTTCGTCATACAATTTATTTATTTTTGCAATTCTATCAAGATAAGGTTCTCGGCCGATTACCCCACCGACTTCTTTACATATAGTTCCGTCTATGTCTATGACATATTTCACTCAAACCATTCCTTATCATATTTAATTAAATGATTTCCACAATTACTTTGGTCGAAAACTTTAAATTTAGTTTTTTGTTTAAAGTCTGTTTTAAAAATTGTTTTATTGTTTTTTATTACTTCAACCTTGTGTAGTTTTCCGTAGAATTGAAATCGAGCATCATCATTAAATCCATTACCACAACCAATCCATAAATAAGAAAATCTATAATCAGAAACAAGTTCACCTTCAAAATAATGTTTTTTACTTTTCCATAAATTTCCTGTATTTTTTATTTCAATGTATTTTTTTTCTAAATTACAAACAAAGTGTATTCGTTGATTTATTTTCATATCTTTTGGAAATACTTCAACTTTTTCTTCTCCGTGTTCCGTCCACAAACTTACTCCTATATAGTCTATTCCAGCGAATACTCCTAAGTGTTTTCCATTTAAACACATCAAGTATCCTTGATGATTAAATTCACTCATTTTTTCCACATCTACTTCTACATCACAAATAAACTCAAAAGACTTTGCTTTATGAAAATCACTTGGTAAAGATGTACTTAATCCGTTTTTATTGTTTGGTGGAATAAAGAAATAATTGTTATCATTGATTGTTAAACTCATAATTTAATCTCCAAACATTCGTTGTAAAAATCTGCTAATTCAGGGAAAGTTTTACAAAAATCAGTTCCTCGTCTTTTATCGTGTTCTTGGAAAAACTTACCAAAATTATATCTTTGACTTTTTAGTTGGTCTTGATTTGCAGACATCATCCAGTCGTAAATTCTTTTTAACTTTTGTATCTCAATGTCTGAATAACCAATGTTTTTTGTATCGTAATTCGGAACACCAAGGAAGTCTGCCAATTGTGCTTGTTTAAAAATATTATTAGACCATTGTTGTGGTAAAATTTGTACGGTTTGATGACTTGGATATCTTAAATAACTCGAGTCTAAAAATATTGCAGAGTTCCAATATCTATCATTAGAACCATACTTTTCTTTTAAATCGTAAACACCTTTTATCAATTTATCATAGTTTGGAACTGATAATGCATTGTAAGTAGACATAATAGTTAAATTAACTCTTGGACACTTTTCCAATACCTTGTTCATATTGTCCCAAATACGATTAAACTCTAAACCATTTCTAATATATTCTGCTTGTTCACCCCAAGTATCAACTGATGTAAATATAATAAATTCATTTACTCTATCTTCATCTTCTATTTTGTTAATCTTACCGATTAACTTATCAATCATATCATCACCTAAACCAAGATTGGAATTGATAGCAAAATTTAAATCACGATTTGGATTAGGTTCATCAATAATGTAATCCAACACTTTCCAAGTATCTTTTGCCAACATTGGTTCACCACCTGTGATTCTAAAAGTATGTAAATCACGATATAAGTCAGGCCACCATTTCCAAAATGCATCAACATAAGGATTTGGGTCTTTGTGTAGAATTGGAACTTTATTTTCGGCAATCATACCTTCCATACCATTAAACTTATCTGTTGTTGGATATGCTCCGTGTTGTTTGATTTCTTGCATCCAAGTAGATGAATAAGGTGGGCCACAATAACTACATTTAAAATTACAAGCGTTTGAGAATGCCACCTCTACATATCTTGGATTATAATTTTCTCTCCAATCTTGATTTACAATTTCATCAAAGTGTGGTAGTGACCAACTTTCACTTGACTTAAATACTCTATCTGAAAAACGATTTGAATTATCTTCTACATTCCAACAATAATCACATTCAACCGGTCGTTTACCAGTTAACATTTCTCGTCTACGAAGTTTTTTATATTGTGTGTTGTGTAGTGCACTTGGATTTCTTAGAATTTCTTTTTCTGAAATCTTGTGTGTTCTTGGGTGGTGGCAAGAGTGATTGTGTCCTGATTGTAATTGTAGGGTGACTTGTGTCCACTTCGCTAAACACATACCTTTACCAACTTTATCAAGTTTTTCTTTATTTTCCGTATAAAACGGATTATCGTTTGTTATATCTTTTATCCTTGACATTAAAACCTTACATTAATTAACTTGTGTCTATTATAAATAGTATCAATACTATGAATATCATATTTCATTTGTCTTAGTCCTGAATTATCAATATCTACTTCACCCTTTTGCATTTTCTTTCTGTAAAGGATTTCGTTTTTACTGGTTTGTTCTACATCTCCTTGAAACTGATTGTTTACTATTCCTTCGTCGTCGTGATACATACACTCCATAGTTCCATATCTTCTGTGTGGTTCTGGATTGTATTTGATTACTTCTTTGTCATACAAAAATCTAATACCACGATTGTAAATTTCTCCGTGATTTTCATTTCCACTTAAATCTTTTACTTCATCTCCTTTACATCTACGACAACCTTGGTCGCAACATATTGATTTAGTCATATCGTAATGTAGGATTAAATCATTATAATTATCCCATATTTTTACTTCTGCTATTTCTCCTTTGAAAAATCGTTGTCCTTCCCAAGCATTCGGGTCATTACACCCTAACCAAAACGGAACATTACCATATCGTTTTAATCGTTCTTTATATTGAATTGTTGATTGTTGTATACCGAATTTTTCTCCTAAGTCTTGGTCGTTTAATTGAAAACTAATGGTTTGTTTTTCTTTGTCGTGAATTAAATTAACTTTTGTCCAATTATCCTGATATCTTTTTCTCCAACGATATATGTGTCCATTTTTCCAATCCCACATTGAACAAGCAAAAGCATTTGAATTATTATAATCAATACCAAAGTCATAACCGATTTTAGATAAGATTGGATATTTGTAATATTTGTTATTACCTTTACCGATTAAATGTTCTGGTTCGTTTTCTGGTATCTCCGGTTTACATATAATCTGTATGTTAAAACTATCCGTTAGTAATCTGCGAAGTTGTGGTGTTGGTGGTATTTTGATATGAGTAGATTTTCCGTCCAAAGATAAAACCATTTTTTGTTTAATGGTATCAAAAGTCGGTTGTGTAAAGTATCCTTTTTTTACACATCTCCAATATAAGTCATCATCTTCCATACCCCAACCAACATATTCGGTATTGTATCCGTTGACATTTTCAAATTGTTCACCTGTGAATATCACTACTCCACCAAAGTATTCGTTATCTCGTAAAGTATAACCCCATTGTGAAAGATAAGTTGCGATATGTTTCGGTGTATCACCTGGGTGTCCATAATAACAATCGTCGTGTGGTAACATATCGACATCTTGGAATGCAAAGTAATCACACCCATCTTTTTTGGCTTGTAGATAAGCAACATTTTTTGTTCCACTTCTGTGAAACTTTCCGTCGTCTATTTGATGTCCAACATAACAAGTAAAGTCAA
>Ga0208644_1001205_pt1 | contig 22017 bp, 45 predicted proteins | sample VirMetDEL_Nov_18_FD_184517 | JGI IMG/M metagenome (GOLD analysis project Ga0208644, IMG submission 184517) | Aqueous microbial communities from the Delaware River and Bay under freshwater to marine salinity gradient to study organic matter... | ecosystem: Environmental > Aquatic > Marine >...
CCATTATCGAACATAAATATAATTAACCTCTAGGTTGTTGTAAGTTGTTGTATATATCCAGTAATTCATCTGCAATGATAATCGGCGGCTCGTGTAGCGATTTGCTTATTAGGCTTTATATTAACCTTATAACCATAAGATCTTGCCCACCCTCTCGCTGCTGAAACCAGTTTATGACTCATAAAATATTCATCGTTATTATAATCCATGTCAATTTCGAAACGAATTCCTGGAAGGTTATCTGATAGAAGTTCTGCAACCTGCATAGTGCGTTCTGTCTCCAACCATAACCTGCTCCAATCATCCTTAATAGGAGGAAATGTTTCTTTACAATAAATATAATGAACACCTCTCATAGGATAACGATATGCAATTACTGTTACATAATTAATATTTTCTCCTACTCTTTGTGAATCAGTTCCAATGTGGGTTTCTACAAAAGGATTTTCCTGTATAATTTTAGCTGTGTAGTTAACAGGATTTACCTTTTGGTTATTTACTTTTCTAAAATTCACAAAAATAATGTAAATAACTTACTAATAATAACCCAATTAAACCACATACTCATAAATTTAATTTCGTTGGTTTCACCTGGGAGCAAACTCAAATATGTTTTCATCATGTTCTTCATGCCATGAAGATAATAAAAGTGCCTAATGTATCTATAAATATTAGATGACTTTAATATGACTAATTGTACCGGTGGAGGGACTCGAACCCCCAATAACTTGATCCTAAGTCAAGCGCGTATGCCAATTCCGCCACACCGGCAAAAGCAGCTTAGAGTACGTCCCACTCTTGTGCTGCCATCATATATGCTGAGCCCGTAGGAAGGGATGGATTTTCACGTACAATAGCCATTGCTGTTGCTCTGACTTCACTGCGCAAACCATAAATGTCTGCTTGTTCTAAAATTGCTTCGACTGATTGATTCATTTGATTTAAATATTAGCGTTATTGGGGGGAGCTGGCAACTCCCCCCTCAAACAACATGGCAACTGCTCTTATGCTGCAAACTCCTTTGCAACTTCAAAGAGCTTTTTATTTACATCCAAATCTTGCTTAAAGTTCTTAATTTTACGAGCTTTACGCAATTTCACACCTGAAATGTATTCGAAATCTCCTTCAACAACTTTCTCTTGAACGAGATTAAACACACTCCACAAATCATTACCTGCATCCTCTTTACGGACTGGGGTCAAAAACTCATCCAAGTTAATCTTGTAAACTTGATCAACTTTTTGATCCTCTTGAATTTTGAATCGAGTTTCAAGGGCTTTACGAGCCAAATCATACTTTTGGTCTTGAGTCAATTCAGTACTCTTGAAACGATTCATGCTTTCAACAGTGAGAGGCAATTTCTCAACCATTTCATTAACAGTTTCACGCAAGGTTTCAAAATCATAACCCATGTGGCGAATTTTCATTGAACCAAACTCCTCATCGGCAATTACCAACCCATTTGAACAAACAAATCGGAACATTCCTGCTTGGAACGTAAACGAATTCTTACCATCGTGTGAATTCGTCATAATCACTTGAGGCCAAACATTATCACCATCTTTTCCTTCAACCATCAAATCTGGGTGGCGGAAAACAATCATGTGCTTTTGAAAACCTTGAGTTGCTGCTTTACGAGCTGAAACTTGCTTTGCTTCAATAACACCCCAACCCAATTCACGCATGTCATCAATAACACGGTTAGTTGGAATGTGTGTGTAATATTCACTTACTTCTCCACTCGCCTTTTGGCTAAAGGCAACAGGACAAGCTTTGCGAATTTGCTCATCAGTCAAGAACTCAACTTCTTGGTTTGCTTGGAACATCAAATCACTCATAATAATTGAATTTTGGTTTTTTCTTTTTTCTCAATCTTACCCCATGAATATACGAACGGTTTCCTGTGAATCCAACCTCTAATATGAAGAAATTATGACTCACATTTTATCACCCAATTCACTCGGCGGTAAAGCTCTGAGCGCTGCTCATTTCGGTTTCCATAAAGCACACCGTTTACAACTGCAACAGCATGTCGCTCAAGAATTACAAAATAACGACCTTTAGGGTGGGTTTCAATAAATGACTTCAACGTGTAACCAACCTTCTTATTCTTGTATTTAGGGTTGGTAATCACTTTAAAACCCTTTGCTTTCATTTCATATTTAAAGTCTGGGTGGCAACCATATGGCTTCAATTTAAAGCCATTCTTGGTTTTACCAAGCACATCCTTAATATATGCTGTGGTGTAAGTACCTTTACGAAATTCCCGCTTCAAATTTTTCTTAACCCAACCGTGAGCACGCTCATAAGGCAAATCAAGAGTACTCATAAACGCTCGAACAACACAATCATTCTTTTCACGCTTTGCCAACTCACTTTGACTCGCTGCCAAACTACCGCTATCAACAAAATACTCAGGCTTCAACTCTTCACGGGTCGTGCTTCCATGCCAACCGGTATAACAAACTTTTTGTGTAATCGATTTTTTCATGTGCTTAACTTTACCCCATGAAGATACGAAAAGGGATCGCGAGGCAATCCCTTTCGTATGACGTCAATATGACGAAATTAAGCGTTAGTATCTAAATTAACTCCATAAGCTATACTTGTAGTGGGATATAGTACTAAAGTATTAGAAGCTATAAACCTAACATCTTCTTTTGCAATAGTAACAGAAGGAGTAAATACAAATGAAGCAGTACCATTAGACACTATATCACTTGACTTTAAAATAAAAGTCATATCTTCTCCATCTACAGTGGTAGCACCGAATGATTGAGAAGGAAATATTATAGTATCACCTGTGGTAAATTCTTGTCCTTGACTAGTAACTGTTACTGTTCCTAAAGAAGTAGATTCTATTAAATATAAAGAAGCAGTTACATTAGCGTTAGAAGAAGAAACCCCAGTATAAGTAAAAGTAGTTTCAGTTAAAGTGAATTCCGCATCTCTTCCATCTGCTGTAGTAGCTCCTAAAGATTCAGATGGAAATATTATTATATCTCCTATAGCTAGTGAAGCACTTTCTCCCGTTAAATTTGAAATAGTACTTATACTTTCAGTAGTATCTAATGTAATAGAAGCAGTTAGATTAAAATTAAAGGATTTAACATTGTTATAAGTCCCCACAGAAGCCGAAACGTCAGTAAAAGATGATAATAGACTAGCAGCTGTTAAGTATTTCCTAGAACCTGAAAAAGTACCTGTAAGGGAATCCTTAATCCCATTAATATCATGATCAACTGACCCAGATACATTATCAAATCCACTTCTTTCCCTATTAGGGGTTATAATAAATCCAGCGTGCATTGATTCTGTAACAACGCTGCAATTTACTAAAGAAGATAAAGAAGCAGAATTAAAAATATCTTTACCATTAACTCCTTCTATATTAAAATAAGCAGTAGTAGATAAATTATTTTCAAGACTAAAATTTCTAGCTCCCGAAAAATTAGAAGTATCGGTTTGATAAGTCCTTAGTTGTAGTCTTGTAAAATTAGCCATTATCGTGTTTCTTCTTCTAAGTACTTATAAGTTCCATCTGTACTTTTAAATCCCTTTTTAGCTGCAGTACCCATTCTTGAATTAGCAAATATTCTTATATCTAATTCTGCAGGAGTTAATTCACTAGAGTGTTTACCTCCTTGATCAACTCCTTTAGTTGCTGGGTGTGTATGTCTTTCAATAGTCTCAGTCCCACCTGTAAAAGAAGCCCCAGCCATATTACGGCTAGAATCAGCTCCCATTACTTTTTTTAGCTCAGCTCTGTAAACTTCAGGATCATTTGTTAGTGAATCAAAGAATTTTTTAGCATCAGCTAATTCTTTGTATGAAGCACTTCCTTGGCTTACATCTTTATCTTTTATAGTGACAAACTCGACTTTATATTCGAGAGTATTTTCTAGTAGTATATCTAGTAATTTCATTGTGTGCAGCATTCTTTTTCAACAGCATAAGCAGAGCATGTTTCTTGAGTATTAGAACATCCAATGCAAGCTAAAGCTAAAAATAATAAAATATATTTCATGTGTATAAATATGACATAAAAGGTGTTTATTCCCAATATATTTCTTCTCCTCTTAAATATGATTTTAATTCATCTTTTTTTTCTTCGGAAGTAAAATGACTATCCTCAAATAAACAATAATTGTTAGGAGATAAACTAAATTGTCCACTGTTTAAAGCAACTAAATTTAAAGGTTTATGTTCTTGAGGATATTTACTATATCCATCTTTCCAATCAATTATAACTCCTGTATGTCTCCCTTTTCCTGCTCTTGTTGTGACTTTAAGTCCATTTAAATAATCAAATAAAACAACATCCATTCTTTCTCCCATGCATTTCCAAGGCATAAGCATTTCGTGAGTTATTGAAAAATCATCTGTTGTTGAAATAGCTTGAAGAGGTAATCCACTCCAATGTGCTCCTGTTTCAAGTAGTACGTGACAAAGCAAAACTTGATATTCTCTTCCATACACAGCATGCCATATAGCATTTGTTGTTCCTTTAGGCATATTAGGGCCTAAATAACTATTATCTACTTTAACATAGTGGTGGTAAGGAAGATTAGAATGTTTACTCATTATAAATAATCAACATAATCATCAGGTAATGCTGTTAACATACCACTTTTGCTAACAACAGCACCCGGAAATGCTTTTTTGATAAATAATGTATACATTTGCTGCCTTTGCTCAGGATTCTTTTTATCGTACTCGTTTTTAGCAGCAGTGACTAAAGTTTTTGTACTACCTTTTTCTAAAGTGTCTTTAAGCGATTGTTTTACAATGGTACCCACAGTATTCATAATAGTATAAGCCGATTTATATGAATCGCCTAAAATAGGAATTTCACCCATCCCAACAGGATTAAAATCAATCCTTACATTGCCATTACCTTCGTAAACAAGTTTAACTACCATTATTTTTTTACTTGGATAGCCATCTTGATCTTGCGTAAAGTGAAAAGCATATTCTTGTTTTCCTTTTACAAAGCGAGGACCACCAGGTTCACGATAATCACCAGGTACAGAGCGAGTATCATCGTAAGTTAATTCGTAAGGTAACGCCTTAGAAGGATCCAGCTCACCTATCTCCATTAATATCTCCGTATATACTTCCTCGATGCTATCTTGGTATTTTACGTATTGAGGATCAATAACACCATATTGACCACTTGGGAATTTGTCGATAATAATTCCTTTTTTACCTCCCCAAAAGTATTGGTTAACAACATCACCACCTTTTTTGTTGTCGTGAACGTTAACAATTTGAGGAATTTTACCTCCAAGGTAACCACCCATTTTAGCACCGTCAGTAAAAAAAGCTCTTACAGAAGCATCAGTTTTTAAACCTTTTTCGAGTATGTTGCCTTCTTCATCGGTGATAAAATATCTACCTTCCATAGGAGTGGCTCTCATCTTCGCTAAAGCAGATTTTGACCAGACTCCCTCATTCAGTATCTCCGTATATACTTTATATAAGCTAATATTTTCGTTCTTTGCGTATTTTTTAGCTTGGAGAGCTTTTAATTTGTCGATTTTGGCTTGTTGTTCGGGAGGTTTTTTATCTAAACGCACCTTTTTATCCTCTTTTTTCTTAGGAGTACCGTCGAGGTTAAAATCTTCAAGCCTTGGAGTGTGTGTTTTAGCCCAATTGGGGTAAAAATCGGCTACCCTAACAGAGAACTCAGGTAGATCGTTTTCTTCCTCGTAAGCTTTTATATCGTACAGCACGTTAGCAACAAAACGAGGATCAACGATATGAATAACGTCGGGTGTGATTGAGTTGCCAACATATAACGTTTCATCTTCGTAATATTCTGACATTGCGTTGGCAAACGATGGGTTTATTACAAGGTTGGGGTTATCCAGTTTAACACCGTATACTACGTTAACGTAATCGCCTTTTTCCTTCCACGAGTTAGCAAATTTAACAGCCTGGGGGAACTCGGTAGTAAACGAAGTAAACCCATATTGACCTCTGGATTTATATGTTATACCTGGGTTATCTATTTGGGCGGTTTGGGTGAAAGTTCCCCAATTAGGGATAGACTTTCGGATAAGTTTTAGGCATTTTAGCACCACGGTAAGCATACCCATCGTTAGGGAGTGTAGTTCCCTCGGGATTTAACATTCTAGGGAATTGGGCTTTGAGTGCTTTTAAATCATCCACATATGCCCCTAACTCTTTTCCTTTACCCGCGTCGCCAAAATATGCTCCTAACGCCCAAAACATTTTTTCTTCCTCGGGTGTGTTGATTTCGTAATCTGGTCCGTATACTTTTTCTACCCATTTTTTAAAATCTCTATTGAAGCCTTTGTCCATTGATGCTGTTTTAGCCGCGTCAAGGTCGGCAAATAATTTATTGCCGACCTCTACCTCAAATATATTTTTATATATTTTTTCGAGCTTCACTTTAATTTTTTCACTCCTGTAAGTGCTTTCTTTATTTCCTTATTGGCTTCTGAGAGGGCATATCTAAGATAAAATGCTTTCTCATCATCCTTCTCCGGTCCATAGGGATCAAAAGAATTATACCAATCATATACTTCTTTTCTTAGTTGATTTAAGGGACCATTAATAAATTCTTCTACTTTGGCAACAATTTCTTGGTTTGAAAAGGTTGCTTCATTTATTTCTTCGTTTTTATCCTCATTGAATCCTTTACTCGCCATATGACCATACTTACCAAAGTTAATACTTTGTATGAGGCTGTCTGCTTGTTGGTCTGAAATAGATGCTAGAAATTCTTCCATTTGTGCTCTATCTTCAACATCAACACCTATATCGTCTGCAAAAGCTCTGGATTCAAAACTTGTAAGGTCTTGGATAAGGGATCTTAACTCATTTTTTTTATTTTCGTTAAGAAATTCTTTAAATCTTTGGAGTTCTTTCATTTTATTAAAGTTGATGCCAAGGTTTGATCCAATACAACCAAACACATTGCTTGAATTTTTTCATTTTATTTTTATCTAAACTTGTATTGTTTTTTCATATAATCATCCACAAGGTCACGAAGTGAAATTTGCATCTTTTCGATGATTTCTTGAAACTCCTTCAATCTCCATGATGAAATGTTTTGGTATTCAATTGGCAGTTTAGGATCTATATCATAATACTCCATTTTTCTAAACCCATCTATAAGAATCTTAATAGCAGGTTCTATTAGTTCTTCTGGGATACCCGAATTAGGGAGGTTTTTCATAGCTAGATCCCTAATTTCTTTATCACTCATACCTTCATTGAGGGATTTTCCACCTGCCATTTTCTTCATGACTTTTTTAAGTGCGGAGTGGACTCTTTTAACTCCCTCACGGTCATCCGAAAGGTGATCAACTAATGATACAAATATATCGGATTTACCATCTATTTTTTCTAATTCCTTTTCCATCTCCTCAATCTCCTCTACCATTGTCTCAAATTCCTTATCTTCTTCGTCCCAATTTTTTTTGTTGAGAAATTCTTTAAATATATTTAATTCTTTCATGTTAATTAATGTTAATCTGTTTCATGCGTTACATATAAATATACGAAAAAAGGGTAGGATCTCCCCTGTTTTTATCATGAAAAGGAGCAGGGGATACCCTGATTTATTGTGGGGAGGGGCAGGGCGCATCCTGCTTTATATTCGTATATACTTTTTCGACCCACTATAGTTATTTACACTCTAAAAATCACCCGGTACTATGACTAACGTATGACGCCCGTCGATGGACATCAGCGCGTGTGGGATACGTAGCCGGTACGCCGTACGCACGCCCGCATACCGCCCGTAATAAGTGGGGACCCATCGCGTTCGACAGTATCCCCACCACCCAATTAATTTTTTCTTTTTCATTCTTGATTTGCAGGACCTTCATACAACCAATTGACTTGGTTTTTGGCATTCAAATTAAAGTAAAAACGGTTCATGTTTCCACCGCGACGGTTTTTACTGAACTCAAGGTAACGCTCACCGTCGCCATTGAATTTCAAATGGCCCATTGCTGTGGTCATGTGCTTGATCCGGTTTGAACCTGCAAATGTTCCACTCTTTGTTACTTGCTGGATCAACAACGTTGCCGTGTTAATCCCTCTCTTATTTTCACCCATGTTTTGCTCCTCGAGCAAGGTGAGGATTTTTGTTGTCGCACCTTTGTAAGTGCCACCGTAATAATCTTGAACTGCAACTGCTACCTCAGCAATTGAGTCAATCAAAATGCAATCGTAACCCTCCTCAAATGCGGTGCGGAGAATTTCCAATGGATCTTCATCGGCATAATCACCCATGAACAGGATTGGCAAATCACCAAATTTTGGAAAGCGCTTAACGTATCCTACCATGTCGATCTGGTTCATCTCACCACTCACAAACAACACCTTTTTACCCTTGTTGTTCAAGTCACCCAAAATGTCGAGCAACACGGTAGTTTTACCAATCCCAGGATCACCAGTAATCACTGTGTTGGTTCCGGGCATAATGCCTCGGTCCCCACTAAAGAACTCATCAATTTTGCGTCCAGTGCGGAGAGGGTTGAACAAGTTTTTCTCAAACTTCAACTCATTCATTTTGGTAACTTTTACCTGCAACATTTTTAATTGGGTTTTTTGGTTTGCATTAACTCAACACCGTGAATATACGAACCCGGGTTGAGGATCCCAAATTTACGTATGACTTTAATATGACTTCGCGCATGAACAAATTGTTCAAAAAATATATATCTTTCGAACAAGAGAGCGTGCGGGTGCGGGGGGGAGGGTTTTGTGTTCCACCTCCCCGTATTCTATACCGCACCCGTCCCTTGTCACATACATAACCCTAATTTAAATTATTTTAGGTTTAGGTATCAACTTATTACCTACTCGCACATAGTTTGTCAAACGTTCACGAGGCAACATTGCCTCCTCTCCACCGGGCGTTCGAACGAGTATACTCATTGGTTCCTCACCTAGAACCACTAGTTCATCAGTTGGATTAATCATGGTTAATTTGTTCGTTGTTAATTTATTTCCATACAATTTGTATAACAACGATTGTTGTTGCAAGCGCCAACGTCACTGCTGTTTTAAGCGTAATTGCCTCATTAAGGTGAAACCACGTTAAAAACGCAAACGCGATCATTCCCATTGAGAAACCAATCAATCGTTGAGGCCACAGATCACCATTGAATGCCTCAACCAAATGTTGTGTTGCATAAATATAAACGTAGCTAATTGGGACACCCATGAACGAAACCCACACCGGATGTTTCTTCATCCATTCGCTAATAAACTGTCCGTTAATTTGATACCACACCAGGATTTGTCCTAGTAGGAATAACAGTGTTCCCGATATAAGTTTGTTCATGTGTTGTTGTTATTAGTTTTTTGTTGTTGTTATTAGACAAGACCGTAATATGCTCCGTCCTCGGTGTCGTCCCATTCGTCGTCACGGCTGGAATTATTACTATGATCATCTCCACCCAACCATCTCACCTTTATTTCTTCGTCTAGGGTTTTGAGTTGGGTTTCGAAGAACCAGTGTTCTTTTGAGTGGTCTTGAGTCCAGTACCACGCTCTAACTTTATTACCTAGATCTTGATCATTTAATTTGTCTTCAATGATCCATTTTGAGATGAGGGTGTTAATATTTTTCATTTAGGGTAGCTTGATATTTGTCACAAACGAAGTAGATTTTTCTTGCTTTGTTCCCACCACCGTAATATCCACTTGAGATATAGACTTTGAATTGGGCTTCATATCGGTTTTCGGTAATGTACCAATTCCCGTGATGTTGTTGTGAGTAACGTTTCCAATCGTTGATATTAATCAGCCAATCTGCCTCGTACCTGTTATTAACAATTGTACAGATGTAATCCGCCTCGTATTTGTTATCTGTCAAATAGATAATTTGTGATTGAGCAACATAACCCAACCCCAACAATGCTAGTGTAATTAGATTTGTTTTCATTCCTCTTTTGTTTTAAAGGTTTTATATTTCCTAATCACTTGAAATATTCGTTTGGTATCAGAATCCAATTCAATCTTGTCCCTATTCCATGCGATAGTAAAACCATGATTGGCATTATAATCCTCAGGCTGTACTGTATTACCATTTACCTTAGATAAATAAATCCAAGGTACATTGCCCATTAGTTCAAGTTCAATACCTATTTTTTTGAGTCGATTAATAAAGATTTCTACTTCATTCATGGTCTGTAGGCAAACATATAGTCAACAAAACGAACTACATCGTCCGTAAACCCAAGCTTTTCAGCTCCATAAATCAACACCACTGCTGCTACACAAGTGGCAATAAGTCTAAGTAGTGATTTCATTTATTAGTCAAAAAACGTTTTCATTCGTTCCTGGGCTCCTACACGTCCCTTCTCAATTAATGCTTTTTCTAATTCAACGTTAATAGCCTCAATTTGGTTCTCCAACTTAGCTATTTCATTTGCATGAGCGTGTTTTGCTGCTCTGAGTCTGTTAATACGCTCTTCTATTTCAACTATTGTTTTCATGCTAATACTTCTCGTTCTTTATAAAAACCACTAAGTCCACCATAACCCTCATAAATGGGCTCACTGAAGTGGTTTTCACTACCCCAAATCTCACAACGTCCCTGATAGTTAGGGGTTACAGTCCAAACAACATCCTTTGTTTCCTTGTTACAGATTCGGAAGTCATCACGTGTAGGCCCACTCATTGGACAGTTGTTCTTGAAAAACACATAATGTGTATCCAAGTCAATATTCATTCTACGAGCAAATTTCTTTGCTGCAGGCATCAATTTTTTAGCTCGGTTTTCCAATGCTGAATCTTTACAGAACCAGTCATAAAAGCAAAATGCCCAATCTTCTTTCCCGTCTGAATCCAACCAAACACGGGGGCGCTTATCATAAGCTGCGAATTGTTCTCTAAGTGTGCTCATTGTTAAATAAATTTTGCAAATTCGTCCAACACTCGATTCTTGGTTTGAGTAAAATAATCAAGTGCTTCATTGTAAGTATTCTCTTCAATCTCCTCATCATCAAAATAACCCATCATACCATTGAAATCAAAAATACCATCAATCACATCATCGTGCTTCCACTCTTGACTAATGCACGAGTACATAAACGAAACAATATCGTCAGCATCTGAGATGTAACTGTAACGAACACATTCCTCAATCGCCTCATACATGTCCTCTTCAGTTTGATCTTCAATCAAATATGAAAGGTATTCTTGAGCAACACATTCCATAGTGTCGATCTCATCCAAAATATCATCAATAATCATTTTCCAAAGATTTGGTACAATTTCAAAACAAAACTATTTTGGTTGTTAAACACCACCTTAGCTTTCTCAGCATAATTGAGCAAGTTAGTGGCTGTGTTAACTGTCAAATCACCAATGACATATGCACTCTGCATATTCTCAATCATGGCTTGAGTGGAGTTGGGGTACTGCTCTTTGTCAGCATCGAGCAACTCACGCACTCTGGGGTCTAATTCTAGTAACAAACTCATTACTTATTGGGTTAATTGTTTCTCAACACCGTGAATATACGAACAAGGGTTGAATCCACCAAATCATTGAATGACGTCAATATGACTCCGAACCTTACTCCAATATTTTTCAGTTGCTTGTTTTTTATGTCCTCCTGGTCCTCCATTCCACCCACGAGCAATAGTTTCATCGTCAGCATCTGGGTGGTAATAATCAGTGTAAACCTCAAACATTTCAACTGCTTTATCACAATCCCACCTATCCTTTAGTTTAAATTGTTTGTCTTTACCTTGTTTTTTCAAAATCCGATTAACATCCTTAACCATTACTCGACGAATCTGCAAACAACCAACAGCATCTTCCTTTTCATTATAAGCACTGTTATTTCCACTACTTTCAACCATAATAAGCGCTTGAATTAATTCAGTTCTCTCAATAGGTTTAGTTTCAATAGGTTTAATTGGAGTTAATTGAACTGGTTCATACGAAACATAACTACACAAACCTAACAGTGGAATTATCAGTAGCTTTTTCATTAAATAATACCTAATTGTTTTGCTCTGCCGTAACTTACATAATCCCCTGTTTCAGGGTTAATATATTGTCTTTTAGTTTTTGGTAAAGCCTCGTTTATATCAGCAAAACTCTTATACCCTTTGGGGTATTTGTATTCTACACTTAAAGGACCATTAGGAAATTTATCTAAATTATATTTCCAAATTTCCTCAACACCATCTCCATTTACATATTTACGTGTAAATTTAGTTTGGATAGTATCGTCTGGAAGTGTAGGACGTCCTCTAGACATTAAAACAATTCATTAAAGGCATTAGTTATTAGGAGTACAAAGCTATAAAGCAATGTTCCCAACAACATCCATTCTAGTCCCTTAAAAATTACTGGGAGGGCTGTGTGGAAGAAAAATTTCTCAAGTTGTTCTTTCATTGTTCAGGGAATTTAATATTTTCTACAAGTTGATAAAGGGGTTGTCCTTTTTCATCGGTGCCTACAATTTCTACTAGGCCTTTTGCTACTAGTCCTGCTAGTGCTTCATCGAATTCTTCTAAATCCATAACTTTTTGTTTTAAAGATACGAAAGGGTGACACGATTGCCACCCTTACTTAAAAGATTTATATTACTATAATATTACAACGGTGGTAAAAATACCATGTATGATGTATTACCCTCATCTACACCTGCTCCACCTTCATCAACAGGTGAACCATCTTGTAGTACAAATGCATAAAATTTATATGCTGCTTGTTTAGCTTTATTCATTGATGATTCTCTTTCCAAACCTGAAAGTGTTTTAGTACCTCCAGTACTTAGGTAAGCACCCCCTGCTCCGGGATCAAATGGGAAATACACTGTGTAATCACCAAACTTTCCTGGCTTTACTTTAGGGGGCATAGCACCAAACTCGTCAGCTATTTTTTGAGCATTTGCTTTAAAGGACATTTCGTGGTCCTTGAGGTTTTCCTCAATTACAAACTTTCTCCACTTACCTTCGAATTCGAATTCTTTCATTTTAATTTAGCTTTAGCTTTACTTCTCAAATCGAGAATCATTTCAGTAAACTTATCAATTTGATCATCTGTTAGTTCAAGGTTAACATCGTTTAAAGAATCCTCAATAGTGTTAGCTGCTTGTAACAACTTATTTATTTTAAGCTGATCACTCATTGCTTCACTCTGTACTTCACCTTCAACTTCCTCTCTAACAAACACGTTAGCTTTTTCTTCAGGAGACATTAGTTTATCCAACTGAGTTTCATCATACTCAAGTTCATCACCACCTGAGGTACCTACAACAGTAACAGCGTGAAGTGGAGAACCAAACATTTTACGCATTCTTACTACTTTCATAGGGAACCGGGCACCATCGGATTTACGATAAACTAAATCACCTATTGCGAAAGGAGGAGCAATACCCAAAGGTACATCTTCATCGAGTATTTCGTCCAATACATCGTCATTTTCAGCCAAGCTATCGAAGTAATCAGCAGCAGCTGCCAAATCATCATCATCAATTTCTTCAGCTTCCGGGTTGATAAGTGATTCACCTTCCTCAACAAATGAAGGATTTGGACCTAAAGCAGAATCAGGAGCATAATCCTCATAATCAGGTTCAGACATAGCATCGTCTGGTTCCATTAACTCGTTTTCTAAACCAAGCTCCTTCATGGCTTCTACAAAACCATAATCAAACAATTCTTTATCATCTTCTCTTAACCCATCTTCTAAAAAATCAATCAAGGTTTCAGTACGAGCTGTATCAGGAAGTCTAGACATAAGTGGTCTAATAAACTGGTAACGGGATTCAATATCGTTACCGAATTGAGCTTCTAATAGGTATTTTTCAATACCACCTTCTCTAAGGTATTTTTTAAAATCAAACATTATTCTTCTTCTTTTTCTTCGTTATAAGCAGATCTAATTTCGTTTCTCTTATTTCTTTTATTAATAATTGCTTGGTCCCTTTCAAAATCTGCTTCTGGAATACCATTATTAGCTACTATATTTTTAAGAGCTTGGTGTAGAACTTTAGATCCACCTGAAATTGCTTCAAACTCTGAAACGAGTTCATCTGCAAAATCACTTGCATTCATATGAATTGCTGTTCTGGAGAGCATATCGTCAATCTCATCAAACATTGTTGGGGCTTCATTTACCTCTTCCTTTTCCTCACCAATGATTTCATCAAGTACAGCATCGTTTTCTTCTAAGTTTTCAGCGTTTTGTTTTACTTGATAAGCTAACAAACTTTTTGCTATACCTATAGCATCACCTAATGCATTTTTAGCTCTATCAATATCACCCGCTTCAACAGCAGCTTTAGAAGCACCTAGTGCATCGTGGAAATTGTCATCCCCAAATACTCTATACAAAATACTATCTAAATCCTCAAATGCTTGCATCCAAGCAGCTGGGTTATCTTCTCTCATCATACCTTGAAGTTGAGTTAAGGCAGCTTCCATATTTTGAGCTGAACCTAAGCTCCAGGTACCTTCTTTTATTTCTTCCTTACCCTCGGCAAGAAACTGTCTAAAATTATTTAGTTCTTTCATAATATAAATCTTTGATAATAAATATGTGGGTTATACAACTCCTGCCAAAGTTTTTGTTAATTTTTGCCCACCAATTGTACGAGTGTACCAACCATTACCTGGTTTAGTACCTTGTGGGTGTTTACCGTGCCATTCTAATTCTTTACCTTTGAGTATGGCACGTACTGTTTCTTCATCGTCAATAGTAGGAACACCTCCTTTACCAACAAATGAATCAAATGCTGCACCACTTACCTCAACATAGTTACCAGGTAATTTAAGTTCACCTGATTTTCTAATTAGTAGATTTTTGATGTTGCCTCTTTCCCCATCGTGGCCAATTCCAGTGTGTTTAACACCAAAAGGTGTTTGTTTACCAAAATAGACAACGTCTAACTCAGGATCATCGTCTAAATCAGCAGCTCTCCAAAATTCAAGCTCAGGATCCATAACATCACTAGGAGACTTAAATTTTACGTGACCTCCTATGCTTTTATAGGCATTATCTATTAAATCAAATAGATCTTTTTGTGCCTGTTTTTTCTCCTCGTCTCCTAAAGGGACATACTGTCCCTTAGGAAAATCCTCAAGAAGTAAATCTACTAGCTTAATCATGCTAATAAATATTACTCAACTTCTTCAGGCACAATTTTTTCAATTACCTCAATAAACTCAGTAAACGGAATGCGGTGACCCATGCCTTTAATTGGCATAATTGCCAAATTCTCGGCGTCTTTCAGCATTTCATACGTTTTTATAGGGTCAATAACGTCATCATCCATACCCAACACACAAACCCCGTCAATCGCTTTATTTCCATAAACAACACCGTAAGGATCAAACGTGCGAGAATGCAGAGCTGGGTTAAACATCACAACTGGTGTGCCCAACGTGGTTCCAATCGCATAGGCAAAATAACCTCCCATTGAAGAACCAATGATCACATCAAATTCCTCAGCAATGCACAAATCCAAAATCTCTTCATAAGCGTCTGGGTCTTCATAATCAATTTCTGGAGCGTAATAACTCTCAAAACGATCTTTCAGATAACGCATCTTAGGACCAGTGGGTTTGCTTTCCAAACCATGCAAAAACAAAACTTTCATGTCTCTCATCATTTACGGGTGAATGTACGAACAAAATTTTGAAAAGCCACAATAATAGTTGGAACTTTTTTCTTTTCTGGGGTCAACGCGTGACCCACAATTTGACCAGTGCGGGTATTGATAATCAACCTCTCATCTCCGTATTGAACTACTTTTGTCATTTTTCTTAATTTAAAATCTTCCAGATATCTTCTTGAGACTCAATAATTGATTCAGTTCCACAGCTAGCAAATATTTGAGCATCAGGTTCAATCAAAGCATAAATCTCACGCTCTTGCTGTGACATTTCCCTAAGCTCACGCAACTCACGAAGCATTTCAATAGTGTCAGCTTCTTCCACTTGACATAACAATCTAAACATTAATGGATCCATTAGAAGGGCAAATTTTCAGCTTTCAACGCAGCAATACCTTCCTCCTCAGCCCGCTTATAAGCTTCAGGAGTATGGGCATCATAACAAATCACATCAACCAACACAGTGTTGTTGTCATTGAAGGTGATGGTGTTTTTCCGACCAAACCACCATTGACCAACAACAAACCCCTTTCCATTCTTTTGAACGTGGGCAAACCCCATCAACTCAGCAAACAACCCTTTACCTTTGTAAACAAAGTACGAATTGTCTCCCATGTAATTGGGATCAAGCACAATCCGGTACATCTGGTAAGAGTCACCAACATAACCATCCTTCATCTTGAAGTGAACTTCAAACACCTGTGCGGGGCTATCAGCCTCCATGCTGAGCTTAACTGCTGTAATCGCAGAATTAACAGCATTCATAACTGTTTTTGCGGCTTTCGCCATTGCGCTTTTTTCTTTCATGGCTTATTTGTTTTGGGGGTATTTTTCAGCATATTTCGCAAGAATCTTTTCTTTTCTTTTCTGTCTTTCAATCTCTTGAAGTTTAGCTTCATGTTTCTTTTTCCATCTATCCTCTCTCCAAACCATAATTTGGATCCACACCCAAAATATTCCCATCACTACCCACAACACTAACAAAAATAAAATTATAAAAAACACTTTTTCCCTTTTTTCTCTTTTAACCTTACCCCATGAATATACGAACTCAGGGCCTAAACCCCAAGTTCGTACATGACGTTAATATTACGCACAACCTGCGTCAGCAATCTGATTCAGAGCTGCTGTTGGATCAAAATCTGGGGGGCAACTAGCCAAACATCCAATCAACTTAGCAACAGTATCTGAGCTAACCCAACCAATCACCTCATCTCCTCTATCCCACTTAATGGCAATGTTATCTCTTCCCCAAATCAACACCTCGGCAGTATCAGTACCCCAGTGCAAAACTGACATAGGCACATCCTGCTCAGTTCTAAACCTAATATCACCATCAGCAATGTAGTTACCAGGACCAAACTGAATACTGATCCTAAACCCGTTCACATCCATCTGGAAACCACTGTTTCGGTTACACTGGAATGCATTGTCCTTGTAGTTATTACTCCACTTTTTCATGTTGTTTGTTTTTATCCAAAAATGTTTGTAATCAAAATAATAACACCAGCTACGATCAACATCGCAATACTAATGGCGGCTTCAATCCAGATGGGACAAAACACCCACCACCAACTCCAATCAATGTAACCCACCAATTTGGCGGCTACAAACATCAAAGTCAAAATTGAAATGAACGGGAACTGCGTCCCTTTTTTCGCTTCGTTTTTCATGGCATTAATCATTACCCCATGAATATACGAACGAGGGTTCGGATCCAATCTCTCCCGTATGACCTTAATATGACTCGGATTGCCTATTTAGTATGTCAAATTCCTCTTTAGACATACCCTTCATACGCATATAAGTTTTAAAGTCAATGTTACCAAGCTTCATATGCTTAGAAAACCCGTTAAGCCACCTGGTTTTATGGATAATAAATTCGTTAAGTTCCATCTTAGTAATGAAAATCACCTTGATTTTTCTTATCCTGCTTTGCTTTCCAGTAATCTACTAGAAACCACCAAAACGAGCTCAACCCAGTTAGGGCTAACAGCGTTACAATAATTTCACTGGTGTTCATCGGTCAAAAAATCCTTTAATAAAGTAAACAATAAAAGTTAACAACATAAACGGCCACAAAGTAATAGTGGCTATTCTTTCTTTATAATTAAATTCCTCACCTACGGAAACTACTACTAGTTCTATTAGAAATCCAATAACGGTTCCCGCTAAAAAATATATAATACTATAGTAGGTTATTGGATTCATCGTATATACGTATTGAGGGGTGAGGTAAGGCTGTTAAAAGCTTAAGCTAGCTTTTTTAATAATCGTCTCCATAATCATCACCGTACTCACCATAAGTGTCTTGAACTTTATAAAAACGGTGTTCGTCAATATAATCCTCAAAATCGGTATCAAAGTCCATATCAACATTAACTCCTTGCTTACGCAATTCGTTCATCATGTCTTCATTCAATTGCTTCTGCTTTGACTGTGAAGAGGAAGTCTCGTTCCCTGCCGTTTCGCGGGGTGAATTGTCTTGGATCTTTTTCATGTAAAAAAGCTACTTTGTTTTGAATATATTTACTTGGATTTATTTTTTTGTTTGAATCATAGAGGTAAGTTGGTCCATTATAATCTTCATAATACGATTCTCTTTCTGCTGTTCCAAAATCACCTTTAAATTTAAGAATTCTTCTTTGACCACACCAACTTCTAAATTCTTTGGGGGTGATTCGATGCCACCACCCTAGATTTGGGATATAAACTTCACAACACAGTTGGGTTGGGAAATCGTATTGGAGTTTAACTGTTTGTCCCTTTTTCTCGGCCATTTTCTAATCTTTTGGCTTTTTTCTTTAGCTTTTTGAGTTTCTTTTTGCCCTTAACAATATCATTTTTAATAACATCAAGAGCCTCAGAGCGTCGTGCATACACAATTCCTGCTGCAGTTGCAAACGTTACCGCAAAAGCAAGTACTAAAAAGAATATAAGTGTTACATCATTTGTCATATCGTGATACTATATTTAACAATTGAACAATTGTTTCCTCTGCGGATGTGTGTAATATACCAATTCCTCCTTGGGATTCCCACTCTTTGATGATATCCTTTCGATCATCAATCAAAACATGGTTTGGAGCCGCATATTTTTGTTTATTATGTGAGTAGGCCAAATTAAGTTTAGCTCCCAACTTGTTATTACGAACCCACAAGCGCTTACCCAAACGTGAGTGTTCACTACGTGAGGGTGAAGAAAGTAATTCAACATCGTGATTTACCTTAAGGTATTCCCACAACATTTTACCATCTTCCATCCAATCCATTCCTACCCAAAATCCTACTCCACGTTCGTCAATCGTTTGCCAAAACTCATCAAGTCCATTTTTTTCAATAAACTTTTCAGGGCTCCAAGCAGACAATTCACCGAAGCGCTTGTTAAAGTCAACAAGCACTCCATCCATATCACAATAGATCTTTAGCTTCAAGTCGTTCACACTTGTAGAGGTGACCTTGTTGGATATTGTTGAATTGGGATTGGTTGTAGATGGGTTTGGCATCATTTAAATTATTGCTAAAGTGTGGGTATCCTCTTCTTAAACCAGCAAATATTTGAGCATATTCATCCATTACATAAAACGGACGTTTGCGCTCATTGGCGATCTGGGTATCGACGGTCTTTTCCTGTGATTTTAGCCAAGCGATTTGTGTTCGCATCTTTTAGTAGGGGTTTGATGTTACGTCTCATATCATAGACTTCAGCCATAATAGTATCAAATGTTTCATAGACTTCAAAACTCATTTCTTCGCGAGTTTGATAGTTAAATACATTCATAATGGCTTTTTCAATGTTGAATGCATTGAGCATCAATTCAACAGGTGCTTCGTGCACAATTTGTTCAGGCGTTTTCTCCATCGAGCATTAAATTATTGTTTTCCAAAAAATACCAAAAACGTTCGAGCCACAAACCGATTCGAACACCATCAAGTGTATCGTCTACACCCATACCTTCACCTCGTGCTTCAGCACATTTGACAATCCCATAATCAGCCATATCGCGGGCTTTATCGTGTTTACCTGCTGCAAGGGCAGAACGAGCTTGATCATAGCAATCAGAAACAGTTGTTTTGATTTTCATTTTGTTTGTTTTTGTTCTTTTGCTTCTTCATTATGGCTAAAGGTACGAATGTCCCTGGGATAAACCAAATTTTAATATTACGCCAAAATGACGTCGGCATGGTTATAAAACTTACCTTGTTGGAAGTTTGCTTTCTTAAGTTTCTTAGTAGCTCCTTTACGTACTTCTTGAATAAAGTAATAAGGTCCTTTACGTGAATCCATCTCAGGATTTACACTATCTACTTGAGCAGTAACTACATACTCCATTCCCGTTTTTGCCTCTGGGATGAGGACTGTACTGAATAGTTTCATACTATTGGTTTAAATAAGTGGTTTAAAGTCAAAATCATTTCTTCAATTTGAGCTCCATTATATCGCTTATAACAACGGTTTGCCTGCTTTGATTCTGTATCCATAAAAGGTAACAAAATCAATACTAAAAGCCCAACTTTAATCAAGAAATTTTTCACTGTGATGGGAGTGTTTCCAAATGTTCAAGCAATTCACTTACTGTGGTGAGTGAATCCATTTCACCCGGAAGAAAAGGACCAAACATATTAGTTGAATCAACAGGTTCGTATTCACCATATACTAGTGAATCACTAACTCCTTCATCTTGAGTGAAGTCAAACTGAGTACCCATAATAATAGGCTTAGGTTCGTCGTTACACGACATCAAACCAGCAATAGCTGCAATAATAAATACTTTTTTCATAACAATTATTTTTTAATATACCAAGGTGGTATGTCTTTTTTAGGTAATGTTTTAAATGTTTGTAAATTAGGATATTTAAATCCTTCAAATATAACACCAACAGTTTTTTCTGTTTTGTCAATGTTATAAACTTCTCCTGTTTGTTCTACACCAAATAGGAAAAATTTGATTTTATCTCCAACTTTCATTGTTCCCAATTTAATCCATAGTGATTCATAAATCCCTGAATTTTATTTCTGACTTCTTGGTAAATTTCTCTTTGCTCTTCAGTAATGTCTTCAGAGTACTTGATTTTACCTCGGAGTTCTTGGTCTAACTTCCAAACTACAAACGACCAGTTACCTCCGTTTACAGCAAGGTCAAATTCAACTCGTTCTTCTGGTAGGTCAAATTCTAATTTTGCTTTCATTTTTCAGTCACAATTTCATAGTAATCATCTCTCCAAATAAAGCCGTTAACTTTCTTACCCTTCAACTCATTCCCAAACAGCCCCATATCACAGTCTAAAGTAATATAAGGACCGCCACTTGGATCAACCATAATAATATCATTATGATTGTCATTATATCCAAAACGACAATGTTCGAAATTACCTTTCCAATCGATGTTACCTTGCTCGTTTAGTTTAAACGTATGGATATCTCCGTATCGGTTTTTGTATGTAGTTTTCATAGTGGTCCCTACTGGACTCGAACCAGTGACCCCCTCGGTGTAAACGAGGTGCTCTGAACCAACTGAGCTAAGGGACCTAATAGTGGAGGTAGATGGACTCGAACCACCGATGTCTTACGACGGCTGATTTACAGTCAGCTGCAATAGCCACTATGCGATACCTCCATTTTGCGCTTCCTCTAGGGCTTGAACCTAGGACCCTCTGATTAACAGTCAGATGCTCTAACCAACTGAGCTAAGGAAGCTGGCGCAGTCTTCAGGAGCCGCTGACAGGGATCGAACCTGCGAACCTGCTGATTACAAATCAGCTGCTCTACCAGCTGAGCTACAACGGCCTGTGATGTGTTTTAATTTGATGGCAGTTAGCACATCTTATTTCACACTTTCTAATTTCGCTTTTCAATGAACTCATTGAATTAGCATTATTTACTAATTCAGTTATGTTACCTTTTTTGTCTCGTAAATGATCAAATTGTAATACCCTCCAATCAGTTATACCACAATCAACACATTCACCAAACATTTGTTTGTATCGCTTTACAAACTCTCTATTACGTTCGACATATTGTATATTTTTGTCTATGTAATAATTTTTCCTGTTTTTATAGGATTGTTGGTCTCTTTTTTTGCAACATTCCTTACAGGCTTTTTGGAGACCATCGTTGTATCTTTTGTTTTTATGGAACTCACTAAATGGTAATTCAGCTTTACATTTATTACATTGTTTCATGATAATAAATATTCGTACCTTTTTCAAAATGTACAAATCGATAGTCTCCTTATTCGCCTCACACGCGTGATCCCGCTGGGACTTGAACCCAGGACCCCAACATTAAAAGTGTCGTGCTCTACCAACTGAGCTACGAGATCAAATAGTAGGGACGGAGGGATTTGAACCCCCTACCTTGATGATATAAGCATCCTGCTCTAACCAATTGAGCTA
>Ga0208644_1001209_pt1 | contig 21966 bp, 25 predicted proteins | sample VirMetDEL_Nov_18_FD_184517 | JGI IMG/M metagenome (GOLD analysis project Ga0208644, IMG submission 184517) | Aqueous microbial communities from the Delaware River and Bay under freshwater to marine salinity gradient to study organic matter... | ecosystem: Environmental > Aquatic > Marine >...
AACTCAGCCTCCTTCATCTCCAGCTCGCGCACAAGCCGGTCCTCCTGCCGGTCCTCTAGCGTGCGTTCCGCTTCGAACTCCGCTGCCGCGCGGTCTTCACGAGCTTGGTTCAACGCAAGGCTCTGCTCTGCCTCGCGCACGCCGTACATGCCAGCCGCGAACTCTGCTGCGCCTGCGCCTTGGATGCTTGCTCCTACGCCTCTGATGCTTGCCATGATCAGCCGGGGAAGACGTTGCTGTTGACGGGCCTGCTCTGCATAGCCACGGGGTCACTATAGTAGGTTTGCCCACCATAGCCGGTGTAGTAGTTGCCACTGAAGATGTTCGAGAACATGCTCTTAAAGCCGCTACCAATACGGTCAAACAACCCGTACCCGCTTAGCGACGAGAACGGTCCGCCTAGGAACGCCTTGGCCTCGGTCAGCGTCAAATTAGCACCTCTCGTCAGCGCGTCTGAGAAACTCATGCGCTGCGGAGCGGGGCTGCTGGGGCCTCGGGGCTGCTCACCTACAGGCGGCGGACCTATTAGCCTGTCTTCCCCAACTCCAGGCTTCGGGCCCTCATACCCACGGTATCGGCCTTCACTTGACGGCGGCGGGCCAGGTTCAGTCGAGCGGCCCATTCCCTCAAACACCTTGATCCCCTGCTTGATCAGGTTGCTGCGCATTTCTGCAAGCGCGCCCTCGCCTGCAGCCAGCCCAGCGAAGTCGTTGGCCTCTAGCGTCGAACGGCCCTCGATGTCGGCAAGCGCCTTAGCTTCTTCGCGGCGCGCTTGCCGCTGCTGGATGCCGTACTGCCGGAACATGCCGCGCGCAAAATTAGCTGTAGTGGTGCCGCCTACGGTCTTGTACAGAGCTGTCTCGCCAGACTTAAGCGCCTCCTTCATGGCGCGTGACGAGTCTTCGTCAGCCTCGCGATAGGCCTTCTTGATAGCCTTTAGCGCGGCCTTCTTGGCTGCACGGCGCTCACGCTGCACAGCCTCTCTGAGGCGGCGTTCGCGCCTCTGTGCTTTGTCTGCTTTGCTGAGGCCAAAAACCTGCAGGCCGAAACTAAGTGCGTCGAGCGGATCTACTGCCATGATTAGACGGGGGTTTTGGGTGTGATGGTCGTGACCTCGGAGCCCCAGAGGGTCACATCGTAGTCCGTACCAGACGGAGAGAAGTCGCGGCTGTAATGGACACAGATGATCTCTACGGCGGTGCTGCTGTAATCAGTCAAGCTGAACTCGACGCGCACCCAATCGTTGCTGATCGGGGTGATGATGACATCTCCCGACACATAGCCAGGCCCACCCGTCGTACTGGCGACGAAAGCCGTGATAGCATTGTTGCCAGAGTATGAGATATCTACCTTGATGCTCTCAATCTGGACACCGCCTGAATCTTGATAGCGAACCCACACCTGCTCAGATGCGGATGTGGGCAGGCTGGCGTCGGTCTTGAAGTAGTAGCTGTAGGTCGTGGTGATCCCAGCGGTGACTGGCTTGACTTTCGCCCGGTAATCCCAGCCCGCCACGCCAGTCGTGTGCGTCAGGGTATCAGCCTCCAATCGACCGTTAGGCGCGACGGCTGTATTCGCCGTGATCGGCACATCCCGAGGCGATGTACCAGTGAGCCAATGACTGTAGTCCGACCCATCCCCGAGCAAGTTCTGCGGCCCGGAGACAAAGTAGTCCAGCATGTCGGCGGGGTTGCCGACGGTGATTCTCGGACCCCAGAACACGCCGCGAGTTGCTCCTGCGCTATTCGCCGCCCTGAGGTAGTTCCATGTGGTCAAGGCCGTACCACCGTAGTCCGTAATCGTCAGGCGATAACGCCACCAGCCGTTAGTACCAATCTGCGTAGCTTCGGCGTGTTCGGCAGTCGTGTATCCCGGACCACTGGTTGCCAGAGTCGCGAGACTAGCAGCAAATCCTCCTGCGGGGTCGATGTCGATATATACCATCTCCGGGAAGGCTGACGACGAGCGCAGGTAGTGATAGATCCGACCACTGTCCCAGTCGCCATCACTATGGTTGATGTACGCTTCAAGCGTCACGCTTGCGTATGCCGGAACTGCGGCAGCTATAGCGTTGGTCGCGGAAATATCGCAGTTCCCCCCAGCAGGTAGCGAGGTTTGGACAGCCGAGAGCGTTCCGTCTGGAGCAGCGGTTGCGCTATATGCCTTAGATGCGCCAGCCGTAATAGCCCAGTCAATGAGCGGTGTGCCTTGCCAGTTCTTCTCCCGCGACACCCAGTCGCCGTAGCGAAGGGTGGGGTTCCAGACCGTCGCCGTTCCAACCGCTGACGGTACTTGGATTGCAAGATATGCCCGGTCAGCGGTGCCACTGTGATCGTTTAGATGGATGCTCCACCGCAGCCAGCCGGTGTTGCCAATGCGCTCAATATAGACATCACGCTCGGATGTGTATGGGCGCGATGAAGTGGCAACGGAAGTGAAGGCCGTGATGTCTCCGCTATTATCAAATCGGATCTGGATGCTGTCGGTAATGGTCCCACTAGACTGATTGCGAAGATAAAACAGGACTCGCACAGTATCGCCAGAGATAGGCGAGTAGTAGATGTATCCGGTATGAGTAAACTCGTGCCAGGGAGCGATAGTGTGGATATGCCGCTTTTCTTGCGTAGATCCGCTTGCGTTTACAATGTCCTCCGCTGTCAGCGTACCATCAGGGCTGGCGATGCTTGCGGTTGAGAAGGTGAGTGAGGGATTTGCAACGCTGTAATCCTCAAACGCAAATACACCGACGCTGTGCAGCAAGTTCTGCGTCTCAACGACATCCTGCACCACGACGTCAACCGTAGCCGTGTCGCTGCCGCTAGGCCCAGACGCGGTCAGCTGCACCGTGTGCGTGCCGCCGTCCATGAACCGGTGCGAGATCGCCGCTCCGTATGCGCCGCTGTAGGTCAGATACGTCGGGCCCCACTCATCAAACGTCCACGTGAACGTGTCGGAGTCGGGCAGGCCGTTGCCCCACAGCGATAGATCGTCTGTCCATGCCACCGCCGTCAGCTCGTTATAGCTAATCGCTGCAAATCCATCAGGCAGCGGCGGCAGCGGTAGCGGGCCGTTGTCCTCGTCGTACGGCACTACGCGCTGTGCGCTTAGCAGCGGAAACGCAAGACGGAACGACCCGGTGATCAGCCACTCGTACAGCAGCACGGCTTCAACATCCTCTGTTGCTGTGTACACCGCCTCGACTGTCCAATGTGTGCGGTTGTCATCGCTAGTACGCACGGTACGCCACAGCAGGATCGTCAGAACGCCACTGGTCACATTTTTGACTGCAGCTACCAACCGACCCTGGTGGTAGTTGTTATTGCCAGATATAGCCGACAACCCACCGCGAATGATGTAGCTGTGCCCACCCTTCAACAATATGCCGTCAGACCCAGCAGCAAGCAGGTTGCCAAGGTCTAGCTCGCTTGTGACCGCTGTTGTCCCAGGGCCAGCTACAACTGGCACAGTAATGAAACCCGTTGGGCTTGCGTACAGCTGATCGAACGCTAGATCGGTTTGTACGCGATACGCTGTGCCCAACTGCGCAATCTGGGCGTCTACGTACGCCTTGTTAGCCGCCTGCGTGTCCTGTGTCGGCGTATCAAACTTGTTGCGCACACCCAGCTGCTGCCTCTGGTCGACGCGCAACGTCGCGTCCGTGTGCACCTCTAGCGAGCCGTCATCCTGCACGCGGAGACCCTGCCGGTAGCGCAAACCAGCAGCCTGCTCACCGGCTGCAGCTCTGCGCGCGCGCGCACCAGCGGCAGGGTCGACTCGACCAGTCGACGCCATGCCAGGGTTCTGCTGTCGCAGTGCGCGCGATTTGCGGCTCTCGTTCGCCATCAGTTACGCCTAATCAAGCCTGCGTAGGTTGCCTGGATGCTGGCCTTCTCGTAGGCCCAGTGATCGCCAACGCTGGCGTTGCGAAGCCGAAGGAACACGCTGTCACCCACCACGCGGACTAGGGCGGTGCCATTGCGGCCAGCGCTTAGCGAGCCCTGCGCCACTGACCGCCCGAGGTGTTCGGGGTCGTCACTAGCGAAGAATTCGTAGTTGCACCCAGCAAAGCGGCTGCTCAGCACGGCTGTGAACTCCCCGAACGCTGCCTCAGAAACGTCCCTGACAGGAGCTAGAGGGCCCATCAACACGTAGCTGTCGATAGCGACGTTGGGCGACAGAGCTGCCACGCCATCATGCTTCTCGTCGCTGTACGGCACCTGCCCATCACTGTTCAACCCCCAACGACGTAGGCGACCGTCCTCGCATCCGAAGTGGATCGCTCGATCGTCAGGCGCGTCACCGTCGACAACCTGCACGGCAGTAGGCTGCAGCGCCGTATCGCTGGTCCCAAACCGGTCCACGTGCCAGCTACTGCTGCGCTTGCAGTAGAAGTAGTGGTCGACCGCGATCTGCGGGTTGTCGTACGGGAACAGCAGCACGTGAATGCCGTCCTCGACGTAGTTGTACGCCAGCTGCACGTAGTAGTCGTTAAGGTCGATGCTGCGCAGTCTGCGGCGAACGCTTTGCGACGCCACATCCTCCATCTGGCCACCAGGGGCAAGCGTGTACAGCCCGCCCTTGCTGCCAAAGAACCACAAGCGACCTTTGTCGTCACGACACCACGGCTTGCCAAAGGCCATCCCGATCTCGTCGCTGACGTTGTCAAACACATGCTGCGAGCCAGGGTCGCCGCTAAGCTGCCAGATGCTGTTGTCGCAGCCAAACCACAGCACGTCGTCGCTGTAGGGCACGATAGCGTTGATCGCGTCAGGGCAGATACCCGCACGGCTGGTCTGGCTTGACACCGCTGCCGCAGAGTCCGCAGTGATCGGGAACTCGTCCCAGTCGTCCCACTCGCCTGCGCGCGACATGCGCCACACGCCGGGGCGGTCCTCTGTGCGTGCTGCCACCATGCGACCACGCCAGTGCTGGATCAGCTGGCTACGTCGCGGCACCTCGCCGTTCGACGTGGCTACGTGGCGCGTGACCGTGTCCTCTTTGGCGTCGTACTTCCAGATGCTCGTGCCATCGGCAACGTAGATGCAGCCGTCGTACGTCGTCGTGTGCACGTACCGGTTTGTGCGGTCGTAGGTGGCACCAGCGATCTGCGTAACGCTCGTCGAGTCGTACTTGTACCAGTTGCCGCCAGACAGCGCGATAGTGCGCAGCTCGCGTCGAGGCTGAAGCCCTGCAATGCTTGGGTTGACCAAGCGCACCTGCACCGCGCCGTTCACGTCATCGCCACTCGAAGCGTGCTGCCCGCCCACAATCAAGGTGTCGACCGTTGTGGGCGTCGGGCTGCTGTCGTTGTAGTCAGGCGTGGCAAACGGCACGGCAGTCACGAGGTCAATCGAGCCACCACGGCCCAGCTGCGCCTGGGTGTACGAGTGCAGCACGCTGGAAGCGTCCGCCGCAACGACCAACACGCTCTTGCCGCTGTACGCGGAGTACGAGCCGGTCACGCCATAGGGCACATACAAACGACCGGCGTCGTCGCATGACGCGCTGATGTTGTGACGGCCCGGAGCGCCGCTCGAATACCAGTGCGAAGTCGCGGCAAACGGCAACTGGTCGAGACTAATGTTGGTGCTGTTAGCCCAGTCAAGTGCATCGCCGTCATCTGCGACAAGCCGAATGTGCGGCTGCAGCTCATTCGGAACCGTCTGCACATGACCGCCAATGGTCCAGATTTGATAGCGACCGTTGCTCTTCTCTGGGTGCACCAACACATCGAGGCCGTAGCCTTGATGATCCACGGCCTCGGTCACATTAGCCGGAGCCGTGCCATCTCCATAATGATCCTCATTGGCCGGACCTGTGTGCTCACCCTGATACCCGTACTCGAACGCCTCTGCGCTTGCGTTTGGCGACAGGGGGTTCAAACGCAGCAGGTGCGCGGAGTGCAGATTTTGCGACCCGTCGACAATGGTCATCGTGCAGTAGACGACGCCGTCAAACCGCACCGCCATGCGTCCCCACGCTGCGTGGTTGGCGTAAGAACCGCCATCATGCACAGAACCAGTCAGCGAGCTGTACTGCTTCGTGTAAGAGCTGTTCGCCTCCGCTTCCGGCTCCTCATCCATGCGGTACTCGGCATACCGCTCAAAGCGCACCTTGCACTGGCTGTCTGTCGTCGAGTGCTCGTAGCCCCACACGTACAGGTCGAGCCCGTAGATCGCGATGTCTAGCGGGAAGAACCCCGGCTTGATCGTGTACGCAACCGCGTAGGTGCCGTCGTTGCGCAGCTCCAACGCGATGATCTGCGCCTCGTCGTTGCTGACGTTGCTCGCGTTGTGACCCGTCGCTACGAAGATGTTGCCGTAGTCATCGACGGTCAGGCTTTTTAGCAGGAACGTCGTGCTGTCTGTACCGGTCTTCGTGTACGGCACACCTACGCTGATGACCTGCTGGCCGTCCTCGTTAACCGCGATCACCTCGCCGTTGTTGTTTAGCAGCCACGTCGTGCCAAAGCTGTCGACGTGCTTGTCGACAACGTACAGGCCAAACGACAGGTCAAACTCGATCTCGCTTTCACGCACCGGGTCCTGCTGTGTCCACGTCAGAGGGTTGACGCTGCGCTGCACCTGACCAAGCGCGTCTACCTTGTAGTAGCCGTTGATCGCCTGTTTGTCGGCGTACAGGCCTAGTCCAGGCCGTTGTGATCCGCGCCGACGCCCAGTCACGATGTCGAACGAACGCATGTTGCGCTCGTCGCGACTCGTCTGCGGAATCTGGTCGGTATAGCTATATGTCTCGGACAGCCCGGAGTACGGATACGTCAGGTCGACCATCTGGCGACGGTCTGACATCAGGGGCTGCTCGGGTGCTTCCATCAGCTAGGGCCGCTCACGCTGTTGTAGTTCCACATCATCGAGTTGACGCCGTGCTGGTACTCTGCAGCACCGTTCGCCATCGGACCCAGCACCGGCTGAGTCATCATGTCTCTCTGGCGGGCCATCGTGAACAGCGGGCCGCTGCGGATGCTGAACAGGCGCTGATTGACGTCCATCTCGCTATCGCGCTCATACCCTAGGGCGACGGCGCGCACGACTGCTAGGTACAGGCCCTCTAGCCACGTCGGCACACTGATGACGTCGTTGTCGCTGCGGATCTCCTGCCAGCCGCCGCGATAGTGGACGAGGAACACGTCGTCGCGGCTTGTCGCAGGAGTGGGCCACATCTCCAGTCGCGGGACCGGCGACCCTCCAGCGCGACCGGGCACGGTCGATTGCGTGTCGAGCCAAGTCGTGTCATCCGTCGCAGACAAATAATCTGCGTCAGGCTCCCCGGTATGCTTGGCGTAGATATTAAACCTACCCGCCACTGACGTGTCTAGCTTCGCGTAGAACGTCAGTTCACCAATGCTGTTGATCAGCTCGACTAGCTCTGCAGCGTTTGCAACCTGATCAGCCGCATGAGATTTGAACGCCCATGTGTTGCCCTGGAAGAACGTCGTAGCGGCCCCGCCCACAAACTTGTAGTCGGTGCTGCCGTCTGAGACGGTCAAACCCTCGGTGTAGGTTGTCGATACGGTGTTCCCGTTGAACCGGAACTGGATCCGCGTCGGCGTAGCGCGCGGCACCCAAGCCAGCGCTGCCCAGTACTCCAGGCTGCTGCTGATGGTAGTGCCGCGCTTCTGAGCGACCTCTTGCAGCGTAGTCAGGTGAATGCCTGCGTTGATGGCATCAGTGGCCACCAGAGCGACGATCTCGCGAAGGTCCTCTGGCAGCCACATATAGTCCTGACCAGCTGTCAGGCTCAGAGTGCTCTGAGCCTGCTCAAGCCACCGCCAGGGGTGCATAGACACCACGAAGTTGCCCGCGTCGTTCAGGATGCGCAGCCCACCAACGGTAGGCATTTGATCCGTACTGAGCGCGTGCCGGACGTGGTCCAGCGCTTCCCTGGCGGTGACAGTCATCAGATCTTAGTGTTGCTAAGCCCGTCGAACATGACCCATTGCGCAACTACATCACCGTTGCCCACGTCTTGCGTAGCTACGGCTAGCAGCTTGTCGTTAGTGGATGTGTTCATCTCAAGCTGAACTGCATTAGCCGTCGCGACTTCTCGGATAGACACAGAAGTGCCTGCCGTCAAGGTCCCGGCACTGCCGTTGCGCACGTTGACGTACACCACGCCTTGCACGACGACTTCGATAACGTCTCCGGCCTCTGCAGAGCCGCTGCAGACGCCGTAGTAGACGTCCCGTAACGGTGCGCTAGTTGCAGTCGTAGCGACGTGAGTGAAGTTACCGTTAGCTGCAATCTTCAGACTAATGACATTGTTTGCCGTCGCGCTGCCAATGAGCTTCACACGCGCCTTCACCTGACCAAGGCCAGTGGGCAAATCCGTGTCTGTGTACGCCCCGGTTACTGCTGTGTTGTAAACCACTCGGTTCTCCTTGTCAGGTAATGTAGGGGGGGCGGATTAGCCGCCCCCCCCCTATTGTCACACGGCGGGACCGCCGAACCCGTTGATGCCATCGAACCAGACAAGTCCAGTCCCGTCGGCGGCAACAGTCTCAAGCGCGTACGCCACGATCTTCTCAGTTCCAGCTGTAGTCAGATCGCCATTAGCGTTAACGGCTAGAGCGTCACCAAGGGTCCAACCGGATGCATCGGCAAGCGCCTTCGTGATGCCTTTGAAGCGGAAGCGGCCAGACTTGCCAGCCGCAATCCCCTCTTGAGCAATCGCAAACACGCCAGTGTCAACAGAGTCAAGGTTATCAAGCGGCGTGGTCGGCTGATCCATCGCGCCAATGTCGACAGACGTACCGCTCACGGAGATCGTACTCATGTCGACAGCCATGCACTCGAACTTCGCGCACACGGTCGTCGCAATGACTTTTGCGTCCTGAACGGCAACCTCAAGCTGCCCAGGGCCCTGAATAAATGCAAGAGACATAGTAAGTACCTCCTAATGTCAGGCAGGGATAACGGCGGTGCTAAGAATGCCGTCAGGAGCGATGATGCCCTGGCGCTGACGGCTGCGGCAGATGAAGTTGTGCCAGCAGTCCACGGGCATGACCGTGGTGAACGGCTGGTTCGGGTGCTTCATCGTCGGGTGCTGGTAGAAGTAGCGCGTCGTGTGGAACACGAACTTCAGGTAGTTAGCGTTGATGAAGTAGTAGCGCGGACCGGCGTCGGTCGCACCGCCAGATTCAGTCTTCGTGCCAGTCGTCTCCCAGGTGTCGCCGTAGATACCAGCGGTATCTAGAGATGCGACATACTCCATGTCGACACCAGCGTACTGGGGCTTCATGTAGCTCGGGTCCTGACGGCTGCCGGTCACGAAGGTGTCCTGCGAAGCCCGCAGCGCAGCCACATACGCACGCTGACCACGACGCGAGGTCGCAACGAACATAGCGTTCAGGCTGGGGTTCTCGAAGTACTCCTGATGAGACGGGGGCGGCTGGAACTGCACATCCATGTACATCGCGTCGAACGCACCGAACAGCTGCTCAGCAAGGTCGTTGAGGTCAGCAATCGTGGCTCCAGCAGTGTAGTTCTTGACTTGGTTACGCCACTTAGCCTCGGTAGCCGGGTCAATGTTCTGAATCGCGCTACCGCCAAGCGAAGCACCGTTAGTGGCGCTGGTGATGAACGTAGGCAGGCTGTACGGCTTAGTGCCACCAGTGCCTTCCATGTCCGCCGCGGAGGGAACAGCAAACAGGCTGTCCTCCATGCCGTTGAACAACGAGGTCCAGAGACGCTGCTCCTTGGACCGCTTGATCGTCTTGTACGTCTGGTGACGGGCGTTGCGGCCCTGGCCACCGACGTTCAGCTCGATCTCGTGATCGGTCCAGCTCATGTGGTCGACGCTGAAGCGCCAGTCGATCTCCCACTGGTCCAGCACCTGAGGGTTCGTCCAAGTGAACGTCTCGTTGGGCTGGTAGTACTGGAAGGTCGACTTCTCGTCGAACAGGATCGAGTCCTTGATCGTCGAGCCACCTTGCAGGGTCTCGGAGGGTCCCTTGCCGCGCATAAAGCGGCGCAGGAGGTAGTTGTTCTTCACCGCCTCGTTGACGATGTCGTCAGCGCCGGTCAGGAATGCCGGACCGGTGCTGTCCATGAAGTCGTTGAAAGTGTCAAGTGCAGAGCCCATCTCTGGTTCTCCTTATCGTCGGCCAATAGCGCGAGCCCGTTGAAATCTGTCGGGATCGTCGCTCTCAAGAATTTTAAGAACTGCGTCCTCTCGCTCCGAGGGAGACGAGTATTGCTGCTGAGGGGTCGTAGGTCGCGGTCGCACCTCGGGTTGCCCCTTGGAGCGATATCCGTTCAGGCTGCGCTTAGCCTCCTGCGTGGACTCCTTGATCTCCCCTCGGAACTCAAGAAGCACGGCCTCTTCCATAAGGTCACGCACAGACTTGTCCGGCTCTTCCTGAGCCAGCTTGTCCATGCGATCCAAAACCCGGCTGAACTCCTCACTGCGGACGTCTTGCACCTGGGGGTACTCAGATTGCAGCTCAGACCGGGCGCGATCGACCTCCTGGCGAACCAGGGCGGCTTGCACGCTTTGAAGCGCTTGCTGCTGCTGCTGCACCAGCTTGCGCATCGGCTCGACGCTAGACTGCTGGAATTGACGCAGCAGGTCTTTGCCTGCATCGTCCAGACCGAGGTAGTCGCTCAGAGAGTCAAGGTGTTGCGTATCAGCTTCGGGTAGGTCCGAGGTGGGCTCTGCTTGCTGGCCTTCCTCAGAGTCCTCAGCTTCCGTGTCACCTTGAGGCTCTTCGCTCTCCTCACGCAGCTTGCGGTCGATGTCTGCCTGCATCTTCTTGCGATGCTCAGCCATCGCAATCAGACGTTCTTCAGGCAGTGCTTCAAAGTCTTCGTCTGTCCAGCCGTCGCGACGCAGCACGTCGTAGGCATCCGACAGATCGGGAGAGGTGGGCGCAGGCGACTCGTCAGCGCTCTCTCCAACGCTCACTTCCCCCCCTACACTGGGCTCATCACCTGCGCCCAGAGGTACAAGATCATCTTCGTCAGGGGTGCCGTCAAGCTCCATGAGCACGCGATCCTGTTCGGCATCGCGCGACTCTGTCTGCTGTTGCGGCTCGGCAGCCTGCGGCTCCGGGGTTTCTGCTTCGTCAGTCATCAAAGTTCGTCGTAGTGTAGGTTGACGCCTTCCTCGCCACGTGCGCGGCGACTAGCCTCATGCGCCTCTTGCATGTTGCGGAAGACTGGACGCCCCTTTTTATCAAACTCGCCCTTGTGGTACTTCCAGTTCTTCGGAAGCTGGCTGGAGGCGAACGCGTCGTTTTTTCGCACAATAATGCGGCTGTTGGCTTTTGTCATAATAATCAGCAGCGCCACCTGCGGCGCGCTTGGTTGATGCGACTGTTAGGGTCGTTGCGGGTCTTGGCGCTAGCCTGCCTTTTCTGCCCAGCGCTTCGGGCGCAGTACGACTTGCGTCGAGCCGCGCGCTTGCCGGTAGGGCTCTTCTCGGTCACAGCCGTCTGCAGCTTGCTACCAGGGTTCGCGCGACGGTGGGCGGCTACACCCTTCTTGGTCATGCCCGCCCCTGAATTGGTCGAACGGTAGTTGCCGGACGCCTTGGACTTGCTGATTGCCTTTTCTCGTTTTCTAGGCACTCGGGACTCCTGCAGGATTTGCCTGCGGTGCTTGCTGCTGCATCGAGCCTAGCATGCGCGACATCATCTGACCCGCGTTGGGCAGCTCAGCGCTCGGCTTAGCCTGCGTCGGCAGCTGCGTCGAGCCCGCCTGCGCCACGAACATCGGCGTAACCTGCTTGGGCGGAGGCATCGCCTGCGACTGCTGCATGCGCTGCAGGTCCATAGCAAACCGCTGCAGCAGCTCAGGCCGGACAAGCTCAGGCAGATCGGGAGCGTTCATCGCGTTGCCGATCTTCTGGAAGTGATCCTGCCACGGGTAGTCAGGATACATCTGCATGGCCTGCAGGCTGTTGATCAGAAGCTGGTGCGTCTCAAGCGCGCGCTTCTGCGCCATGCCCTCGCTGGCCCTCTCCATGCTGTAGGGCTCAATCTCCAGCTCAAGATCCTCAAACTGATATCCAGAATCAGCCCCATGTCCACCGCCTTGAAAGTACGGCTGTGCTTGCGGCGACATTGCCAGTTCACGGATGACCTCCTCGCCCAAAGGGAACACGATGCGGTCATCGTGGTACATATAGAAAGCCACCTTCTCAAGAACCGCCGTCACGCTGTCGCTGAAGGCCTGCTTGATGTAGCTGATGCGCGCCTGAGCGGCTTCAGACGCGATTGTGTGCTCAGTAGCTGTGCCAGCGCCGGAAACCGCGCCGCGCAACGCTTCATCCATACCGAGTGCGCGATCCGCGCGTTCACGGCACGTTCTGATCCAGATCGCCTGCTGCTCTGTCTGTCCACCAAGCTCAAACTCCTGCACCTGCGCGCGCCCGTCCTCGAACGGCACGACTGCAACATAGTCATGGCCGGTGTCCTTGACCAGCTGCGCCGTGCGCGGGTCGTTGACGCCGACGATCCGCTTGTGCTTAAGCATAGCGTTGCTTGCCGCTCGCACGTGACGGTTCAGCTCCGACATCTGCACCTCGACGGCGGTCAGAGGGCTCAGAGGGATAGGGCTATCCGGCACCTTGTACACGCCAAACATCGCGTACGGTCCAGTGCGCGGTCCGTAGTACGGACGCGGCTTGCGCAGGAACTTGCCCATAGGCTCTGCGCCCTCAGCGGTCACCGCGCTGCACAGCGTCACAATCGTGCCGTGGAACCCCTGCGCAGCGCCGGGGCTGTCAGGCAGCTCTAGCCCAGGCACCCAAACTTCGTAGAACACGATCTCGTCGCGCTCGGGCGTGTACTTCGCGTCTCTGCGCACCTTGACCGGGTCAGCCGCCACGGCCTCCTTCAGAGCCTTGACGTCCCAGCCCATGTCAGGCTCGGCGTTCGCGAGGTCAAGCATCTCCCTGCGTGCCCGGCGAACCTCATGTCCAAGGAAGAGCGCGTCGCTGATGCGCGTGCATCCAGGGTCGATCAGGAACTGCTTCTGGCTGATGCGCTCGACAACAGGCCACATCGGCTTGCTCGGCTCTTGGTTGTCCGCCTCTGGCGTCATGACAGCCTTGCCGCTGGTGTCGTAGTAGTCCTCGCGCACCACCGCAATGCCATAGCTAAACAGCATGTCCGTGCACAGCTCTACCAGCTTCTTGCGCAACACGCAGTCTCGGACCCACCGGTTGAGCCCGTAGCGCATGGCCGTAGCCACGTCGTTCGCAGGCCCAGGCTTGCGGCTACGCACCTGCACACGAGGGTTGTCGAAGATGAGCTTAGGGATCATCAGCGACATGTACTCGTAGTACGTGTTCTCAGGCGCGTAGTCCTCTGCAGTGTTGTAGGAGTGCGGGTTCCACGCAGGGCCGCGGTAACGCTCGATCATCTCGTCGAGCTTCTTCAGGTGACGATTGCGGAACTCGACCGCAGCCTTCACCTCCTCCATAGCGTGATCAGCGTGATCGAACGACATCAGTCGGCACTCCTTCTTTGGTGTGGCCAAGCAGGCCACCGAACGTGTCCATAGGGAACGCTACGTCGTCCTCGTCTAGCGACATATCGCGGTTCCACATGAACATAGCAGCGTAGCGTAGGCAGTCGATTGCGTGATCACTACATCCAGGGTCAGGGCGCTCCTTAGTGGGCTTGCCGTCCTTCGACCGCGTCCAGATGTAGCTCGGCAGCTCGTCCTCCAAGCACACCGGACGCTTCTTCTCGACACGGTCGCGGTCCTTGCCCACTAGCGAGTCGCGCAGAATGAAGATGCGCGGGCCATGATCGGCGGGACTGAACCCCCATCGCACCATGTCAATGCCGGTGCGAATAGCGTTCCTAGCCTTCCTGGCGATACGGTTGCCGTTTCGCCCGCGCGCGTGACCCAGCCGGTCGTTAAACACCTTGATGTACTCCGGCTCGCTGGGATCGCAGACTATGGCTTGCAGGTCGTACTTCTCGTTGTAGTAGATGACCTGCTCAGCCCACCAGTCCATCGTCTTGCCAGTGCGGTACAGCTCGGCAATACGGTACATGCGGTCATCGTTGACGCCCCATATCTGCAGGCATCCGGGGTGCCGCAGGCCCTTGTCGTAGCTGCCGAAGCACCATTTGAACTCGGGCGCGTCTTCCTTGTCGATGATGTGGATCGCGGGGTCGTACTCCTCGAAGATGACCCCCTCTTCGCTCGCCCACTTGCCCTCATACAGGTTCAGTCGGCGCGCACCGGGAGGCAGGTTGGCCAGCACTCCGTTGACGTAGGCGTCCCCACGCTTAGTCCACGCGCCAACCTCGTGATCCCAGTAGGTCGGGTTGTCTTGGTGGCGCGACAGCAGACGCAGCTTCTTGTCGGCCTTGTGCCGGTCCGGCACCTCGCGGAAGCCCTGCGGGAAGTACTGGTTCAGCCAATGGAACTCGCCCGCAGGGTTGGTGTCCGCGATGCGCATCTGCCAATCCATCTTGAAGTTACGGTTGGCACGCGATAGGTACTCCCAGCTGTTCTGGTCGATCTCTCTGGCCTCAAAGACCGAGATAACGTCGTACTGCGTCGAGAAGGTCTTTTCCGGCTTGTCCAAGCCACCCAGCACGATGTGACTTCCGTTGGGGTAGTGGTAGTTCTGCCGGTTGTTCCGGCCTGCAGAGCCGTGAATAGCGGGGTGCCCAGGCCACAACACTTCCTCTTCGAAAGTAACTAGCACCGACTCGGCCAGCGACTCTCTTGTTTGACGAAGCATGAGTACGCGGATGCCTGGATTGGACTCGCATAGGTAGTTGATCCACTCAAGAAGGGCACGAGTCTTACCGGTTCCAGCAGGGCCCTCAAGCAGCAGCTCGGCGGGGCGCAGAGTCCACAACTCTCGCGCAGCGCCGTACGGCGTGTACTCGTGGACGACCTGCTGCTGCTCGCTCATACTGCCTGCAGCCCCTTCAGGTAGAGGCGATTGACCCAGCGCACGGTGCCGTAGCTGGTGGTCTTCAGCGCAAACTCGATCGTGTAGATGTTGCCGCCCTCAAGGGTGTAGTTAGCTCCGCTGTACGGCAGGCGATACACGAAGTTGTGACCTGTGTCGTCCAGACCACCCCAGTAGTCGTGGCTGTAGGTGTCCGACAGGTAGTCCCCGACAATGGCTGCAGGAGGAACCGCAGACCCGCTGATGTCCAGCAGGGTCACTTCACGCTTGCGGTTGCCGACTGTCGTCTGACGGTACAGCGTAACCACCAGTGCGCTTGCGTCTGACGACACGTGACTGTTCATCAGCTGCGACCCGTTAGGCAGCTCAAGACGATGAGCAAACCAAACGTCGTTGCCCTCTGTGACCTCTGCGCTTACTTCGTACATCAGGTGGTTACCGTTGTCGTAGAGCGCGGATCGCTGGTGATAGCCAGCCCACGCGGTGTCCAGTAGTTGCCGAACGAGGGCCAAAACCGTGCCGGAGGTCCCATCGGGTGACCCGAGTTAAACTGGCTCTCCTGCGTCTCAAACCACCAGCTGTGCATCAGCGCGCCACGCTCGTTGCTTCGGATGTCTTCTAGCGTGTTCGTGCCACTGCGCGAGCCATCCTGATAGCGACCGCCGCCAGCAGGGTACGGGTCTGGCTTGTTGGTTCGGCTGTCCACCCACACCGGATACTCGATCGGGTTGCCGATGTCGCCGCTGAACTCGTAGCCACGCAAGTCGTAGTAGGCGCTTGCGGTGTCCGTAATCTTGTTGCCGCTTGTCTCGCTGCTGACCTCGTCGTAGTTCCACAGGCCCTTGTCGCCGCTGTTGACTAGCGTGTCGCCGCTTAGGCCAGTCTGGTTCTCTGTGCCGTACCGGTACAGCTCGCCTGTCTGTACCTCATCGGGCATGTAGTGAATGAACCACAGGCACAGACCAGCCTCATCCCTAGTCACGCCATACCAGTCGTTCCAGCCGTCCGCGCTGCTAACCACTGAGCCTGCATACCCAGAGGGCCGCATCCACGTGTTGTACCGGTGCCAGAACCAAACCTCGACGCCGCTGACGCTGTCGTAGTAGTACTGCACGTTGGTGCCTCCGGCACTTGCCGGACCCATGTAACGGCCAGCCCCGTCGACGATTGTCTCGGTGCGGAAATTTGCAGGGAACGAGCTAAGCCAGCCAGTGCTGCTGTAAGCGATAGCCCGCGCGCCATAGGCTGTAGCTGTGTTGATTTCTGGCCTAGCAGCGTCCATAGCCAGATTCACAGACGCGCCGTCCTGCGTCGCATAGATGCGAAAGGCTGGGTTCAGCGCACTGATCTGCGCCGTGAGCTGCTGTGCCCAACCAGAAGCGTCGGTGCCACCACCGACAGGCAACGGAACCTCAATGTTGCCGCCGCCACCACCGGTACCGAAGTGGAACACATGGCTCGTGCCCGCGTAGTCCTCTAACGTAATCGTTTCACCGCTCGGATCGGTGCCGTTGAACGTTACTACAGCTGTTGCCGGGGTCGAGTCCCCGAACGCTCCAGCTCCGCACCGCCTGAACTTGAACGTCACACCAGGGTTGCGGTCGCGCACGCGGATGCGGAACCCGACGCGGCTGTACTCGACGTTCTTGCTTGCCTCGGAGCCAGTGAAGAACTCTCGGCGGTAGGCCACCCTCGTCCATCTGTTCAGCTCAAACGCGCTGATGGGTCCACCGCCGTACGCCGCCGGGAACTCCTGACGGATGTACGGTATGCCAGTGACGTTCTCGGACGGCACGACGTAGCGCATCTCTCGCCCGGTGATGGGGTCCGTGACCGCGTTGTCGGGGATCGTAATGACTCCCTGCGACGCGTTAGGCTCGTTTAGGTTCAGCTCGCCAGCGCCATCCAGCAGGTGCAGCGTAGGGACGCCACTCATCTGTGGGCGGAACCCCTGGCTAGCGGAGTACGTGCGTACCACTAGACCGCTGGTGAACCCGTGTCGACCGATGTCGTTGCTACGGCGCACGAGGTTCTCGTCCACGTGCACGTCTCTGTCGACGCTATATGTGGCCGCATCAGGGTCGATCCATGTCTGCTGCTTGGACGGGACAACCGTGCTGCGCTCGTGGTCTACCGTGATAGTGCGCGAAGCGCCGCCGCCAGTGGTCTCGGTAAAGTTTACGACTTTACTGCTTTCGCCCGACGCAATCGTTAGTGAGCCGCTGTTGTTGGCACTGTCTGTCGCTACTACGTCCGTGTTGTCCCAGGTGTAGTAGACCGTGACCGGGTCGATGCACGCGGCGTCCAGGCTAAACGTCAGATCGAAGGTGCCGCTGAAAGCGCCGCCTCCAGTGACAGTCAGAACGGGCGGAGTCAGCCTAGAGGCAATGCTGACCAGATTGCAGTTGGCGTAACCCAGCACGCTCGCGCCGTTGACGTTTTGCTGCTCTATGCGGACGTACAGCAGGCGCTCTACAAACCACTGCGTCCGCTTTACCGGCGTTACGCGTATGTCGTGGTAGATTTCTCCCGGCTTGAAGCTGTAGCTGAACCCGCCGACCTGCGTAAAGTCTGTGCCCTCAACGGCTTCGTAGTAGCCCTCCGCGGTCAGGTCCACGCTAGCGTCCCATGCGGGCTGCGGCAGCCCCAGCGTCAGCGTAAACGACTCGTAGCCCTTGGCAGGCTGAGTCAGGTACACACGCAGCACGACCGCGTCGGAGTCGTCCAGCACATACCGGAACGGGTACGGGAAGTCCTTGCCGTACGTACCGCCCTCGTTGATCTGGGCGTTGTACTTCGACAGGTGGGCTAAGCCGATGAACTGCGTCGGCTCTGCATCCGCTCTGCTAGCGTAGGTACCCTTAGCACCAGCGGTTGCGTAGGTTCCGACCATCAGAAGGGCACATTGTACATCTGGTCTGCGTACCGCTTCCGCGCGTAGTCACGCTTCTGCAGCTCGGTCTTGCGCGCTTGGCCACGCTGGCCCGCAGTCGTCTCGCCACGGTAGCTAGCGCTCTGGCCCTCGAACTGGTCCAGCCACGCAGCTTCGTAGTCCTCGTCCGGCGCTGCGCCTCTGCCATACAACCCAGCGGTATCCATGCTCGGCTTCTTCCCTGGATCGCCTAGCTCGCCTTGGAAGTCAGACATATCGTAGGGCGTCTCAGTGCCCTGCATTGTCTCCATAAGGCCCGTCAGCGTGTTCTTCTTCGAAGGGTTCAGGATGTTCCCATCGTCGTCGCGCTTCTGGTAGGCGAGACGAGTGAACTGCTTAGCAGCCTTGCCGTAGTCGCTGCTGCCCTTCATTTTGCCGCCGTCGTACTTCTTGTAGAACGCGCGGAACGAGTCCAGCTGGTCCTCGCCAAGGATGTACACGTCCTTCTGCATGGAGCCGTACTTGGACCCCTTGCTGCCGAGGATGCCGCTGCTGCCCGTCCTCAGGCGCGACCGGATGATGCCGTAGTAGTTGCCGGTCTTAGGGTCATAGAAGACACCGTCACCCGTCTGGCCATCGCTGTAGCCAGGGTTGTAGTCGGGTGACGCCTGATCCCACGATCCGTACGACTGCTCAACCATCGCTCTTCTTCACGGCCTTCTTCTTGGACGCTTTCTTCGCCACGGGCTTCGGCGCGGGCTCCGGGGGATCGACCACCGGCTCCAGCATCTGAGCAACTGCCTCTCGCAACGCACGCCGCTTGGCGCGCTTAGCACGCATCGTTCGAGCCATAACTATGACCTCTTGTTCCCTCAGCTTTGCTTCATGCGCCCAGGCGTGCCCTTCTTGCCCTTCATGCCCTTCATGCGGGCCTTCACGGCATCCTTGTGGGTCATCTTCTTCTTGCCCTTGCCTCCGCCCGCACTGACAGGCTTCCCAGGCTTGTTGTAGCGACTCGCTCCGCTTCCGTACTTCATCAGGGGACTCCTGGTCCAGGGTCAACAGGTGGGTTGTCATGGTCGTACACCTGATCCACGGCCTGCTTGATCTGCTCTAGCTCCGTGATCACCTCTGCAGCGTCAGTCGCGAGGTCGATGCGAGCTTGGAGCGCTGGGCTGATCGCCCGGTGCACGTCGATGTTCTGAGTAAAGAACTGAAACGTATACGTCTGGCCACTCATGCCACGTCCTCGTCAGCCACCTCGGCCTCAACCAGTCGCGGCGGCTCCGCGAAGCCGTACCGCTTCACGTGCACCTCCGACTCGATGCTCTGCTTCTTCACCACCGCACCGTCAATCCGGTCCCACAGCATCTCCAGCACCTTGTGATCGCCCATGCGCGCACGGTGCACCATACCCATGACGATCTGCTCCATGTACTCGGGGTTCTCCTCCAAGTACGTGTTCAGCGCCTTCTGCAGGCTCAGCTTCTTCTTCGGTCTGCTCCAGCCGTCCTTCGCCATAGGTGTCGCCAGCCCCTCTCGGACCATCATCGCGTGCGCCTGACCCGGCGTACGCACCGTCGACCAGTCTAGCTTGCGCGCACCCACAGCACCCACACAAGCACAATCGCGAAGATCACCACGTGACCCACGCGGATCACAACCTGCCGAGGCTCATCACGTTCGTCCATAGCTAGCGCGGAGGGGGGGGTCTCGCATCCGCCATAGCGCCAAGCGACCCCAAAGTCGGTTAGTGGTTGGTGGAACCCCCCTCCGCACACTCAGCCTAGCAGCAGGGTCTGAACGAAGTGAAGACCCCCTCTCTTATATTCTTATCTTATGGCATAGCGACCGCAGTGCGGATGCACAAGGGGTGCAAAAATAAACGGGGGCAGGAGGCACGATGGGACCCAGACGACTCAGAAGACCTGGGGGGGGGCTAACGTCGCTCACAGAGCCGCTCCGTGTGGCTCAGAGTGCCGCTGTATCGTTCCATCTGACCGCCTCCGTCTCGACCGGTGGGGGGGGCGCAGAGCGCCCTAGGGGTAGGGGTGATGTGAGGTGTACTCACACACTCTCTACTTACTGTCACACCACGAGGTGTTTGTCATGAACTTCCGTACCTGCACGTCGCTTACTCGCGGCATGTACCCTCAGTTCCCTCACTCGGGCCTGCAGGGTCACGCTCTCGTCCCGATGCTCGCTGCTCTCTGCATCGTCTTCCTCGACGGCAAGCCCAAGGACTTCCGCTCCGCTAAGCACCACGAGTCGCACGAGCGCACTCTCAAGGCTGCTATCAAGTCCGCCAAGAAGCTCGACAGCATCGAGCAGTCCGAGGCTCTCCGTATGGTCGCTGACCACAACGGCTGCAGCGTCAAGAAGCTGATCAAGCAGCTCCGCAAGGGTGTCGCCGCCAAGGGCAGCACCGGGGTCGCCAACTGATCGTTCGCGGGGAGGTCCGCCTGGGCCTCCTCGCTATTTTTTTGCCTGTTGCCCGTGCGGAGGCTGTGCATCTGCATCGCATTCGCACATCGCAGACTCGGCAGCGACTGCATCGCGCAGCCAACGCCACTACCTAGACCCGGCACGTTGCAGTGCCTTTCACCCTGTTACCCATCATGCATCCCAACGACCCGTTCCTCACGCGTAACTACGCAATCCTCCGCATCAAACCGCTCAAGCCGCACGTCGTCAAGCCCTGCTACGGCTGCTCTGACCTCGCCACCTACAAATGCGTCGTCATGACTACCGATCGCCTGCTCAACTGGCGCGTCTGCCAGTCCTGCTGTCCTGCCGTGCAGAACTGACATGCGTGTCACACTCCGCGACGTACGCACGCTAGTCGTGCTGCTCACACTCCTCTGGCTCTTCTTCCAGATCTGACTCATCCGCACGGGCGTTCGCGTCCGTGCGTTTTTTTTGCTTACTGCCCATTTCAGGCTCTGTCACCTGTCATCGCATTACCAACGCATGTGTAACTCACTCGACAACCGCGCAGTTCTTCGCGCTCTCACTGCTCAGCTTTACCACAACCTTGCGTGCTTCGACAGCTTCAACGCTGCTGGCACTGTGCACCTGCAGTACTACCGCACTGCATGCGTGTACCACCGCATGATCTCTGACTACTTCAACCGTCCCGACAACCATGACCGTGCCTGCGACGCCTGTGCCGCAGCTCACACCGCTTACGACCTCTTCCAGTCCGTCATCGACACCATCGACTCTGCCCCCACTCTCCTATGACCTTCCTCACCGCCAAGCAGTTCTGGGCTGTCACTGCGTCTGACCTCGCTGCCTCCAACGCCGAGATCACCATCACAGTCCACGCTCAGGACATCAACACGTCCATCAACATCACTCCCTGCATGCCCGACAACGACACCTGCGACGTCTACGTCGCCAATCAGCACATGAACACCGTGCTTCACGAGATCCCCTACCAAGACGCGCTCAACATTGTGCGTGCCGCCATCACGTCCTCCGACAAGCCCCAGCCCCGCAAATGACCGACTCACCCTTCTCCAACGCACCTGACCCTGTCGTCTGCGACAACCAGCGTGCTTGCATCATCTGCCATGACCCCATCGTCGACTTCGGTCACAACCCACACCCCCTTGCCGACCCTCCGTTCCGCTGCTGCGGCACCTGCAACGAACTTGTAGTTTGGATGCGCATGCTCAATGTCACGCGCTCCGACGATCCATCAACCAAACGCACCCTCAACACCCTTCGCGACCACATCTACCACACCGCTAACGCCTGTAAGTGCAACTTCCACACCATCGACTGACATGACTCTGCGCAAAAAACTCACTGGCCGTCCCCCCAAGGCTCACGCTCACTTCCAGCAACACCTGCCCACGCTCCACAACGAGGTCGTGTGCAACTACCACAGCCGTCCCACCAAGCTGCACTTCAACGCGCCAGACGGCCCTGTCTTCAGCCTGACCATCCACTCTCGTCTCTCCTACACGCTGCACGCCAACCGCGAGCTGTACAGCATCGACCGTCTCATCGAGTACGGCGACAAGTTTTACGTCTGCGGTCGTGCAGCCACGCTCAACACCGACAACTTCGATCTCGCCGTCGACTACGCCGCCAACCCGCCCGTCCTTACCTGCGTCTCTTCACTACTGCAAGTCATCCAATGACCGACGACGACCACATCTCCGCACTTCTTGCGCATCTTC
>Ga0208644_1001210_pt1 | contig 21963 bp, 21 predicted proteins | sample VirMetDEL_Nov_18_FD_184517 | JGI IMG/M metagenome (GOLD analysis project Ga0208644, IMG submission 184517) | Aqueous microbial communities from the Delaware River and Bay under freshwater to marine salinity gradient to study organic matter... | ecosystem: Environmental > Aquatic > Marine >...
TCGGCCTTCTTCTGGAGCGCCCGAATCAGGGCGTCCTGATGGGCCATTACGGAGTCGGCCCTGTCCAACGCCACGGTCATTGCCCGCCGCTCCTCAGCGTGGCGGCTCCGGAGGGTATCGACCGTGGACATATAGGCCGACACCTGAAAGCTCAGGGTATCCGCCTGCTGGATAGCGACTGCTAAGGCATCCCGAAGCTGGGCTTCCGTGGCGCTAGAATCGCGTAGGACCGCCGTGGATTTGGCAAGGCTATCCTGCACCTGTCCCAGTCTTTCCGTAAGTCTGGCGGCGGCTTTCCGTTCGCGCTGACCAGCCTCCTTGGCGGCATACTGGGAGGCAATCGCATTACTTCTGGCGAGGTCATAGACCGCCTGAATGGAGTCGACTTTTGCCACCGCCTGCTGAATCTTGGTTTCGGCCACCTGCACCTCCCGCTTCATCAGGACCCAGATACACGCCAATACCACCAGCCACACGAACCCAGCAAACAGCGTATCCGTGCGTTTAGACATAGTCTGAGAGGCGGAATCCGGGCACCTTCTCGGGGTCATTCTTCCGACCCGGCGAGACCTGCGCGTGGGTCGTCACCGGCATCGGCCCATAGTTCTTTTGCCACTCCTTGACCACTGACTGGGCGGAGGCAATCTGCTTCATCGTCAGCGCCTCAATCCCGTCATTCCGGTTGCTAAATGACAGGCCTAGCGAGATGCCATTCACATCCTTTTCGCCCTCCCAGATGGCCTTGCCAGCGTGCCACGCTCGCCTCTCGTCCGCGACGCACCGATAGATTGTCCCATCTCGCCCAATCAAGACGTGATAGCTGACCTTGGACTCGCTCGACTGGAGCCACGACAGGCACCCCTTTTCGTTCGGCGCGGCGTCGGCGTGGAGAACAATCAGCCGAATCTTCTTAGACCCACGGGTATTGTGGTTCGGCGAGGGATGCGTCAGGGCTGGCATCAGGACTCCCGGCTGGCGTGACGGCCTTCGATGTACCCATTGGCCCCATTGAAGGCCCCGACAATCACCGCGATACTGCCAAACGCCGTGGCATCTGCGTGACATAGGGCCAGTCCCGTAATGCAGGCCAGCCCCAGCACTGACAGCACAAACTTCCGACCGCCCATCTTAGTCATCGTTCCGCCCTAGCTCACCCTCAATCCGCGCCACATCCACCGACAGGTCCCGGACCAAGTCGTAAATCTGACCGATGTCTTTCCGCATCTGCTGAACATCCCGCTCGACGGTCTGCACCGTCGTCTTCAAGACTGCGTAACTAGAGACCGCACCAATCAACGCGGAGAGCAGGGGAACGAGCATCGCCATTGTCGGACTCGCGGGCGGGGTCTGTTGCATCACGCCGGTGGCTACCCCAGTAGCGGCACCGACAGCAAGAGAGGCTGAGATAGAGTGTGTCATAATGCGTCAGTTGCAATCCCACGCTCGGCGGGCCTTTCTGAGTCGGCTCTCCGGGTCCTTCGCGGCCTCAGGCCATATCTTCATCTGTCCAGCAGACCGGGCGCAGAACGAGCGGCGACGGGCCGCAGAGGTCTCCGACCGAGCCGCCTGCTCACGGCTGACCGGGGGCTTGATGTCCTGCCCCTGTGCCCGGAGCGAGGCCCGGCCCTTCGCATTCAGGCCCCCCTCCGGATTCTGTCCTTCCTTTCGTTGCCACGCGCCAGTCTTGTACCGCTTGGTAACGTGTTCGCTGACCAGTTCCTTAACTCTGCTCATCGTTACTGGACCCCCATTACACGGCGATACCGCTCGTTTTCCTTCCGGACCTTTTCGCGGGCCTGCTCAATCAATGCCTGTGCCCGCTCCGGGTCCCGGTTTCGGCGAAGCTCAGAGCGGATGTTATAGCGGATATTTCGGATGGCCTCTTCGTGCTTACGCTGTTCCCGAATACCCTGCAATCCCGGCTTGACCACCGACGGACGGAGACCGACTAGCCCAAGCGCATCCAGCGCCGCCGCCGCCGTATCCCCACGTTGCATATCCTTGATGACTCGCGGAATCTGGAAGCTGGCCGCAGACGGAAGTACCAATCCAGCCGCTCGCTTGCCAACCTCAGACAACTTTTCTCCAGTTGTCATTCCCGGACGAAGTATATCTTCACCAGTAAATGGGTCGCGATTACCAGCGATGGACAGAACATCCTGTGCTGGACCGCCCGGCTGGAAAATTGCCGGAATCCTTTCGCTAAACTGCGTGGCAATGGCTCCCGGTGCTGGAGACCCGGTCAGTGCCGAGAACGGCGTCCACCGCGCCACGTCGAAAGTGTACTTGTCGCCAGCCGGGATGTCGATGCCCAGCACCTCATACGCCGGACGCACCAGCGCATCGACCTGAATCCGGCCCGGCAGGAGATAGCCCAGCCCACGCTGGTTCTGCGGGAGGTCCTTCTGCTCAATCGGCTCATACTTGCGTCGGCTCATCTGGTCCAGTCCGCCCCAGATGGCGGCCAGTGCCACCCACCGCTCTGGGTGTTGCATAATGAGGTCCAGCGCGGCCGGGATATACTTGGCCGGGTAGAGTACAAATGGAGACACCGAGGTCTTCACCGCCTTCAGCAACGGCGAGCGCGTATCATACCCCGGCAGGACGCGCATCACCTCATTCGCGGCCTCCTCGGACGACATCCCGGTAGCCTTGAGCCGCTTGAACAGCGCCACGCGATAGACGCCGTCCTCCAACCCATAGGCCCGCTGAATCTTGGCCCCAGCCTGACGAGCCAAGAGTTCGCCTCGGCCCATCGGCGTCACGCCCTGACGCTCCAGCGCGGCGCGGGTTTCCTTGCGGGTTGTCCGAGCCAGCGTCCGAAGCACCGCCCTGTCCTCGGCCAGCCCCTTGACCGGAACATCCCCATACAGCGGAAGCCCACGCTCCAGAATCCCAGCCTCAGTCAGGAACTTGACATCGGGGTCATAGTTCCTCAGCCCACGAGCGGCCTTGGCGAGGTATAGCGGTTGCATCGGCAGGGGCAACCCACCCATATGTACCATCGCCGCGTTTGACACAAAGTTGCCAACGTGGGTGCCGGGGTTATACACCGTGTGAATCTGTTTCCACGCCGACAGCACCTTGTTCCACACAGATTGTGTATTGCCAAACGCGGGCACGTTATTCAGGTAGTCCGCCACGTCCTTGCGGACCACGGCCCCACGCAGGACGCCAAGCGCCGGGGTGTCCGGCATCTTGACATACGCCCCACCCTTGGAAAACTCCTCTGCAATCTGCGCCATCTGCTGGCGAGCGGCCAAGTACGCCTGATTCGCCTGCCGCGCCGCCTCGGCATCCCCACTCGACCGGGCCGCATCTCGCGCCGCCTTGGCCTCAACTGCCGCATCAAACGCCTGCTTGAACCTCGGCTCCACGGCACCCGGCAGGTCTGCCAGCGTGGTGAACAACCGGGCCGTCGCCACGTCGCGCCCGCCACGCCCGAATGTCTCGGCAATCCGGTAGGACGACTCCCGAATCTCGCCCAGTGCCAGCCGCTGTTCCGGGGTCAGGTCCTGCCGCACCTTCTCGCCCTGAATCCGGAAGGTCTTGCCCTGCCCGTACTGCGGGGCCTGCGTCAGGAAATCTTCAGGCCCCATTGCCGCCTCAGCCGCCCGCTCGCCCTCGACCGTGCCATACATCCGGCGCAGGTAGGTGCGCTCGCGCTTGGCGAGGGTCTCAGGAGAGATGAGTCCAAGGCTGGCCTTGTCACGTCCCAGCCCCTGCACGGCATCCGCCACGCGGTTCGCCAGCGCCGTCGCCGCCGCCATATCATCCGGCGACATCACCTGCTCGAAGTTCTCACGCTCCACGAGGTCCGAGACCACGCGGTCACCCTGTGGGCCAAGTCGCCGCGCCTCAGCCGCCAACTGTTGGCCGACAGCCCGGTACCGCGCCATCTCTTCGACCGCATTCTCGACCAACTGCTTGACGCGGGGGTCAGCGAGGATGTCATAGCTGAGGGTGTTCAGCACCTTCCGCCCCGCTTCCGTCTGCGTCAGCGCATCCCGGATACGAATACCACCGTACTGACTCGCCTTTTTCAGCGCCGGGTAGGCAAAGGATGCCGCCGCCAGCCCCATCGTCAACTCGCCAGTCGCCTTGAGGCGCTCGTCCTCAGACTGCGACAGGCCATAACCCAGCGCCCCCACACCAGCCTGCCCCATCACGCGGCGTCCAGCAGGAGTCCGCAGGCCCTCACCAATCACGCCGCCGATGTCAAACGCCTTGCCAGCAAACGGGCCATAAGTCGGAGCAACTTCGCCAGCCCGCCCAGTGCGCCGGGCAAACTCGCGAAGGGTGCGGTCATCCCAGCCCTGAGCGGCCTGCTCATACGACTGACCACGCATCAAACCCTGAGCAATCGGGTCCACAAACTCACGGCCCGGAGCGCCAAGAATTGCCTCGGCAGTGCCACTGCCTAGGGTTGCATAGGCAAGGCGCTTTTCCGTGGCATTCGCTCCACGGAAGGCGTTCTTGATAGCATACCACGCCAATGCCTGTGCGCTTGACTCGGGCATATTGTGTCGGCGAGCAAACTCCGCCAGCACTTCCTGCATCCGACGGCGCATTGTCGGCGGAACCGCGTCATTTAGGCGAGAGCCACGAATAGCACTCTTATCCCCACGCAGAGCATAATCCAGCCGAGCCATCCACAGGTCAATCGTGGACTTTCCAGCACCCGGCATCCCCAACTTGTCCATCGCATACTGCCCAATCTTGGGGCCAAACAAATACACAAGGGCCGGGCGCTCCTCCTTGACCACCTTGCCAGCCATAATGGGCACGTTGCCAAGGATGGCATCCACCGCCCCCTTCTCACCATAGGTCTGCACCAAGGCGTCAAGTCGAGCCAGTGCCTGTTCGTGATTCATCGTCCGAGGAGACGCGGCCATCGCCTCGCCAAGCAACCCAGCACCACGCTCTCCCGTCAGTGCCTTCTTGCCGCCCGTCAACGCCTGCCGATACTCCACCTGCTCAGGGTTCAGGATGGTGAATCGCCCAGTCCGAAGGTACTGGTCAAAGACATTCAACCCCTGCCGCGATTCCACGGGAACCTGCTGGCCAGAGGACAGAATCGAATTGACAATCGTATACAGCGTGTACTTCGGGTCTTCCCGAAGTTCTGGCATCGCCAATTGGGCGATAGCCCGCTGGTCGAGGGTTGCCCCACGATACCAGTCTTGTGCCATTTCACGCGGGATAACGCCCTGCGTCACAAGGTCATCGACCAGTGACTCAAGGCGCGTAACCATCTCGGGAACTACGACCTCATTTCGCGTGGCCGCAATTCTCGGAAACTTAGAAAATACCTTCTTCGCCGCCTCCGCAAGCGAGACCGTTCCCGAGGTCTTGCCAAGCGGCGGGGGCGACTCTACCTGTCGGAGAAGTCGGTCGATGGATTCGACACGAGAGGCAAGCTCGCGCTCGACGGCTCCGACATCTGCCCCGACGGCTTGGGCGTAGCGGAGATATTCGGGGCGCGAGTCCACGATAGCATTCCGGGCCGCACGAAGGGCGTCGGAGCGTCGTCCGATAGCTCTGGCATAATCCGCATTACCATCCAAATGCTCCGCGTAAAATGTTGACGGGTGAATGTCAAATGTAAACTGCTGTCCAACCTCGTCAAGCGCTCGCGTGACGGCCTGCTGGAACTGGGCATCATCCATCCCAGTATATCGCTTAAGGTTTAGCGCCAGCAAATGGTTCCCGTCGCGAGTCGCCCCACCATACGGGCCAAGGGCATCATCGGCACGGAGGCGAGTGACAATTCGGTCAATCGTTTCATCCGGCAGGGCAGAGAAGTTCGGCCCCGTCACGACAAATGCCGCCGTGGTATTGGCGTCGGTAGGCCGCGCCTTGCGATACCACAACTGCTGGTCTTGACCGAAGGCGAGTCCGCGAACCGCCGCCGCTGTTCTTACGTCATCATCGGTGGCCTCTTTGGCAAACCGCAAAATGCTGTTTGGAGAAACATCACCACCGAATAGGCCAGCACCATTCACGGCTTCTTCTGTCCGAGCGCCAATTTGCGAAAGGGTCGGTTCCGCCGCCGCCATTACGCGAGCGACGTGTTCGGCCTCCAGCGCATTGTCAAGGACATATCCCTCTGGGAGTTTAACGAATCCAAACCTTCCAACCGAACGCACCTCCTGAGGAATAATCGCGCCAAGTTCTCGCCGTCCGCCCGGAATCCCAGCTAGCATCGAACCAAAAGCGGCATACTGCGCCTTCTCCTCTGGAGTTTCGCCAGTCGCATACCCAACGCCACCGCCAAGCGCGGCCTGCCCAAGACCCAAGGCTAGCCCCGGAGCGCGGCGGCGGAGGGCCTCAAGGGCCGAACGCTGGGCCACCGTCGGAGCGGCCTCTGCGGCCGCTTGCGCCTGCGCCTCTTCCTCTGCCGCCCGCGCCTGCGCCGCCAGCCGGTCGGCATTGGCCTGCTCCACGATTTGGCGATAGCGCTCGCGGTCAGCGTCAACCTGTGACGCGTTCTCGGCAATCACGCGCTCGGCTCGAGCCCGGTCTACAAACGGCTGGCGGAGGGCGTCAATACCCTCCTGTACCGTGCGGGCCGGGGGCACCTCAGGACGCGCCGGGACTTCCAGCGGACGCTCGCCAAAGCCAGCCATCGTGCGCTTGAACTCCTCAAGCGCCTGACTCAGCGGGGAGCGCGGCTCGTTCATCAGCCGCTCCCACGCCGCCTGCTGTTCCGCCGCCTTGGCCTGCTGGGCGGCAAACACCTCAGGATAGCCCGTCGGTCCCTGCATCTCCCCGGCCAAGTCGCGTCCTGCCTGCGCCAGCGCCTCGGGCGTTACGTCAAGACGGTTGGCAATCCGGTCCAGTCCAGCCTCACCAAGCTGACGTGCGATATTGGCCCCGCCACGAACTGCCCCGATACCACCGCGCACACCACCCTCAAGCAGTGACCCACCCAGCACGTCCAGCGCCACGTCGCCAGCCACGCGAGCGGCAGGATTCGTGACGCCCAGCATCCCCGTCGGAGACCGGCCGGGAGCCTCGGCCAATGCGCCCGGCACAGAAATGGGAAGCGCGGCAATAGCACCGCCGACATTCTGCCGAAGCACCCCAAGTGCCTGCTGAGGAATGGTGCCAGCAATCTCCGACGGACCAAGCAGGGCACGGGCGGCGGCGGCGGCGCGACCAGTCCCAGCGCTAGTGGCCCGCAGTGCCCCTGTTCCAGCCATCGTCGCGGCCACGCCGGGGGCCATCTCCCCGGCAAACTGCGCCACGTTTTCCGCCACACCACGCGGCTTGGTCAGCGTAGACCGCTCGCCAGCCGCTGTTCCACGGAGAGCCGTCTCGACAAGCTTGGCTCCCGGAGTCCCAATGCGAGACCCGAGGCCAGCGATATCAGCCAGCGCCTCACCGGTCGCCGCTCGTGCCGTGGTGCTGAACCGCTCGCCAAGACTTGCGAGGCGCTCGCTTAACGTCGGGGGGCCGAAGCTGGCACCAGCCCCAGACCCACGGAACGCCTCGCGCCGTTGCTTCTGTTCCTCGGTTTCCTGAGGAATGAGGTCATCAAACAACCCTCCCGGAGCCGCCGAGGACTTCGGGATGAGGTCATCAAACAGGCCGCCGGGAACAGTCATTCCACCCTCAGGGATTCAGGTTGCTCAGAGCGGTGCGGAGCCGGGTGTTCACCTTCTGCACGAGAGACGCCTTCTCTGCATCCGAAAGCGGGGACGCCATAATCTTGGTAATTGCGTCCTGTGCCTCATTGACAATGCGGTTCTGCTCGGCGGCATTGGGCACCATCGCCGGTCGAGCCGGAGCCACCGTGAGCGGGTTCCGGCCAGTCAAGCGAAAGACCTCTTCACCAGCCGCCTGTCTCCGCTGGGCGGCATAGGTCGAGTCCGCCTTCCAGCCTTCCATTGCCCTGTTGAGCGCAGTCGTATCCGTGCCAATCCCCATCTCGCCCGGAAACTGGCTGGCTCGCGGCCTCTGCCGCATCACGCCACTAAATGCCTGCTCGGCCCCACGGAGGTCGGTCTGCGCCGCTCGGACATCGGACGGAGTAGGGCCAGTATCCCGCTCGGACTGAGGGCGGATGACCCACGAATCAAAGACGCCATTCTTCATTCGAGCCGTTCCACCCATATACGGCTCAACCGTCATCGTCGGCTCCTGCTCCTGCCGCCGTCCAAACATCTGCGCTGAGGAAACAACAGACGGAGACACCCCAGCGGTAATCGCCGCTCCAGCCCGTTCAGGCGTCAGTTCTCCGCCACCAAAGAGCGCCGATGTTGCCCGGTTAATTCGGTCAATCTCCTCCTGCTTGCGCTTCAGTTCAGCGGCTCGCGCCTGCTGTTCGCCATACTCGGACAGGCCAGCGCCAAACGACCCGGCCAGCAGGCCCAACACATCGCTCAGTGCCATCTTACGCCCCTCCCATCATCGACATAATCCGGACCAGCAGGTCGCGGTTGGCGTTCTCCTGCGCCTGCTTCTGCTGGAGCAGGTCCGCCTCAAGCTGAGCCTGTGCCCGTGCCTGCTGACCGGCGAGGTCGCCAAACCGGCCAGCGCCAATCGACGACGCCGCTAGCCCACGGCGGGCCATATCCTCCTCCAGCGCCTGCCGCTGAGCCCCGAACTGGGCCGACAGGTTCTCCATCGCAATCTGCCGGAGCCGGTCCATCGGCTGGCCGTAGCTGGGCGTCTGGGTCATCGTGGTCGGCGAGAAGGTCGGCGGGGTCATCGTCGGGGTCGTCGTGGCCGTGCCCGGAATCTGGGGGGCATACGGCGTGGGAGCCGGGGCCGACGGCAGGGTCGGCTTAATCGGCTCAGGGTTATACAACTCCGGCTGGAGCGCATCCATCGGAGCCGGACGGGCCATCCCGTCGGCCTGCATCTTGGCAAAGGTCATCTGGCGACCACTCGGCGTGGTCGGCATCGAATAGCCACGGCCCTGCTCCCGGCCACGGCCAAGAGCGGGCATCTGGTACGACGCCAGCGGGTCAGTCTCGCGCATCAGCCCATCCCTCCCATCTGGGACCGCAACTGGGCCAGCAGGGGCTGGAGGGCCTCCATCATCTGCTTGCGCTGAGCCAGATTCGCCTCAACCTGCTGACGCTCCAGACCAAGCCGCTGACCGGCCAGCCTCTGCGCGGCCTGATTCTGCTGAAGCACAGCAAACGCCTCAAGTCCCTTTCCAACTGGAATCGGATTCGCCTTGGCAAAGTCAATTGCCCCACGCGCCGCATTCCCAACGCCCCGTCCCAGCGAACTACCAAGGCCCTGAAGGCGGTCAATCATACTTGGGTTGGGAAACGCCCCTGCGGAAACCGCTCGCTGAGCATTTGTCGAAAACGTTGTAGCAGGATTAACCATCCGTGACACCATACTCCCAGCCTCAGCCGGGTTCGCCGAAGCCAGACGCCCGACCTCCGTCACGCCAGCAGGAAGCCCGCCAGCCGCGCTTGCGGCCCGCCCAATCCCAGCCGCCCGGCCAGCCATTCCAGCCAGCTTCCCAGCCCCGCCCATAATCGCGGAGTCGCCGACAAAGGAGAGCGCCTTGCCCAGCCCCGTCTTGCCCATCCAGTCCATCGTCTTTTCCTTGGCCTTCTGCCCGCCAAGGCGACCAGCCGCCCAGCCCGCCAGTCGTGAAGTGAAGCTCGCCATTGTCCGTGTCTCCTGTGGTTAACGCCGCTTGGTCTTCTTCTTCGGAGCCACGCGCTCCGGGAGGTCCCGGATGGTTGACTTCGGGGTCTCCTCAATATACCGCTTGGCGACCTTCTTGGGGATACCAGACTCCCCATCCCCAGCCGCCGCATACATCGCCCGCAACTGCGCCATAGACTTAATCGGCATAACGCGTCTTTCCTCGTGGTTAAGTGATATTCTTGTAGCCCATAACGCTACCCTTGTATACACGGCTCGTTCGTCCTGCCGCCGCCGCCGCATTGCCAAACCGGAAGTTTAGGGTTCCGGCCGATGTGCAGAGAAAGGCATACTGGATGCGGATGGCAATCAGTGTGTCCAAGTCTGCCGGAGTGCCGGTGACGATGGCCGTGGTATTCGCCGTACCCGCCGCCGTGATAATGACGTTCTGGATAGCCTCGGCCGCTGTCAGGTTCTGCACGTTACCACGGCCCTTCATCGTTCCCGCCGACAGATTGAAGTCCATCGTGAAGTCGCCGGTTGTGTTATTGCCCGCAATCGCCAACTCCATCGTAACCATATAGCGATTGTTTGCCGCGACCGTAAAGCTGAAGTTGGCATCGTTCGTCAAGCCAGCATTTGTCACGTCCTGACTGGTCGGCTTGATAATATAGGTGTAGCCAGTCGATGCCCCCCACGACGGACCAGTGCCAGTACCGTTGGTTTGCAGAACGTACCCGAGAGTCCCAGCGGCCAACTTCGCCCACCCTGTTCCGTTGTAGTACAGGATGTCGCCAGTCGAGCCAGTTAATTCAGTAATGTTTTTCCCAGTCGTCGAATTATATGCTACGATGTTCTGCACGGTTGTCGAAGTGTCATCTCCGACAACATCACCAGTACCAGAGGCCGTCGCCCACACGGGATTTGCCCCTGCGCCATTCGTCTTGAGATATTGCCCACTCGTTCCAGCCGCGAGCTTGGCCCACGAGGTGCCATTGTGGTACAGGATGTCGCCCTGTGTCCCAGTCAGCTCCGTAATGTTCTTGCCGCCAGTCGTATTGTAGGCGACGATGTTCTGCACGGTCGTCGAGGTGTCATCGCCCACCACGTCGCCAGTCCCAGATGCGGCGTTGAGCGTCGTGCCAGACATCGTGAGGTTCGTGCCCAGCGTGATTTCCTGCCAGTCGCCAGCGCCGGACGCTGACCCGCGCCCAAGAAGCGTTGATGCCGCTGTCGCCGGGGTCAGGTTGGCATACGGAAGGTCGCCGGTCACATCCGTCGCCAAATCAATCGCGCCACGAGTAATGACCTGCCCAGCAATGGTCAGGTAGTCCAGCGTCCCGTTGAGTGTGACATCACCCGTATTCGTGCCGCTCGACGTACCTGAGAACGTGCCGCTCTGGGTTGCCAGCGTCCCCAGTCCCAGCGTGGTGCGCTGAGCGGCGGCATCTGCATCGTCTAGAATCGCCCGACCAGCGGAGGTGCAGGTGATGGTTTCGATGTCACCCGTTCCAGCCGTCGAGCGCCCGAGGAGTGTATTCGTCGCAATCTGCTGAACGTTTGCAAATGGCAGGTCGCCCGTGACGTGCGAGGCGAGGTCCACCAGATTCCGCGTGATGGTCTGCCCAGCAATCGTGATGTAAGCCGGGGTGCCAGCCAGCGACACATCCCCGGTATTGGTCCCGCTGGAGGTGCCGCTGAACGTCCCACTCTGCGTGGCGAGGGTGCCCAGTCCGAGGGTCGTCCGCTGGTCCGCCGCGGAGGCGTCGTCCAGCAGGGCCTTGCCAGCGGTAGTCACATCCCCGCCCATCTTGGCCGTGCTGACCACCCCGTTGTCAATGGTCCAGACCGTGCCGGAGCCACTGACCGTGATGTCGCCCTTATCACCGTCCGAGACGCCGCCGCCACCAGAGCTATAGGTGGACCACGCCGTCCCGCTCCAAATCCACATCTGGCCCGTGTCCGTGGCGATGTAGACCTCGCCCGTCGTGGTCCCAGAGGCAGGCTTGGCCGAGGCCAGTCCAGACTGAACGTGGGCAACCTCGTCGGCCTGATGCGCGTTGAACTGCGTCCGCAACAGGTTGTCGTTGTTGCGCGTCTGCCACGCCTGCGGGTCGGCCCCGACCGGCGAGGTAAACGGCTTGACGGTATAGTCTCCGACGGCCATTAGCAGGTATAGGGTGAGAGGACGACCGTGTCAAGCAGGATGCTCGTCGCGGAGTACAGGTTCACCGTGGCGTTAATCACATCGCCAGTATATAGGCCAGTCATTCCATCCATATTGTCAATGGTCAGCGGAGATGAAGTGAACGGGCTGGTCGTCGAGCCAGAGGACGACGTGCCAGTCACCGTCCACGTCACGCTCACATATTCCCCGCCAGCCGCATTCGTGATGCTATAGGTGATGTAGAACTCCCCGCCACCGTCATTGGGCACAAACGGCGCAGGGGAAAACGACACACTCGCCAGCGCCGGAAGCGGCAGGTTGCCAGTCAACAGGGCCATCCGCTGAACCAGCATCAGGCACCCTTCACGGCAAACGCCGCCAGATACTCCGAGCCATCATAGAGGCCGGAGATGACATTCTTCTTGTTGGCCCCGCTGTTGTAGGACGGCGGGTTGTCCCCGAAGTCCCATCCGGTCAGCGTCGGCGCATAGCCACCCGTCCCGTTCTGCACCAGAATCAGCGTGTAGGTGCCACCGGCGATAGCATTGCTAAACGTGAACGTGCAGTTATCAGTCATCAAGACCTTCTGAATTGGACCATTTGCCCAATCAATCGCCTTAGAGGTACCGGAGTTGCCAGCATCTTTGATGCCCGGCTGACCGTTGCTCACCGCGAAGGTCGTGTCCGTGACCCACGCCGAGCCAGTATCATAGGCGATGGAGGCGACGGTCTGCCCAGCGACGGTCGCCGTAGATACCCATTTGCGCCCAGCGGTCCCGGCGGACGGACGGCTCCCAGCGGCCGACGACTGGAGGTGAATCCCATCGTCCGCGTCGTGCGCGTTATAGTCGCTCCGGGTGCTGTTAAAGTTGCCCTGCACCACCGAGGCGTCCAGCGACGCGCCATTAGCCGGAGTGGTGTACGGAACGGCAATCTGATGGTTGGAAACGGTCTCGGCCATTGCTCTCTCCTGTTAACGCCGCCCCAGCACGAGGGCATCTTCCTGCCATCGGCTCAGGACCGGACGATTTGCGGCGCTATGCGTGAAGCGCACATCGACGTAATACCCATTGCCCCACATCGGGATGCGGTAGTTCTTAGACCCCACCACGCCCCAAACTCCCGTGCCCCACGTCCCGGTGCCCCACGACCCACCATTTGCGGCAGTAATCGTGTAGTTGCCAGACGACCCACCATCCAGCGTCCACGTCACCTCAAGCGATGACTGCCCAGCCAGCACCGCCGTGAGGTAGCCGAACTTGAGTGCCTTGGCCTTCGAGTCATCCCCGAAATAGAGCCGCCGAAGCTCAACCGCCATATCAATCGCGGTTCCGGTGGCCGGGTCAGCAAACGTCCCCTCGTCCACATAGGACCCCGCGTAGTCACAGATGGTGACGACCTTGGTGCTGGAGTTGGCGTGGACCACGAACTGCTCGGCCTCGGTATTGACATTCGAGGTCCACATCGCGGCCGTATTGAGGAACGACCCGGTCCACGGGCCAGACCACGCCCGGAGAATGAGATGATAGGTGTAGACACCCTGACCGGGAATCCACCACCAGACCTCCTGCGTGTTGCGGCTCAGGACACCACGGACGTTGGACAACTGGGTCGTCGAGAGGTCGCGCACCAGCGGCAGGAGCGGGTCCGGTGAGTCCGGGGTCCCGAGCGGGGCTACCTGTCCCTCCGTCGCCACAAAGGCTCCACGGTCTGACAGGAAGTAGGCCGCGCCGTCGGTTTCAACGATGGACAGGGGGGCAATCGTGCCCGTCTGAGACGAGACGCCTTCCGGCTGGACGGTGATGTCATCCTGTCCAAACCCGGTCAGACGGGAGATGCCGCGCCGGTGGAAGATGAGCAGGGACGAACCGACAGACGCCAGCCCAACCACCCGCTCATCGCTAAAGGTCCGGACAACAATCTGCCCGCCCTGCCCGTGTCCAAGTTCGTCTCCATCGTTCAGCTTGGAGTAAAAGATGGAGTCCGGATAGGCCGTAGACCCGGCCCCCCACAAACGCTGGTTGTGGACCTTAATAACGGAGCAATCTTGCGTGTTCGTAATGTTTGTGGTCAGCGTCGTGCCGTCCCACTTGTTCAACAGGCCCCCATCCGCGATGTAGACCACGTCCGTGGACCCACCGCTGATAAACGAGGCAAAACTCGGATTGACCGAGGTGCTGAAGGACCCCGCAACGGTCGTCCACGAGGTCGCAGGCAAGGATGACCCGGCCGCGAACTGGAGGTAGTAGAAGGTACCGTTGGCGATAAGGAGCGAGTATGCCGACCCGGTATCCCGCACCCAGCCGTAGCCGTTCTGCACGGCGCTGGATGACGGGGTGTTGGTGGACACCTTGACGGTGCCGCCACGCTTTTCGATGGCCCCGTACTCGTTGAGCCGGGCGTTCTGGGCGAGCCGAATCTGGTTGGGCTGTAGGGCGATGTCGTCCGACACGGTGTTGATGCCACCGGCGAAACTCATCTGCGCGTCCCGCACCATAGGCCGCGCCATCAGCCACCCCACACGGCGGCGCGGTCCGGGAACCCAAGGGTCATCGGGTTCGAGGTCCGCCGGGCCACATCCTCATACATCGCCACCCGGAACTGCTGGGCCAGCGACGACAACTCCTGCGTCTGCTTGAACTCGTCACCACCAATTGCCAAGGCATTTGCCGCCGCCGCCAAGGACAGCAGGTTCTCGTGCCCCGCCGGGAAGTCCGCCGTCGAGGTGTTATTGACCAACTCGTCAATCGGCGTCCCGTACCAGTTGACCGAGACCTGCAAGGACTGGCCTGAGGTCTGCGGGAGAATCTGGACGTTGTCGCCAATCAGGTAGAACTGGCGGTCGAAGCCGAGGTAGTCCATCGTCCCCGACACGGCCAGCGGGGAGTTTCGGAACTCCGTCTCCCGGTAGAGCGTGTTCTGCCCGTCCGTGACCGTGATGATGCGGTAGTAGTTCTGCTGGCTGTCCCCGGACCCTGTGCTGAGGGAGGACAACGCGAACTGCCCACTGCTATCCGTGGTCACACTGCGTTGGGCAAACTTGTAGTAGGGCGAGGCGTTCAGGATGCCCTGCGACTCATCCCGGTACGCCTTGCCGAGCAGGGAATAGAGGAAGGCATCACTCCAGCGGTCGGACCCCACCGCATCCATCCACTCTCTCGTCCGCTGTAGATACGTCGCCTTGGTCCACGCCATAAGTTACTCCGAAAGGGTGACGCGCTTCCGACGGCCCTTCTTGACGAGCGGGGCAGAGACCTCGGCCACCGTGGCCTCAATCGCCTCCTCCACCGCCTCCTGCACCTGCTCTGTCGCGGACCCCGTGTGATAGTGGTCCATCGCATCCAGCATCCGCTTGGCCTCGTCGGCATTGCCCCACTCCCGAAGCAACCGCTCCACATAGGCCGGAACCTGCTCCACATTGCAGTCGTTGGGGATATGTCCGATGACATCAAAGGCATTCGCCGGGTCGTACTGCTCCGTCTGCACCCGCTCCCAGCGCCGGTCCCCAGACCGCCATTCCCGAATCAACTGCCACGCGCCCCACGGTCCCCATCGAAGGGTCAGCTTGGGGTCTACGGCCCGAAGCCGCCGGACGACATCGCCCGGCGGTTCGGGGTTGCCCCGTAGATTCACGAGGACGGAAAGCGTCATTAGTTCTCGACCAGCATCTCCGCAACAAACACCAGCCCGGCGGGCTGAGTGTCAATCGCGGCCGAGTTGCTGACAACGTGAATCTCAATCGCATCGCCTGCGGTGAGCGTCAGGTCCGCATCCGCAATGCCAAGCGCATTCGCAAAGGTCTCCTCACGAGTCACGAGCGCCTCAAGGTCCAGCGCCGCCGACATCTGCACGGCGGTGTTATCCGACGCCCGGAACTTGTAGACGTACGCCAGAATCGTCCCATCCGCATCCACCGGAACCGTCACCGCCGTCGCGCCAAGACGAGAGAACATCGACGACCGACCAGCCAGCCCACCCAGACGGAAAATCGTCGTGGTGTTGGCCGTCAGCGGCGACGTGCCGCCAAGGAAGTTCGTCCCACCAATCTGCCCAGACCGGACATAGGCCGGCATAACGCCGAACCGACCGGGCTTGGGTCCAAAGAAATTAAGAGACATATCAAAATCCGAGTGAGGGTCCCGCTCAGGCGGAGGGTGGGACCATCCCACCCCCCGCGCTGAACGTCATTACGCCGTCTGGACAGCCGCGTGGCTGTAGAAGACGGTGTCGGTGTACCCCACGATGGACCCGTGGCTATTGCGCTGGAGCGCCGCAAGGTTGCCATAGTACCCGTAGGTCATCTCGAAGGCATCGCGGCCGTCGAGCCACCGGACCGGGCCAGCACCCTCGTACTCCACGAAGCCCCAATCCTTCGCATCAACGAGCGCAAGGGACGGGATGTGGATGAGGTAGATGGTCCCGGCGGGGACGTAGTAGTCCATCACGAGCGGCAGGCCGCAAACCTCAACCGCCTTGTAGCCGCCCTTGATAACGCGGGCGGTGTCCTTGGCGTCGAAGCGGCGCTGGCCGACGAACGACTCCATCAGCTTCTTGCCCACGCCCGGCGTGGTCATCAGCATAAACTCCTGCGGACGGAGCATCGCGTCCTTGCCGGAGATACCAGACACCTTCTGGATAAGGTCCCAGATGTCCGACTCGGTCGGCTGGTTCGCGTCCGGCGTGTCCGTGCCAGCCGTCAGACGGATGGCGTCCCAGATGCCGTAGGTCGTCGAGGTGATGCCGTGGAGGAGCTTGTAGCTGTTGCCACGGTTGGTGATGTTGATGAGGCCGTTGGTGGCCGCATTGAACGAGGTATCCGACGCCGACGCCTTGACAATCACGTCGTTCGTGGTCGAAGCAATCGACCCGGACAGCGTGATGATGGCCTGCGTCGAGGACGGGAACGAGTTGATGGCCGAGACCGAGCCACGGCCACGGACCGTCGCGCCCGTGCTGTCGGTGATGGCGACATAGTCACCCACCGAGAGAAGGAGCGTCGCCGGGCCAGACGCGGCCACGCCATACGGCGCGGTGATGGTCTGGGTGGCCGAGGTCACGCCAGCGACAACCGTCGCCAGAATGCCGTTGCCAGCGCCGTGGAACGAGCCCTGCATCATCAGGGCCGAGGCCTCACGAAGCTCCTCCATCGTCTTGCGAGCGAGGGTCTGGAACGCGGCCTCCTTCGACTTGGTGCCGATGAGGGCAAGGCCGTCCACCTGACGGCGGACGTAGCCACGCACGACACCCGTGTTGGCCTGCACTTCGCGGGCCGTGGTGTCCTGACCAAACCAGCCAGCGGTCGAGAAGTTGCCACCAGCCGGACGGCCGACGACCACGTCCCAATACACGCCGTTACCACCCCAGCGGATGTTCTTGGGGCCACCCTCACGCGCCTTGGAAAGCTGGGCGACAAGCGGGGTCACGGTGTTCTGAACCTTCTCGCGGAAATTAGCATACACATTCTTCAGGAGACCCTGAAGTTCCGCATCCGAAATCACAGTAGGAGCAGGCATTGCTTGTTGTCTCTCTTAAAAGGGGTTATGCACCCAGCACAGAATCGATGGCGTTCTGCACGGCATCGTCCATCAGGTCATCGATACTGCTCGGTGCGGGTCGGGACTTGGGAGCCATTGCGGTCCGCTGTCCCACAGGCTTGGCGGCCTTGGCGACCTGCGCCTTGGCCTTCTGACTCTGCACGGTCGCCTTTTCAGCGGCGGCTTTCGCCGCTTCCGCTTCCTTGGCCTTGGCAACCGCGTCCTCCTTCGGGGTCCACTTCTCGGACCGCCGCTCGTGCAACGCCTTGGCCCACGGCGCGACCTCATCCACGAGGTACTGACTCACCTGCTGGTACTGGTCAGGGGTGAGGTACCCCCGGCGACCCTCCAGTGACCGGACATACAGGCTCACCTTCGCCACCAACTCCTCCGGCTCAATCGTCGGCACCGCATCCGCGATGGACTCCAAGGCCGGGGTCAGGGTGTTGGTGAAGTATTGTTCCCCCGCCTGTGCGATTCGGGACATCTCCATCTGCTGGCGCTGAATCTCCAACTGTTGGCGCTCCCGCTCCAGTCGCATCTCCGGGGTGTTCTGCCGGTCCCACGCGTCCTTCTCGTTGACATAGCGCGTCTCATCGGCCAGCAACTGCTCCAGATACATCTCGCGCTCTTCGAGCCGCTGGCGGTACTGCTCCAGCATCTCTTGCGCCTCGGCGTTCTGTTGCTCAATCTGCCGGAACCGCTGTTCGCGCTGTTCGCTGTAGATGCCATCGGCCGCGAGCCGCGCCACCTTGTCGATGGGGTCGGTCCGCATCTTGCCGCCCGGCGTCATATAGGTCACGGTCAGGTCCGGGAGACCCGCAATCTCGGTCTCGCCAACCTTCACCGTCATCTGGACCATCGGCTCGCGGTCCAGCACCGGGATGGGGGATGCCGGGGTGTCGGTCGGGGTCGCCTCATCGGCCCCCTCACCCTCAGCCTCCGCCGCTACAGCCTCCTCCCCTGCCGCCTCATCGTCCGCCGTCTCCTCCTCGTTATTGAGGTCCGAGACCTTGGTAAAGCGGCCCTTGTCGTCCCGCGCCTGCTCATAGTCCTCATCGACCGGGAGCGCGGCCTTGGCGGCGTCCTCGGCGAGTTGGTCAAGATAGACGGCGGTGTTTTCCGGTCCTACCTCTGGGGCAGGCGGGGCGTCACCGGGAAACGTGGGTGCGGTCATACGATACTCCTTGGTTGATGTCCGTTACTGCGGAGCAAATGCCTCAAAGGTGTTCGTCGCCCCTTGGGCAATCGCGGGCTGAGCCGCAATGCCGGGGAGCGAGGACGCCGTGGGCATCTCCGTCGGTGAGGGCGCGAAGGGGCTTTCCCCACCCATCGCTTGGGGTCCTGCCGGAGCCTCAGGCTGTGGAGCCATCTGGCCCTGCTTCTGTGCCGCCTGCGTAGCCAACTCACGCCAGCGAGCGTCGGCGGCTTGAATCACCATCTCGTCAATATCATCCTGCAACAGAATCTTGCGCTCCAGCACGTCCTGATGGATAGCCTCGTTGTCCTGCCACCGCATCGGCGGGACCGGCTGGCCGGTCAAGAACGCATCGGCAATCCGGTTCGCCCGCGCCTCTTGGTCCGCATCCGGCGACTGCAAGGCCCGCGTCAGGGCGAACGGCATCAGCCGCTTGTAGTCGCTCGGCGAGACCAACTGCTTCTGGAACAACTCGTCGAGCAGGAAGAGCCGCATCGCCTTGGGCATCGGCATCAGCGTCTCCGGCTCCACGCGCACATCCGCCGTGCCGTCAAAGTCATCCGACTTGAGCGCCCGCGCCAAGTCCGGACGGCTCTTGCCCACTGCCCCGAGGTCTCGGGGGACATCATAGCCCCACGCCATCCCGGCCAGCGTAACCTTGGCCCACTCCGTCATCGCATTGGCAATCGCCACCACCGCCGGGGCAAAGACGCGCTCCAACTGCTCACGCGCCGCGAGAATAGCCCGGCCAGAAGACGAGGATGAGAACTGCCCACGGCTCGTATCGTTGTAGCCCGAGGCATCCTCGAACGCCTTCTTCTCCAGCGCCAGCGCCTCCTTCACGTCATTCGCCACCGAGAAGTTGGGGAGCGGCTGTACGGCGTCGTTAATCGACCCCGCCCCTGTCACCTCGACCACCGAGGTCAGGCCACCCACAAAGGTCTCGCGGGCAATCACGCCCGGCCGGGCCAGCAGGCGACCACCCGAGTTGACCCGGATGGAGTCGTACCACTTGGAGGCTAGCGCGTTGATTCTCTGCTGATGCGGAATCCACTGCTCCATAATCGGGCGCGGATAGTACGATGGGTCGGTCGAGCCGTCCGTCACGCGCACAAACGGGATGACGCCGAAGAGCAGGGGCATCGGCCCCAGCACCACCGCCTCGCCCACAATGACGACCTGCAAGCCATCCGGCAGGAGGTCCGGGTGCTTATCGACGTACAGGGTGAACCGCTCCACCACGTCGGCATTCCGGAGCCGGTCGGCCTCGCCGGGGTTCGAGCGTTGCATCACCCAGCGCGACAGCGACGAGTTATCGCCGAGCGCATCTGCCCCATCCGCCAACGCAATATCCGACCCATTCCCAGACGCCACGGCCCCGGTCGCGCCATACATCTGCGCGGCCTCAACCGCCGGGATAACCTCCCGGATAATGACATAGTACGGCATCTTGGTGGCCGAGGCATTGGCCGAGACGCGGACCTGCTCCACCCGGACCACATCCGTCCGGAGGTCGCCGAGCGGGCGCTTCTCGCCGTTCTCGCCCATCCGCTCGTCCCACGGCCCCGCTTCCGGGTCCCAGTAGACGTGGAAGCCGGAGACGCCGTCCGTCTGCGCCCAGTAAGACGCCTCGGCCAGAATCTTCGCCATCCCCTGCGCCTCGTAGGCATACTCCAGCGCGGCCTGCCGCGCCTCGGCCTTTCGCTGGTCGTCCGGGTCCAGCGTCATCGGGTTCACCGAGAAGCCCGGTCGCTGTTCCGTGATGACCTGCAAGCGCGAGTCCAGCGCCTTATCAATCAGGTTGTAGACGATACGGCTCGACTCGGTCGGACGGACCGGCTCACGCCACGGCCCCAGCCCGGTCGCGCTCACCCACTGCTGGCCTGCCCGGAACAGCCGGTTCCGCTCGACCAGATGCATATGGGTCTCAATTGCCATCCGACGCTCGTTCCACCGCCCCCGCACCCACGACACCCACTGGGCCGGGTCGTCGCCGTCGTTGTCCTCGGCGAGCGGGAAGTCCTCACCATAGAGCGCCCGCGAGAGCGCCCGAAGTTGCATATCCTTGGGCAAGCTGATACGGGTCGCCGTCTCGACATCGTTCGGCTGAACCTCGTCATTGGCCCGCTGACCGTTCTGGTCCTCAAGCTCCACGTCGCCCGTGGCGTAGATTTCCACGCCGTTGGCCTCGCGCTCCGGTGCCTCGGGACCCTCCCCCTCCTCGTCGTACTCCACGTCGGAGAGTTCGTTCATCAGGTCGTCGTACTCGGGGTTCAGGAAAGGAATCGTCACGCGAGTTCACCCACGCCGAGTGCGCGGCGCACCAAGTTCCACTTCTGCGACTCCGGCATTGCCGCATCCGTAATCTTCATATACCGCTCCCGTGCCGCCTTGAGAACCTCCTCCTGCGCCCACTCCTCCGACTCCCGCATCGCCAGCGCCACCAAGTCCGTCGGCACCACGACCTCGTGTTCCTCGACCTGCGCCACCGGGTAATGCAGGGTCAGCCACCGGTCCAGCAAGCGGTTCGCCCGCTCGACCAGTAGCACTGCCACAAGCGCCCAGACGAGGTGGCTCATTCCGTCACCAGCTTAAGGCCCAACCGGTTCAGCGCCACGAACGGCGGCTCCTCGGAGATGTCCTCATCCAGCAGCCCAGCGGCCAGCGCGTCCACAATCTCCACCGAGAGCATCCCGCTGGAGATGTAATCCGTGGCGGGCAGGTCGCCGGTGGGGGAGCAGGCGGTCGTGAACATCCCCGCGCCCCCCGGATACTCGGCGGCAATCGCCTGCGCCTCGGCCTGCTCGTCGGCCGGGACGATAATCGTGCGGAAAATCTCGACCACCTCGACCACTTCCGGGGTCACTTCCGGGGCGAGTTCCGGGGTCGGCATCAAGTCTTCGGTCACAGCGTCATCCCCGTCTTCTGGGCCACATACTGCTCGGCGTTGGTCACGGTCACGCTATCCGTCGCCGCCCCGCGCACGATAAGCTGGAAGATGCGGCCGTTGAATGGTACCGTCCCGTTGGACCGTCGACCCACATACACCAGCGCATTGGTGAACGTACCCACCGGCGTCGCAGAGACGTAGCTGACGCCAGCCTCGCTCGTATTGACGCGGAGCAGACCACGGGTGGCGTTGGTCGTGCCGTTGTAGTTGAGCGCGGTCGTGACCACGTTCGTGATTGGCGCGGCATAGCTCGACGCCGAGGTCACGTCGAAGGTTTGCGCCGTGGACCGCATCGTGGCCCCGTAGTTGGCTGTCGCGGCCCCACGGGGAGCGTTGAGCAGGGAGGCGTAGTTGGCGTCGGTCGATGCACCAAGCTCGGTGACCGCCCCGACGGCGGCATCGCTGGTCTTGGCAACCCCAAAGAAGCCCGTGACCGCCGACACGCCGACGTTCTGGAACGTGGTCGCGGTGCTACCCGTCTCCAGCTGGGCACCCC
>Ga0208644_1001211_pt1 | contig 21943 bp, 27 predicted proteins | sample VirMetDEL_Nov_18_FD_184517 | JGI IMG/M metagenome (GOLD analysis project Ga0208644, IMG submission 184517) | Aqueous microbial communities from the Delaware River and Bay under freshwater to marine salinity gradient to study organic matter... | ecosystem: Environmental > Aquatic > Marine >...
TCCTTATACAAATTGTTAAACACTCGGTTAGTATCCCACACATAGCCTACATCTTCTTTTGAGTTGTAACTATGTTGGTTTGGCTTGAAATCTGGAGCGCCTTCGCCCGTTTCAAACCACGCAGGATGCGTGACCCGCACCCGATTATTAGGTAACGCTACCATATTGCCTGTGTACTCACCAGCATCTAGCAATTCAAGCACATGGCTTTGTTTGTGTTGTGCTGGGTCATCTGCAACCTCACTGTCTGTGTAATCGACAGTAAAGTAATATTTAGCAGGGTAGAACTCACCATCTACCTTAGCTAACCAAGGCGCAGGAGACGCTCGTTCAATCTTGTATACTGAATGGTAGTGAGACATACAGTCCCAAGGCTGCGCTATGTAAGGTGGTAACTCAATAGGCCACTCTTCGTAAGGTGTGTCGGCTACGAGCGCTGTGAGCGGCATCCTAGCCCACATAGCCCCACCATGTACATTAGGATCGTCAGTGTCGTCTGACTCACATCCTGTAAAGATAACTTGAAAACTAAGTGTACGGTTAGGCATTGTAGTAACAGCAACAACCATGGCGTGAAGAAACTCACCATGGTAGTCTTCTAAGTTCTTGGTGTACTCTCTACGAACCCAAGCCTTGAAGTGTGGTATGTTGGATTGTAAATACGGCACCTAACAATTCCATTTCCTAAGACTCTTGTTTATACGGCTATTGGGATCATTAGCCGTCTTTGAGCTTGTATTGCGTTTCTTCATACCCTTCATGCGTGCGCAGAAAGACTTTCGCCTATTAGCGGCCTTAGAACCTTTTTTGAGCTTGCTGGGCTTTGTGGTAACAGCGGTTTTTAGTTTACTGCCGGGGTTAGCTTTCCGATAACTAGCAACACCTTTAGCGTTTAGCCCACCGGACTCGCTTTTACCCTCTTTACGGGTCCAAGCAGGGGATTTTACACCCCCACCTTTTTTGTAATAAGCCCGCATACCACGTTCCTAACTGTAAAATACTGTCATGGCGCTAATATTAGTCATAGCCGTGATAAGTACATCCTCCTGACACCGGATACCCCAGTCTGGGATGTTTACCGAGTGAGAATCTGAAGCTAGGAAGTCAAGATCGAGCATAGTACGTCCACCAGAACCATCAGTGATAGTAAGGCGGCCTGCGCCACCTGCGGTAGTCAACACCTGAACCTGACGGATTCGTGCGGGGCCAACACCTAAAGATGCTGCCGCAGTGACCCGTTTTGCCTGTACATCTGAATTAGCCATTCGCTATCCCTTCTTTTTTGAAGGACGGCCACGCTTTTTAGCAGGTTTTGTTTCCCACGCCTCATTCACATCAGGTGTAGAAGGGTCGTCTGCTTTAAGTGTACCATCATCATTTCGAGCACGGACAGGAGTTGTTTTGATGGGAGAACCATCAGCGTCGAGTCCACGTCGTGCTAGCTCTTCCACAGAAGCTGGTTTGAATCTACTCATAACCTAACTCCTTATGATGCTGCGATTGTGGCACCTGTATCAGAACGCTTCCAGTCTGTGCCATTAGAGAAGGCCAAGATTGCTGCGCCTGCTGCACCGTTAGAAACGTATACAAGCGTACCGGCACCTGCATCAGAGGCTGATGGAGCGGTTGCAACTGTGTATGTTGGAACTTTGATATCACCGATAAAACCAGCGGTTGAGGTCACTGGACCTGAAAAAGTAGTATTCGCCATGAATATATCCTCACATGCGAGTTAAGTGAATCTGTCTGCATGTCGTCAGTCGGGCCTGTCAGATTCACGGGGTGTTCCCGATTAATAACACGCTACTACTATATAACATGCTATGTCAACAAAAAGAAAGGGGCCACCGAAGCAGCCCCTCCTTAATACAATGTCTTCCAGCTTACGCTCCGGGCGAACCGAAGATACCCAGTGGGTCAGATACACCGAAGCTGTAACGCTCACGGGCTTTATAGCGGCTGTTGCCTGTATCGAAGTCAGCATCCATCGAAGTCGCCATTGGCGCACGAGTGAAGTGCTTTAGACCGTTTGGTACGTCAGTCATCAAGAACCAAGCATTGGTATCTGTCAGATAGTGGTTGATCGCATAGCCTTCAGGGATTGACCCGTTGTTGCGGAGTGCGTTCAAATCGTTATCGGCAGTACCGACACGACCTTCCGTCTCTAGGAGACGAGTTGCCACAAACTGTAGTGCTGGTGGGATGATTAACTTACGTGGTTGTGATGCAATCAACAAGCTACGCTCGTCAGTCCAACCTGCAATCTGAATAACAGCCGCTTCCAAAGAAGTTTCGTTAAGATCAGCCGCAACTGCGGGACGGTTCGAGTTAGTACCACCAGAAACAAGTGGGTGCGCGGTTGAACACAACGGAACACCATCACCATATGTGGTGCCTGCGGCGAACGCGTTATTCAAGATAGCCGCAGCTTTAACTTGTTTGGTGTACGCCATCGCACGAGCAAGTGCTTTAGTATAACGGGATGACAGTGAGTCATACAGGTTATCCTCAATAGCTTCCTCAGTAATTGAGAAACCCATTGCCACTGTTTCGTGTGTGTAACGAGCAGACCATGCCTCTTGAGCATTGTCATATTCGATGGCAGAGCCTTCGTCTTTGACAGGTGCCGCTGAGAAACCCGATAATTTTGTCTCTTCCTCAAAGGAACGATCCGATGATTCAGTTTCAAAAATTTCGGCATGTTCTTCACCGTATTTTGCGTATTCCATTCCAAACAATGCGTTCAGGCCGGGGAGCAGCTCTTTAAGTAGCTGGGCGCGTGATATAGCCATTAGTTAATCTCCTTATACGCCAGTGGTGTTGTTATACTGGTGACCTGCGTTCCATTTAACGTAGGCTTCAGTGTAACCACCACTTGAGTTTTTGGTTTCTTCAACTAAACCGACGATACGGAACGGCAACGTAGCAGTAGTTGCTGATGTATCAGAAATAGCACCACGCGAGTTACCCGAAGCCGAGTCACCTGCGTTATCTACGCCTGCTACGTTTGCACCGATATCAGTTATAGCAAGATCACCAATAGTTGTACCTGAAGAAACAACAGCAGCTTTAAACAATAAGTCAGTAGCATCTGCTACATAAGCCTGAATGTCACTTGCAACTGTGCCTGCAGGATAAGATTGGCTGTACAACTCATAACCCAAATTTGGATCAGTGTATTTACAACCCATGAAAACACCAATAGGTGTCATTGCAGCATCGAACGCGTCGCGCTCAATGGTGCCTCCGGTAACTAATGTAACGGCATCACCAAAGAAGATACTAGTAGCGTAACCGCTAGCAATACTCATGTGGCGATAGACACCCCCAACAAAGGGAACACCGCTCAATAGTTTGACCGGAACCAGACCATAAGGTCCGCTAACAGTAGGATAAGCCATTTAAAAGCTCCTAAGATTAAGTTCCTGTACCAAAAGTAACCTTCGTTTTCCGTTCATTGAACAGAGGCATACGAGGGTCATTTTCTCTCATAAGGTTGTTGTCAACAGAACGCATCTGAGCCTGTGCCTGATCGTTGTAATAGGCATTTCGCTCTTCAACTAACTCCTTTGGAGCCTTACACAACATCAAACCACCGATGACTACGTTGTCCTTAAAGCGTTCTTGCTCAATGGCAACCATGGTAATCTCTGGATGATCTGCTGCCTTTACAGGCTCCCAACCTTCTCTAAGTTTTGAAGAAACATTGGTGGCATCTACTTGGCCCTGCGTGCTAACGCGAACCCAGTGATATTCATAACCTGCCTCGGGAGTGGGAGATGGTAACACCTCGGGCCGCTGCCAAGACTTTTTACGAACAGTGCGTTCACGAGTTTCTAACTCGCGGTTAATGCGATTCTCAGCCATTTTGTTTCCTCATATCTATTGCAACCTGTTTGGCGTATTGTTCGGGGGTCAACCCTAACCGTTTAGCAATATGGACCTGCGTGCGTGTCAACGTCACTTTCTTGGGTGCTGTGCTCCGCGTTGCGGGGGCAACCACTTGGGCCTTCTTACGTTTTGGTTCGGCATCCTCAAAATTATCGGGGAAAACCTGACGCATACGAGAGTCAATCGTCTCGTAGTATTCATCACTCTGCGGGCTTACGCCCTGCTTGACAAGTTTATTATGCAACCCCAGCGCTAAACTTGTCATTTCATCGTCGCTTCCAAACCACGAATTGACTTTTTGCCAATCTGCGGCCCGTTTATCGACTTGTACTACCGGGGCGAGCTGTTCTACTTGTGTTTGTACAGGGGTTTCTGTCTCCTGTAAAGCAGGTAATTTGAAGTTTGCTAACCTTTCAGATTTAATCTTAGCATTGGTTAGCTTTTCTTGTGCTTCTAACACTGCATCTGCGTCGCCAGATTCATACGCATCTTTATACGCACGTTTGGCTCCTTCAGTTTCTATCGCAGCATTTTTCTTAGCTTGTTCAAGTAACGCCGTTTGATTTTTGTTTACGTTACCTTTTAATTTTTTATTTTCTTCCATAAGCGTTTGGGTAATGCGCTCAAGCTCTTGGCGCTCCCGTAGAGCTTCTTCTTTAGCTCTACGCTCATCATGGTAACCTTTACTGAAATGTTGGATACGTTTACGAACTTTGTCCGAATAGTCTTCCAGCTCTTCGTCAGTGACATCTGTGGGAGGTTCTGAAGCTTTGCGACCACGATCAGCTTTTGGCGTATCGTCAACAACTTCAATCTCAAGTTCGTCATCATCAGTATCCACTTCACTCTCAGACTCAGAGTCTGAAACCTCAGTTCCACGGAAATCGTCTGCAGTTTTCTTGCCGGAGATATCAATCTCAACTGCGCTAGACTCTTCGATAGCCAGTTTGCCATTATCTTCATCATCAGGAAACTCAAATTCTACTTTTTGAAACGCCATGTTTATGCCCTCTGAATGCCGCTAGGGTCGGTTACTACAGCTTCTATTGAGTCATCGTTCATTAAACGATACTCAACGCCACCAATGGTAAAGCGTGTTCCTGAGTTCATACGGAACATCACGAAATCACCTTCTTTACACCAAGGCCCGTCTGGAAAACGTTCCTTATCTGCGTACGCGCCAGTCCCCATATCAACAACAAGTCCAATAATAGACATTATATGGTCTTGAGTTTTAAGCTTTTCAGTTTTTAATATAGACGACCCTTCAAATGTTTCTTCGGGTTGAGGTAAGGCTACGAGAACACGGTAGCCCACAGGACGTGGTAGTTGTAGTTCTAGTTCAGCATCGCTGATTTTAACTGCTTTTTCAGTCATCATCGTTTTCCATATAGTTTCGCGCAAGGTCTTCAACGTACAATTTGCTGGCTTCGAGACCTCGAATTAAGCCAACAATCTCCCTGTAACTGGCATAGTCCTTTGCGGACCCTGCGTTCAGGAAACTTTGTGCAGACGAGATATCCCCGTCGAGTTTATCTTTTAGCACGTCAAAGACGGTTTTTGCCATAGTATGTTACGACTCCTTTTTGGGTGTCTGCTGCCGCGCTGCCTGCGCCATTCGTGCAAGCTCAAGGTCAATCTTGTTCTCTTCTACACGTTTAGCAGTAAGGTCGCGGACACCTTGGCGTTTAGCATCAATAGCCAACTCAGCTTTGTCGATGTTGATTTGTTCTGATGCCATCTTAGCGTCAATCATCATTTTTTGTTTTTTCAACATCATTTCAGCCTGTTTGATTTGCTGATCTGCTTGGTCGTTTGCTGCTTTGCGTTGCTCTTCAGCTTGTTTAATTTGCAGCTCGGCCTGTTTCATCTGTATGATTGGGTCTTGCTGTTGCTGTTGAGCTTTCTGTTGCGCTGCTTGCTTTTGGTTTGCCTGTGTAAGCTGCTTGCCTGCGTCTGCGACTAGACGAGACAGTTGTACTTCCATATCTTCTGGCAGCTCCTCGTTTGGAGCGGGTAGTGGTACGCCTAGCTTTTCTTCTATCTTCTGACGATATGCAAAGCCAAGGTGTTCGGCAACATGCGCCTGTAGAGACGCCATAATTTGTTTTGCCTGCGGGTTCTGCCCGATCATCTGCGCCATCATCGGGTCTTGCATAAACGATGTATGGGTAGCGATATGTGCTTCGTGGTCTTGGTAGATAAACGCCTTCATCGGCTTACCAATCAACGCATCCATGTTTTCGCTAATTGGGTCCGCGGGCTTCGCATCGTCCTTTGTAGGTACAAGCTTGTCCGCGTTCTTTACTCCCAACACTTCAATCATCTGCCTGTGTAACTGTGGGAGATCGTAAATCTGTGGAGCCTGCGCTGACATTTGCAGGACTGTTTGATACTGCACTACCCGCTGGGCCATCGTAGAGTTGTTAGGATCGCTCACAGGGATCACATCAACCATCAGATAGTCAGTCCGCTTGGCGCTCACTTCGCCTCTGTACGGGACGTATGCGTACTCTGTGGGGGCATACTCCGCCATAATGGCCTTTAGCAGCTTAAATTCCTGCTTCATAGCGAAGTGTACACGCGCCTGTACCGCAGCCATAGGCTTCAAGGTACGCTCTAACAAGGCCAGTGTTGTACCTACAGGAGCGTTAGCGGACATGTCAGAGATGTCCATGTCACTAATAGCGCCCAACCTACGACCTTCTGAAGTGATCTGGTTCAACAGAGCGAGAAGGGTCTGACTAGGCTCCTTATACGGGAGAGGCATGATATTATCACGGATGCTACCAGACGGCACGTCTACATCCTTAAACTCGCCCGGATTGATCGGGGAGTCGTCTCCCTTGATACGCAGCCCACGCGATTTCAACCCACCGGGGAGATTCGATAAGGTGCCCGCGTCAACAAGCTGCCGTATCAAGGAAGTTCCAGCACGGGCGTACCCACCAATAATATGGATTAATCCGAGGCCGTAAAACCCGAATCCCGGCACGTAAACATAGTGGACGAAGTGCTGTCGTTTGAGTGTGAGTGGGTCACCCTCCTCGTAGTTTCTACGGATCGCCAGCACTTCGCCACTGCCACGCTCAATAGTGACAACGTAGGGACGGGCAATCTCATCGTCGTCATCAATACCCTCAATAAGAAGGTCGGCGTGTATTTCATAAACAGCATATCGGTCATCGTTTGTTAGAGAATAGCCACCATCTTCGGCTTTTTTCTCTTCAATGTCCGTGTGGTACGGTTCTGGCTCCCCAAGTTCTACGTCTCTATAGAAACCTGCGGCCTGTAATTTCTTCAGTTCGTTTTTAGTCTTACGCATTACGTGCGTTACACGCTCTGCGGACTCGATATTCGACGCACCATAAGGCACAATCACGTCTTCTGCGGATATATAAATAGCTGCTTGACGCCCTAGATTGGGGTCAAAATACACCTTTTTAAAGGCTGAACCAGCTAAACCAAGGCTGTATAGTAGTCGTTCGTGCTCTGGACGATACTCAACCATATTCTCAGTGAGTTCGTAATTCATGTCAGCCTTAACACGACCTGCGGCTTCTTCTTTTTCTTTAGTTTCTTCTCCAAGAATCTTTGTTTTTACTGGTCCAGATGCAGGAAAAGTCTCTGACATAGCTTCTGCTTGAAACCGAATGGCCGCTTCTGCGAGTATAGTAGAGTTAACTCCGCAAGCGCCCTCCCACGGGTCCATACGCTCCTCATACTTAAACCCTATAACATCCAGCCCTTTAACGAACGTATCCGCCCACTCTTTTCGGCCGTCAATATCAGAGGCGACTTGCTCCACGAGTTCGTCAGACAACTCATTTAGATGTGATTCGTCAAGAACTTCAGCTAAGTTCATACCAAATTCAGTAAAATCCAGCTCGTCACCGGGGATTATGGTGATTTCCATGCTACCATCATCTAGCGTAACTGCTTCTGGATCGACTATTTCGATCTCCAGTTCAGGTACATCCATTTCCTCCACACCTTCCAGACCGTCCTCAAGACTTTCTGGTGCTTTGTATAGTGCTTTTTCAATAGCCATAACTAAATCCCCTAGTAATACCCGCCGCGGCGTTGTTTAAAGAACCGTTCTTCTTCAGGTTCATCAGTAGGTAGACGGATGAACCCCCCTTGCCGGAAGCGCATGAGGGCCATTACCGTGGAGTCTACAAGGTCATCATTACTCATAAATGGAAATCCTGCAATCTCTTCTACTACTTCTTCCGCCCAACGGGTCTGCGGAACCCATACAAGTTCAGACGCTATTATATCTGCTACGGAGTTAAGTCGCGCCGTTTTATCTCCAGACCCTCTATGAGGAGTGTACTCTGATATAGGCAGCCCCATACGCCGCATCTCTTGATACAAGGCTACACCAGAGCTTTTCTTCTCCACAATGAACGAATCTGGTTCCCAGTCTTGGTATTCTTCCATGGCAAGCTGTTTAAGCTCTGGAAACTCCATACGCTGTTTTATACTATTTAACAATATAATATTGTACGCGTTAGTCTCTTCGTTCAAGAATACCCCCCATGTGGTAAGGGCTGTGTAGTCTGCACGGTTATGTTTCTCGGCTGCGGCGTCAAGCGACATAATAACATATTCACATGAAGGCGGTTCCTCATGCGTCCACTCTTGCCACCACTCTCGTTTGACAATAGCGGCTTCTTCTGCGGTGGGCTGCTGCTGGTACTGCGCATTCCACTGAAACGTAGGCATCGACGCCTTGGTACGTAATAGCGCCTCTAGGTCAAAGAACTCAGGCCATAGTGGTTTTTGTATTTCTTTTTTAGTCTTCTTGTTAAACGTATCCAGAATTGCCGGAAACTCTACAACCTCATACTGATCTGAACGCTCGTTCTGTGACATATCACGTACAACACGACCCGTAAGGTCATCCATGTGCCAACGCGTCTGTATAATTGCTACACGACCTCCCGGCATTAATCGTGTACGCGCTCCGAAGGTGAACCATTCGTATGCTTTTTCAAAGACCTCAAAGTTTCCGTTAATGACATCTTGTTCGGAATGGGGATCGTCAACGAGCAAGAGGTCAGCACCGCGACCAGCAAGAGCAGACCCAATACCGCACGCATAGTATTCTCCTCCTACATTCGTGTTCCATCGTCCTGCTGACTTACTATCCTGTGCTAGTTGTACTGTAGGAAATATAGAACGGTACTCGTCTGTATTTATAAGGTTACGCACTTTACGTCCAAAGTCTACCGCCAGATCAGTGGTGTGAGACACCATCATAACCTTCTTATTAGGGTTCCTACCCAGAAACCACGCCGGATAGAATATAGAAACAAGTTGCGACTTACCATGTCTAGGGGGTATATTCACACAAACACGGTCTTTATCGCCGCGCTCAATACCCATTAGCATGTCCGCCAGTATACGGTGGTGTTTGCCCACTATAAAATCGGGCATCATTAACTTACAAAACTCTATAAGGTCGTCGTATGCCCTCTTATTCTCATTTCTGGTGGATAGTTCGCCCACCATCCGGTCAATCTCCTCGACCTCATCCGGTGAAAAGGCGTCGAGGTTGGCGAGCATTTGTTCGATTTCTGTTTCGCTGAAGTGTAGCCCTTCAGTCATCATCAAATCCAAATTCTTTGTCCGTGTCTATGACATCAGCGTCTATAATCTTAGCGTCTTCTATCTCTGGTTGTGGATTTACCAGCTTTGCAAGCTTAATACGCAGCTTTTCCTTTATATCATCAGTTGTTTGATGAGTTATAGTGACTTCAGACTTCTCTGTGAACAGCCCTACGTCTGAAATCTTACCCAGAAGCTCAATAGCACGCATACGTACGCGGGGATCAGGGTTCTCACTCTCAATAATGAGCTTGTTTGTCACCAAATTACGTAATTGTTTAGAAGATTCGACCACAGAATGGTTAAATTCTTCGATTATGTTGTTTGTTAGACGTATAGACGCAGGTGTTAGGGTGGCAGCACGCTTTGTGGTCACCTTTGTAGACGTTTTGTCGGGGTTTTGCGCATATGATGTAGCTAAAGTAGCAGCTACTTCCTTGTCTGCCTCATCTGGTTCAAGATTTGCGCCGTATTTTTCCAACTCATCCACTGTTTTAGCTAGAGCGGCCGCGCGTTCAGGTAGAGGTATGGTTTTTACCTCATCTTCTAGGGGAACCCCTATCTCTGGAATGGCGTTCATTGTCATATTACGTCGCAGGTTGTTAACCGATAACGGAATAGTAGAGTACAAAAAATTTTTTGACAAGGGTTTTTAAAAAGAGGTGGGGGGTTTTCAAAAAATAGCAATTCATTTGAGCGTATTAGTATTACATAGGACAGCACGGAGTCACATCAGACAGCGCGGGGGGTACCCATGGGGTATGCTCGGCCATTTCGGGTTTTCGGGCAGCTGCCCGAAAGTGACATTTAATGCCATAACATGTTAAATAGTGCTTTACAATGCCAGCCAGTCGTGCTTATATAATGTTACCGGAACGCCAAAATGGATAGCCGGATTTTATGGAGTAAGTAAAATGACAATTTCAAAAATCATCAAAGACCTCGAGACCACTGGCGCAAAGCTTGGCGTCGAGACCATCAGCGCTCTTGAGGCGGGCGGAATGAAAGCTGCCCATGCGGCCGAAGGCAAGCTAGCTGCTACCTATGCGGCCATGTATGCGGCTGGCATCCTGCCTTCAGACTATCTTTCGCACAAGAACCGCGAAAGCACTGCCAGTGCCGAGCAGTACGCCGAGCGCGGCGCGATTGCTGCCATGATTTGCTACACTGCGGCCGAGCGCGCGCAGCTTGCAGTAAAGCTGCCAAAAGATGCCACAGACGCTGAGAAGGCAGCGCGTAAAGCTTTGCAGGATCGCAAGACTGAGCTGCTCAAGACCATCCGCCGCGGGCTTACTACGCAGGACAAGCTGGCAAATCCAGAGGCGTACGGTGGCGCAGCCGAGCGCAAAGAGGCAATCGAACGTCTAGCAATCGCGATTGAGACGGCCGAGAAAATCATCCAAGGCGATGGTCTGCCAGAATGGTTTGATGCACCGGAAGCAATCGCCGATATCAAAGCGCTTCGCACCAAATACAACTTCTAATCAAAACATGTTACAGGGGCAGCCTTCGGGTTGCCCCTTTTTTTTGTGCCTAACTTTCGGGCATCTGCCCGAAACTCCTGATACCAGTAACCTGAGTAGCTCTACGCGTAACACGTTTTGGCACTGTACCACCAGTGTTGCCCATAGGATGTCACCAGATGGTATTTCGGGCAACTGCCCGAAAGTAATGATACCAGTAACCTGAGTAGCTCTACGCGTCTAAGTCATTGAAAACAAACCAATGTACCGTTTGTACCGCCAATGTACCGTTGCAAAATGGGTCTAAGTTATTGATTTTTATACTAAGTACCATTTGTACCGTTTATTTATATATATATATCTTCTTGGGATTGGAGAGAGTGAGAGGGGGTCTCTGGCCTAAAACACCCTTCATAAATCTAGATATATCATTACGGTACAAATGCTATTTCGGGACATTGGTTTAATATCAACCACTTACAGACCATAACAACGTTACATGGTGGTACATACAACTATACACCACTAAACTGAATTACTTGACATGTTACGACAATTAGTCTATACTATATGTATGGTCAATGACATGTATAGCTTGTCTTGTGACCTTCACCGAAACTTTCGGGCATCTGCCCGAATAACAAATGGAGACTATGACAATGAAGAAAGCGACCTGTTTTTCGTGTGGCAACGAGTACTCATACCGCCGCCGCCAACTAGGGTACAACTTTTGTATGGACTGTGGAGACTTCAAAGCCAAGGAGCAAAGACTTGGTTGGTGTATCGTACCACTACCCAAGCAAGGGTACACCCGCGTCACCGACAAGTCTGACTTGTTACACCTTAACCAAAAGACCCGCTAATCAACTTTCGGGCATCTGCCCGAACAACAAATGGAGACTGACTATGAATCAATTACTTGAAACCCCAACGGCCACCGCACCGTCAATAAGTTCAGCGGCAATGATCGTGGACTTCAACGCGTCTGTATGGACTGCACGTAAGAAAGACCGCAAGGCCAGTGATGATATCACTACCATGAACTATGCCGCCAAGGGTGTAGCCAATGTGTCTAAGAACTTACTAGGTGACTGTGACGAGCTAACAGCCGTCCAAAAGTTTGCCGCTAACGTTCGCAACATGCACTACAGCATGACCATGCCATGGTCCGACAATGGCTCACGCCTACTCACAACGGCTCAATACTTCAGATACAACGAGGTGATGACCGACCTACAACAAGAGTTCAACCGTCTGGTTGACGAGTTCCTTAACGTGTACGAATGGAAGATCATGCAAGCCCAAGCCAAACTGGGTGACCTGTTTAACCGTGACGAGTACCCCACGCGTGACAGCCTACAAGACAAGTTTGGTTTCCGCGTATCGTACATACCACTACCCGACAGCGGTGACTTTCGTATCGACATTGGCAACGAGGCTATGGTCACGCTGCAAACGCAGTATGAAACACACTACACAAAAGCCATACAGGCTGCGATGAATGACCTATGGCATAAGCTACACGACAACCTGACCACCTTGGCGCGTCAACTGGACGTGAACGAAGAGGGCAAGGGCAACCGTCTGTATGACAGTGTGTTTGACCGAGCCATCGAGCTGACCGAGATGTTGGGTACGTGTAACATAACACAAGATACTCAGATGGAAGCCATGCGTCGCCAACTGGAACAGGCAATACATGGGTTGAACCTTGCCCAGATCAAGAACAGCCCGACCCTGCGTGAAGATACACGCAACAAAGTAACCGCTGCTATTGCAGCCCTACCAAGTCTGGATATGTAATGAAAAACTTCCTAACATTTATCTGTGAACTAATCGCAGTCCTCGCCATATTTGGCGGGGGCTATGCCCTGCTACTTCTTGGCTATGGCCTTGGATACTAACTTTAACATTCGGGCAGATGCCCGAAACTATGGAGAATGACAATGAATAACGCACAACAAATGTATGCCCTTGATCTTGACCAGTGTGTCGCTGCAATCAAAGCGGTGGGTAACAAACGTACCATCCTTATGCAGGGTGACATCGGTAACGGTAAATCATCTACGCTGCACACCTTGGCGGCTGACCTACCTGAACACGTAGCATGTTACTTTGACTGCACCACAAAAGACTTGGGTGACTTGAACCTGCCCAACATGGCGGTGATGAACGAGCAAGGGTATGTGACCTTTGTACCTAACGAAGAACTGGGTGCACATCTGGGCAAGCCGATCATCCTTATGATTGACGAGCTAGGCAAGGCTAACCCTGCGGTCAAGAACGCACTACTACGTGTCATGCAAGAACGTACGGTGGGTAGCATCAAGCTACACCCCGATAGCATTGTGTACGCGACGACCAACAAGGGGTCCGAGGGTGTGGGTGACATGTTACTACCACATGCACGTAACCGTGTGTCCATTGTACAGGTACGCAAGACCGACCACATGGACTGGATCGCATGGGGTATCAACAACGGTATTGACCATAGCCTACTTGGTTGGGTCAAAGACAACCCGCATGTCCTCGCATCGTTTGAGGATGTGAAAGACCCTGATGAGAACCCATACATATTCCACCCCAAGCAACAACGTATGGCGTTTTGTACTCCGCGTTCGTTACACGCTGCGTCTGACATACTACACCAACGCCATGCGTTCGATGACCAGACGCTAACGGCTCTACTGATGGGTACTATCGGTGATCGTGGTGCGATGGACCTGATGGCGTTTGTCAAACTGTCGGACCAACTACCGAGCCTACAGTCTATCAAAGATGATCCGAAGAACGCCAAGGTACCAACGAGCGCAGCGGGTATATGTATGGTTGTCTATCGTACACTGGCGTCCATTGAATCTGAATGGCTCAATGCGTGGATGGACTACATGCCACGTCTGGACGTGGAAGCGCAGGGTATGTTCGCCAATGGCGTACGCGCACCCAAGTACAGCAAGCAATCAATGGTGATGCAGAACAAGAAGTTCACCACATGGGCAATGGCGAACAACTACATGTTCGCAGCAGACAAACGATAATTCGGGCAGGTGCCCGAAAGGAGAATGACAATGTTAGCAATAGGTAAACAACTTACAGAGGAACAACGGCTATCCAAAGCGGTCGTTGACATCATGCCTCACATCCCCGAGATATCGGGCCTACTAATGATCGGTGAACGTAGCATCGACGACACGGTGCCAACAGCCTGTACCAATGGACGTGATGAGTTTTACGGTAGGGCGTTCGTCGCATCTCTTAACGACGCAGAGCTACGGTTCGTTATCATACACGAAGTGTTCCACAAGATGTACCGACACTTGGTAACGTGGTCGCACCTGTGGAAGATATGTCCGCGTACCTCTAACATCTCAATGGACTATGATATCAATGGCAAGATCATGGACGAGTATGGTCAAAGTGGTTGGGTCAAGATGCCCAAGGGTGGGTGCTATGATCCCAAGTACAAGGGTTGGGGTACAGCTAAAATCTTCTGGGATATCTATGATCCTGATGCGGCCAACAATCAACCGCAAGGTGGCAAGCCTGACGATGGACACCCCGAAGGGTTCGATGAACATGACTGGGAAGGTGCACAAGACATGACGCCCGACGAACAGCGTGAGATACAACGCGAGGTGGACGAAGCCATACGCCAAGGCTCACTTGTTGCAGGTAAGATGGGCAGTGGTGGCAACCGTGACATGGAAGAACTACTAAAGCCCAAGGTGGACTGGCGTGAAGTACTACGCGAGTTCGTGCAAACAACCTGTGCAGGTAACGACTATTCGACATGGAAGAAACCTAACAGACGCTACATGGGAACTGGTATCTACATGCCGAGTGGCATCTCAGAACAAGTTGAGTGCATAGCCGAACACAACGACATGTCGGGGTCGATTGGCAAACGCGAACAACAGATAATGATTAGTGAACTGGTTGGTATCTGTGAAGCGGTCAAGCCTGACGAGTTACACGTAAGCTATTGGGACACCAAGGTGTGTGGGTATGAAAAGTATACCAACGACGAACTGCACACAGTGGCAACCAAGACAAACCCTGTGGGTGGTGGTGGCACCAACGTGTGTTGCGTACCCGAATACATGAGCGCGAACGGTATCAAGCCGCAAGCATCTATTGTGTTTACAGATGGCTACCTACACAATGGTTGGGGTACGTGGGATCATCCAGTGTTGTGGGTGATCGTGGATAACAAGAACGCCAAGCCCGATCACGGTGTGACGGTGCATGTAAAATCGGAGGACTTATGATGAACAAGGATATGATTGATTGCCCCGAATGTGGGGGTAAAGGTGAGTGCGAATACGAACGCGAGGTTCCTATGTCACACTCAAACCCATACGGTTACATAGAAGATTACATAACCGAATGTGATAACTGCCATGGCTCAGGTGAAATCGAGCGTATGGAAGATGATGAAGAGGAGGATTGGGGATGAAACCGAAAGCATTACATTTGCATAAAATTGCTGGCCTTGAGTTGATAAACGAAGAAGATCAGAAGGCAACTTGGGTGCGGTTTGGCAGGAAATATGAATACAAGTGGCGCGACAAATGGGAAGATATGGAAGAGACCAAAGCATTTTTTGATGAATACCCACCTGAAGTTGGTGATCTAGTTGTTGTTCTTCACACGGCATCAGGGTATCGCATGCTGCGTCCAGACGTAAAACCGATCATTGCAATTACAAAGCAAAAGCGGTTGGTTGTGGATCACATACATGAAGCGTGGGCGGGCAAGTCATTCTGGCGCACTGGGCAGAATTGCAAAGCCCCCAGAGGTCAATGCTGGCTGGTTCCGGCAGAGTTGTACCGTGACATTCCGATAGACCCAAAAGCATTAAAGTTAAAAACTGTTGCGCCGCCGCCATCGTTGTCAGTGTCAGAAATGGCAAAAGCATACGGTGGGGCTGACCAACTGGTAAAGGAGCTAGGGGTTTTAGCGGCGGAGTATAGCTTGACCAAAGAAGAAGCTATGGACGAGCTTAGACAAGAGCTAAAAGCAGAAGAGTATTTGCGCCGCCGTAGATGGAAGCCAGACAGCAACATTACACTTAGACAAGCAGCACAAAACCACAATCGACATTTTTTGTCTCACGGTAAAGCAGCGAAAGATGCACAAGGACGCATGGAAGGCAACATGATTGCTGCTGGTAGGCTGCGCGGAACGAGTAAGATTAAAAACAGGTTCGGAGGATAAGTCATACTGACCAGAGAATATAGGTAAATCAACTTTCGGGCATCTGCCCGAACAACAAATGGAGAAGTACAATGGCCTTATATTGGCAAAATCAAAATCTAACTACATTCGACAGAGTGGCTGCGCATTACGAATACATCAAGCCGTTACGTGGCAAGCATGCAAAAGATGATGTGCGTCCTCTTGGTGATCGTGCGCGTAGGTGGGAGCGGATCAAGAAGGTGAACAACAACTGCTACGTGCTGACAGATGGGTACCACACAGGTGATGACGTGTTTGGTGGTTGGGGTTATGGTAGCAAACCCGGAGGCAAACCTACCGAAGCAGATATTATTAACCTTTCACCAATCGTGTGGCGTAAACACAAGGACGGTACTGAGACAATCAAGGTGCGTAACGGTACAGGTCAAGGTGCGCATACCAGTCGGTATAGTTTCTTAGATAGACACTTACCCCAAGCGTTAAAGTTCATCATTCGCAACGGTAAACAATTCTTGTTGTTGAATGGAAACTCTTACTATCTTGCCAAGAGTAATATGATAGCTACGTGGGCATTGCCTGACGATACACCGAGAAATCGGTGGATTAACGACTTTACGTCTCGCGATGATGGTGTGGCGCTGACGTTCCGTATTGACAACGGTGTAATGTCTTTTGTGGATGGTGGTAAGCCGCTGCCGGTACCGCCCAAGGTTCGGGTAGACAAGGGTGCCAAGGCTAAGATGAAGGATACTATCGCTGAGTTCCGTGATTGGGCGTTCGCCATGTACCCTTTGCTACCTGTAAGAGATTATGAATACACTAATCGTATTCGGCAAGAAGTACGCTCGTTCGATATGGAAGTATTGAAAAGTTATGGGTGGGGTATACTTGATACTTTTGCAGGTAACAAAGAGGTTACACGCAACATAATAAATGATCCTAACCATGACCTGCGGTTGCACCTTATGTATGCGATCATGGGTGAGACTGACTACCACCTACGGCACATGTTTGACAGTGATGAGGAACATGTGAAAACTGTCAAAGCGCAGTTCAACCGTAAAATCAACAAAGCCTGTGGGTTTACAAAAATGGTAAAGGGGTAAGATATGAAGTCCAAACAGAGCAATCCACCAGAAAATGGGTTTGCAGATGATGTAGTTGAAGATGAAGTTGGCGTTTATTACACACGCGCTACTGAATTACACGGCTTCGGGTCACCGCTAGGTGAGCATGAAGATGGTTACAACCAAAATGAACGTCGGAAAAAAAATCGGGAGAAGAGAAATGACAATAAAACATACAACAGTGGACGCCGCTAAGACATATAGTGCTGACTATCGTGATATGCGTGAGGGCGTATCGCACGAACAACATACAAAACCTCAACTGTATGAGTTCGTTCGCGCAGTAGAAAAAACGTTACGTGTAAAGACAATACCCCGCTGTGACAAAACTGTACATGTGTACCGCGAGGGTGACCTAATGACTATGGGTTACATCGGGTATGGTGACTTTGCAACCAGTGTGCACAGCGACGATAAGTTTATTGTCTGCGCACGAGGCGTACAAAACATGAAGTACAACAGTCACACAGATCAGCACAACATGCGAATGGCAGTCAACATGGATACCGCTGTGAAACATGCTAAGAGACACATTGTACCTTACACTGTGGGTGAATGTGCTACCGCATTGGTACAAAACGTTGGGAAAGAGGTGAACACGTTCCGAAGAGCAGTGCAGACTAAGTATGACGATGCCATACAAAAAGTGGGGCTAGACTCACATTATTCAGCCAAGAGAAAAACGGCTAGAATTATGGCTGAGTTCCAATCCATGATACAGTCTGGGCATACGTTTATTGACAAGAAACTTGACGCTGATATCCGCGCTATGTTTGCGCAGCAGGAAGAAGCCAACAGGTTCAGGGATCGGGCTGTGCCTATGGACTTTGTGAACATTGCCGAGCGATGGGGTAAGCAGGTGGTTCACTGTGCGCGTATCAAAGACGTTACCATCAGTTACTCACCTGAACTAGAGCTGGTTCGGACTTATGAACCCGACGAGGTTTCGGAAGACATGCAGCACAAGTGCGCGGCTATGAGTATGTGTGAGGACGGTCACTTTGTAGAGGGTGTAGGGTACAAGGTCAATGCCAATACGTTTTACCTCTACGTGTGAGGTGTTACACTGTGACATCAACCAATGACATCACTTACAACATACAAATACACCATACCACTAAAACTATCCAAGTGGCATGTATAGGTATGAATTGTGTTGACTCAGACCTAAAAGGTTACTATATGTCTGTAGACGAGCTACCATCTTGGGTGCAGGATAAGCTATCTGTACTGATGATGTTGGACGTACCACCACCACTAAACGATGTGGATGGGGTAGGGAGCAGACTGGGGCCGTACAGGTATTGGGTCTACAAATAAATTCGGGCAGATGCCCGAAACAATGGGGCGGCATAGTTTGACCAGTATGTCGCCCCACCCACGGAACTGGTATCGGAGGGTAACATGACACCCGAAGCAAAAGTTAAAAAGAAAGTAGTGACTATGTTAAAAGACGCAGGTGCCTACTACTTCTACCCTGTAACAGGTGGTTACGGACGTAGTGGTGTGCCTGACATAGTTGCATGCCTTAGTGGTAATTTTGTAGGGATCGAATGTAAGGCGGGTAACAATAAACCCACACCCCTACAGAAAAAGAACTTAGATGAAATATTATCCGCAGGTGGTGTGGCGTTAGTTATAAACGAAAACAATATGGACGCCGTTGCGGATATAATACTAGGGAGAATTGGGCGCATATCAAAGAAAGGTCTTAGTGATGGCTAGTAAACTTACAGTTTGGTTTGGTGTGTTCGTAATATTTTTTGCGGCTAGTTTTCAAGATACTTTTGAAAACCCAATGTCAACCAGCGCATTTGTAGCTCAGATATTTTTGGTGATTACTGGCGGACTCATAATACTTTATGGGGCAAGCAAGTTAGACAGATAACCCAAGCTGTGAGTGGGTTGCGGTTTAATTGTCCCGCGAAAACCTCAGCAGTATGGGCAGAGACACTCCATACATCTCCGACGATGTTGCATAACTCTCTGTGACCATGCCGAAGAAACCGCGATATGGTTAGTCCCTGTCTTGCACGACAGGGCACCATTTTAACGGGCTGTGGGAGAAGATAATGGCTAAAAAAAGTAAAGCAGATAAGATTTGGGCTTACAAAGTAAAACACCCTGAAGCGAAAGCTACGGATATTGCGGCCGCAACTAAAACATCTGATGGGTACGTCTATCAACTTTTAAGGAAAATCGGTACACCGAAAGAAGTGTTCGAGAAGGAAGCACGTAAGGTTACACGGGCTGACATATTAGACACAGCCAAGGGTTACGTTACCAAAGATCGCGCGGCTGTTCATGGCGACATGGAAGACAACTTTAATACGATAGGTAAGTATTGGTCTGTGCATCTAGGTGTCGATATTACTTCTACTGATGTAGCTGTGATGATGAACCTATTGAAGGTCGCACGTATACGCTCCAACGAACTCAATATGGATAATTGGGAAGACGCATGTGGTTACATGGCGTGTGGTGGCGAGATAGCGAGTAAGGGCTGATGGACCTTATAACGCTAGACTTTGAAACATATTACAGCAAGGATTTTTCCTTGTCGAAGTTAACTACCGAAGCCTACATCCGTGACCCTCGTTTTGAGGTGATCGGTGTAGGTGTTAAGGTTAATAATGGAGAAACGGAGTGGGCTAGTGGAACGCATGAACAACTTAAACAGTACCTTGGAGCCTTCCACTGGGAAGAAGCTATGTTACTTTGCCATAATACTATGTTTGATGGTGCCATTCTTAGTTGGTGTTTTGATATTCGTCCTTGGGTGTATACCGATACTTTGTGTATCGCCCGCGCTCTTCATGGGACTGAAGCTCGCGCAAGTCTCGCTGCGATATCTGAAAGGTACAATCTCGGCACTAAGGGGACAGAAGTCATACACGCCCTCGGGAAAAGGCGAGAAGATTTTGAAGAGAGTGAACTAAATCGTTACGGCGACTACTGTATCAACGATGTAGAGCTTACCTATAAACTTTTTAGTGTGATGGTCCAACAGTTTCCTAAGCAAGAGTTACGTTTGATAGACGCTACTTTGCGTATGTTTACCGATCCAGTTTTGGAGTTGGACAGTAAGCTTCTTCACTCACACTTGGACGACATAAAAGAACGTAAGGAAAAACTCTTAGAAAATGCAGGGGTTACAGACAAGAAAGAACTTATGTCTAATCCTAAATTTGCAGAGTTGTTAAAAGGTTTTGGGGTCAATCCCCCTATGAAGATTAGTCCTACTACAGGTAAAGAAACATTTGCTTTCGCCAAGAGTGACGAAGAATTTAAACTCTTGTTGGAACATGAAGATGATCGTGTACAGGCATTGGTGGCAGCGCGTTTGGGTAACAAGTCTACGTTAGAAGAGACACGCACCCAAAGGTTTATCGACATTGCGGACCGTGGCCTTTTGCCTGTTCCTGTAAGATATTATGCTGCGCACACTGGACGGTGGGGTGGCGATGACAAGATTAATCTACAGAACCTACCTAGCCGTGGGCCAAATGGTAAGAAGTTAAAGTCTAGCATCATTGCCCCCGAAGGGTGTTCGTTGATTGACTGTGATAGTTCGCAAATCGAAGCGCGTGTGTTAGCGTGGCTTGCAGGGCAGGACGATCTCACCAAACAGTTTGCGGATGGTAAGGACGTTTACAAGTACATGGCGTCCAGTATCTATAACGTGCCAGTAGATGGGGTGAGCAAAGATCAAAGATTTGTGGGTAAGACTACAATTCTCGGTGCAGGGTACGGTATGGGCGCAGTCAAGTTCCAAGCACAATTACAAGGTATGGGTGTCTACATAGAGTTGGAAGAGGCTCGGCGTATTATACAAGTATACCGTGGTGCTAATGGTGAGATCAGTCAGTTGTGGCGCGATGCGAACAACATGGTGCAGTACATGCAGCGGGGCGACAGTTTGCAGTTTGGTAGAGAAGGTGTGTTGAAAGTAGATGCACCCACCAGCTCAATAATCTTACCTTCTGGCCTACCTATGTTTTATCATGGGTTGGCTGCGGAGCAGGGCGAACGAGGTCCAGAGTACACCTATGAAACCCGAAGAGGTCCGAAGAGGATATACGGCGGTAAAGTGGTGGAGAACGTGTGCCAAGCTATCGCAAGATGTATCATAGGTCATCAGATGTTACTCATTGCCAAGAGATACAAAGTAGTATTAACTGTACATGACAGTGTTATTGCTTGTGTAGTCGATGAAGAACTAGACGAAGCACAGGCGTATGTTGAAGAATGTATGCGCCAGATACCTGACTGGGCCGATGGGTTACCAATTACCTGTGAGAGTGGCACAGGCAAATCATATGGAGAGTGTGAATAATGGATGATCGACATGAGTTTATAGCCGCGGAGATAGAACGTGCCTACGTTAATGCGGACGACGATTGGAAAAAAGAATATTACCATAACGCCGCTAACTACCTAGCTAAAAACCATTATGTAGAAGGCGGTAAGATTTGCGCGTTTTGCAGGGCGCAAGGGATGGCCGACCCGCACCATCACAATGTTTGGGGTGCGATGATGGCCTCATTGCGGAAGCTAGGTTGGGTTGAGAAAGTTGGTATGGTTCAACCCACTACAAAACACACGCACATAAACCAAGTGTGCCAGTGGGAAAGTAAATTATTCCGATGA
>Ga0208644_1001212_pt1 | contig 21933 bp, 22 predicted proteins | sample VirMetDEL_Nov_18_FD_184517 | JGI IMG/M metagenome (GOLD analysis project Ga0208644, IMG submission 184517) | Aqueous microbial communities from the Delaware River and Bay under freshwater to marine salinity gradient to study organic matter... | ecosystem: Environmental > Aquatic > Marine >...
CCAATAATCCACACTAGAAGTAGAATCACCTTGCCATATTAAACCCCCTGCCACCCCTGTTCTTTCTCCTGGGTTAAACCAAAACATAACAGAAAAAGGGTAAGAAAAGTTGTCACCAATTATCGTCGAAGATGACAGCCTATCATCAGAACCATCCAGTTTAACCCCACCATAACAAACTGAAGGGATAAGTAAAAACAATATAATTAACTTTTTTATCATGCTGTTATCTCCATGTTTTATTGGCATATAAGAACACCGCTTCCAAACTTAACATCTTTTGTAGCGGTATCATCAGCATCATCATAATCCCGACCTAACCGAACGAAACAATTATCAAAAGCAGCCATACTATCTAAATTCGTGGCTGTTATGGTAAATGTTGTTATGTTATCATCTGTTGAATCTAAAGTTACTCCACCGCTTATTTCGTTTATCGTATCAAATGAAGCTGTAACAATTGACTCTCCACTGCTGACACACATAAAATCAAGCTCAGGATCAACTTTTGTTGAGACTTCTCCTTCGGTCGATTTTACACTTCCATGATACACACATGAAGTAGAAGGAGTTATTGTTGGTACAAAATGCCAACCTGCATATTCGTGAGCATCCGAGGCTGCAATATTACTCCAAAAACCGTCACCCCCCTCTATTTGCATTGTCCCATCAAGAATAAATGTTCCTGATATTTTTGCGGATTGTGCGCCCATTGGAAATACATAAGATGAACTTCCTCCGGTTCCTATTTGCGTGGCTGTAGTACCATTACCAACAAATAAAGCATCATCCCCTGTTTCCCAACAAATACGCCCCTCTGTAATCTCGCCCGTACAATCTGTTTGCTGAGGCAATTCAAGCGTTCCATTTGTTGTATCTAAGACATCACCTGCTGTCATTGTAATAGATGAACAATCACCACTTGCACAATCAAAAACGTCTGTGACGTCTCCTGACCCTGCGGCGGTTAAATCGTGATCAACTCCTGCATCATCTGTAAAATAAAGCGTGTTCCCTGCATCATTCTTAACCCATATCTGACCCAATCCAGCAACATCTGATTGAGCAGCGGATTGCTCTAAAAGAAAAATACTTCCACCGCCTCTAACCTCAAATACTGTATCTGCGCCTGAATTATCTAACATCTTAAACCCTACAGCATTTGAATCGCCATCATCAACAAAACTAGCTGAATAAGCAATTTGGTCATTAGTTAAAAGTGTATCGTCATTAATAACTTGAACAGCCCCTGGATGAGAAGCTACATCTTGCCAATCCTGAAAAAGAATAACATTTTCAGTGTCATTATCTATTAATCTTAAAAAGAACACCTCATCATCATCATCTGCCGCATGAATTAAATCTAATAAAGAATTTTCATTTGAAGAAAGTGTATCTGTGTTACTAATAGTTAATGCTGTTTCAATACCTGCTGTTGCATCATCCAATGTTGTTGTTATTAATTGTTGTGTCCCTGCGAACGCCACCGTACCATCACCCGATGGATCACCTATTGTGTCCCAGTTAGAACCAGCCCCGCCAACTCCTAACTGAAAATCTGTTCCGGCATCATCTGTAAAATATAGCTCGTTAGGCGTAGCTGTATTTACCCATAACTGACCATACCCAGCAACATCATTATTAGCATCCGCTTGTTCCTGAATATAAATAACCCCCGTATCAACTTCAATCCCTGTTGCCTGAACTGTTCCGCTAACATGGATTGTATGTGTTAAATCAAACTCCTCATTCGTTTCATCCCACGAAATAATAGCGTCCGAACTAGCCCGATCTACAATTATTAAATCTTCGTTCTGATCTAAACCAGAACCAACTATATAACCTGTTGTAGACTTAATAGTCCCTGTATTAGTTATTGTCTTAGTTGAATCTGTAAACTTAAATGTTGATGATCCGTCTATGGTTCCTGATGAAGTTAAATATAAAAACTCCGTTCCTGAAGCTGTCATATTTAGCGATATATCCACATCATCCGTAGGCGACTCAACAAGAACAAAATCTGTTCCATCAAAGTCTAAAGTTAATGTTCCCGATGTAATAGAAACTCCATCCTCTTCAATAGTTACCGTTGAACCACCGCCTCCTCCTCCACTATTATCATCACTACAGGATACATTACCGCTCGCATCTGTCGTTAAAGCACCTCCATTACTATTTCCCGTACAGTCTAAATCTGTTATTGCTAATAACGTAGTAAATAACTTACCTGTCATCGTGTCCCCAGCGTTGGATACAAAAACATCCTCAATCTTAGAACCGCTTAACGTCCCATCCGCTAAATCATCCAGGTCTGCATCATAGGCTTGTACGGTTGAACCTATATCCGTATCAAGAACAGCATCAGTGTCCGTACTAGCTGAATTAATCTCTGCCATTGTGTCCCATTCAGTATCCCTTGTTAGACCGGAGTTAATTATTACGTTAACTTCACCGGAAGGGCTTTCACTTGTATCAAAATCACTATCATTTAAATCTATAGTATCTAACGTACCTGAATGTGTTGTAACATCCCCTTCCTGAAGCGTAACGGCTCCGCTACCGCCTCCTCCTCCTCCTGACGTAGTAATAGGATTTGAAGCCGTTCCAATTTCATTTCCAGATCCATCAGTTAACACAACCGGAATAGCAGCGAAAGCCGGTACAGCCAAGAGTAAAAATAAGTATACTCCTAATGTTTTAATCCATTTTTTAATTTTCATAAAATCCTCACTTTTGTTATTGAATATATAAAGGATTACTGGCAGTACCTATTTCAATACCGGCCCCATTTACTAATTTTATGCGTGTTGCAGCATATACATAAGTCCCCGAAAGAATCGACCCTATTAAAAGACCAACAATAAACCCGTTAAACTGATTTTTAATAACTTTAATTAAGCGTTGCATGGCTCAACTCCTATATTTAATGGTTCTTCCATATCTATATCGTAATACTTATCCCATTTGTCATATTCATTCCACATATAATCTGTCCCATAATGAACCGCGCGCGGACCAATTGTAAAGAATCCAAGAACTAATAAAGATGCTATCATGATTAATCCATCTTTAACAGGTTTACGTAATAAATAATAAAACTCACTTAAAATCCGCATTTTCAAGCACCTTTTGAATGTCTGTATAAGTTTTGTCTATAGCAGGTTTATTTCTCTGTTCCTGAAAAACTCTTAAATTTTTAAAATGTACACGCGTAAGAGCATTATACGTAGGTTTCATGCGAGTTAACTTTTTAAGCTCTTCTTTTGTAATTAATCCTCCAGCCTTTCTTTGACTTAACATTTCATACTCAGAAAAGAAATCATTAAGCTGACGTTTAGGATTTTCAGGTGACCTTATAATCAATGATCCTAAAACCGGCATATCTGCCATATCTTTTATTTCCTGCATTGTGAAATTTCTGTAAAATCCGCCCGTATATCCATTCATTAAAGAATCCAACTGAACCGGAGATATATTATCAAACCCTAAATCAGCCATTCCTTTAGCCATTGATACAGCTAATGTTGATGAATACCATTTCTTTCTCAAATGTTTAGGAAGATATTTCATCCCCTCAGATTCAATCGGAACTCCTAAAAAGTTTTTATTTTTAGCCACCTGTAAATAAGGGACAAACATTGTAGGAGTTGGATCAGGAATTTGAGTTATAAATGTTTGAAATAAGGATGTTACAGCTTTAGGATCTTTTTCCCATAAAGCATCAATAGCAGCTAAAGGAGTTGATATAAAAATAACTCCCCATTCAAACGGATTCGGAAGTCTGTAAACATAATCTCCTACTTGAAAAAACTGATTACTGTATTTATAAGCTCTCGGAAGATTTTTATACCATTGTTCATCTTTATTTCTCCACCAACTAAGAAGGGCCGGAATCGTTAACCATGCAACCCCCCTTACAATTGTACGAATAGGATTTGACTTAAATCTACGCCCGATCTTATCTACTGACTGTAAAGAAGCATTAAAGAAAGCCGCCGCTTCATTAATCCTTTTACCCCAAGCTCCATTTCGAGTGAAATTAACCGTAACATCTTGAGCCGCATTAAACGCATGTACAAAAGCATCCTGTTCATCCCAATCAGGATTGTCTTTTAATGCTTTTTTATAAACACCTTCTAACTCAGCAATGCGCGGTGACAACTCACTTATTTGCATAAGAGCGCGCGCTGTATCAACCGGATGTTTGGCTATTCTAAGGCTCTTACCGCCAAACCCTTTTAATTTCTCATCTAAGAGGATATCATAAGAATTCCATACCGCAGCTCGATCATACCCAACAAAACCGCTTAATTCGCCTCCTACGGCTTTAAAACGCCATGTTAAATCACCTTCCTTAGCTGATAAATCTTTATATAACCCTTGTACAGGATCAAAAGGAGTGGACATCTTTCTTTCTGAATTTAAAGTATATGTAAACGCATCTCTAAAAGGATTCCTGACTAATCCAAATGCAGGATTTAATTGAGTTGCACCTAACCTCAGCAAACGGGAAAACTTAGATAATACAGCTAAAACAGGTCCCCGTTCTAATATATCAACACCTGATAATGATCGATACAATTCTGGGTGAATTTCATAGAACCTTCTTTTTCCATTAATATGAATAGAAACAATGTTATCTTTACCGGAATAAAAAGGTTTTTGATTAAATATGGATAAAATAGCGTTCGGATCAAACTCAGAATCTTCGTTAACATCTGCGAGAGCTGCATTATCTAAAAGATCCCCAAGATCATGTTGATGTAAAGTTTCAATTAACCGTCCTAAAGATATATTGGTTACACCTTGAGGAGGTTGAACTTCAGTAATAAATCCACCAACACCTTCATTATTAGCCATTTCAGCAATTAATTTAGCCAAATGAAGCTTTTGAGCCTTATTAATCATTTCAGTTGCTTGACCAATAAGACTTTCAATAGGATTAATAACCGGACGGCCTGAACCTTTTAACTTTTTCAACGGATCACTTTGATTAACTGTTCCCCCAGACCCTTTCTTAATAACCTGAACCTCATCAAGAAAAGCACGTTTAAATGGTATATAGATAGGATTCATAGCGCGTATTACTTTCGCATCATCTTCCGTTAATCCTCCGGCTCTAATAATCCAATCAAGCAGATGATTTGACCATATTGTTATATCATCCACCGCTTGATCCCACCCTTTATCTGCATATTTATTTACTAAAAATTCAGTATCCCTTTGATCAAAACCGCTTTCTTTACCGCGAGACTCAATTAATAAAGCTCTTTTAGCAACAGCATAAGCAATAAATTTTTCCATATCATTGCGTGATACCGGTTCTAAAGCTTCAATAAGAGACTTTCCAACCGCATTTCCTGTTTCATCCACCGCCTTCTTTAAAACAAACGTACGTGCAATAGCCCCTGACTTCATCTTCATGTATGTGGCCATTTGGAAAGGATCTTCTGTAGGCTTTAATTTCTTTCCGCCGATCTGTCTTTGAATATCTTTAATCGTATATAGCTCATCAACAAACTTTGTAATAATAAACATTTTAGCGCGACGCAACTTATCTTTAACATTAAATATAGATTTTGTATGTTCTCCGCGGAAATCAATCTGCTGAACAATACGATTCTCCGCCCCCTGTTCATACCATACACGATACTTATCTCTTAACTCATTAATATTCTTTGATAACTTAGGATTTGCAGGTAAATACTCATTGATGAAAAATTGATGGAATTTAGGAGCCTCTGTAGCTTCTAATCCCGTTTCAGTTAAATAGTGTCGCATATACTCTGCAAATCCCTCGTAATCTCTTCTTTGCGGGCTATAATCAAGATTCTTTAACTCTGTTTTAACTGCTTTAGATAAGTGACTCCATATTTTTTTGCCGGACCTAAGGGAAGTTGTTCCTTTTTCACGGGATTGATTATCAATCTCATGAGCAATCTCATGAGCAAGAACCTCCAACTCACCCCAAGTCTTTAATCTAATTAAAGCTTTATTCGTATAATGAAGTCCGGCCGCCTTAACCATACGTTCCGTAGCTTTGCCTTTTATACTAACTTTAAAAGTATCTTCAGCAAACTTTATAATTTGTGTTTTATTAATCGTTTTATCTGTAGATTTTTCAAGTTTTGGAGTCTTACCCCACTTCTGAGCCAGTAAAGCATCAGCCGGATTTTTAAAGGTATCCGCATCACCATCATTAACACCATTAGCTCTAATGGATAATGCAGATCCTTTAGGTGATTTTCTTACGAGACTTTTCTTTTTCTCCCGAATGTCCCGATCTGATTTCTTTGTTTCGATTTGCTTATCTTTTTGCTTTTGGTTTTGTATCCCCGTCCTTTTGGCATTTGTTTTCTCCTTTTGTGCTTGTTCCCATATAGTGCGAAGTTGGTCATCTGTTTTAAATTCTGGTTTGCCTTTAAAGTAAACATATTCTGATCCAAGATAGAATGGATCATCAGAAAAACCTTCTTTATCTTCTGAATAAAGAAATTTCGCTGGAACATCTATAGACACAACATCTTCTACGCTTCCTGTATATGCTAAAGCAGAATCAAAGTCTACCGTAACAAAATCCCCATCCTTAATTTCTCTCTTTATTTTTTTAGATGTATCATCTATCCCTCTATAAATTGTTATTGTTTTTTCTGGATCGATGCCAAGATTAGATAAATTTGATTCTGGATCAACTGCATATTTTCTCATGCTCGTATTATAATCGCCGTATTGACTTGCACTTCCAACAACCTTCTGAATAAAATCCTCTGCCGTATCATACTTCTTGGCTTGTTCAATAAGGCTCTCAGATACTTTCTTAGGCTCAATTAACGCTGAGGTAGGTATTGGTTCGTTTTCTGCAAAATCTTTCAATTCTGGCGCCTTAGAAGGCTCTACAGAGGGTTTTTGAGGTGTAATCGGAGGATTATCTGATATGCTTTTTGGTGTATAAAATAATTCACCTCTATTTTGAGAATCTATATCTTTTGAAAACCTTAAATCTTGTATTGGAACCTTCTTTGTAATTATTCTTTTTGTTGGATTTAAGCTTATTGCATATTCCTTTCTGTATGTAACAAAATCATTTTCTACTAATTCAGTTTGTTTGCTATCTCCAACATTCCTATACACAGTTATTGTTCCATCTTTATTAGATATTGATTCAATAAACTCTGGGTTTATTTTTTGAACTTCTTGTAATTCAATAGATTCTTTAGGTGTTTTTTGTTTTTCTTCCGGAATGATAATCTCTTCCTCTTGTGTCATTTGCTCTGTAATAGCGGTATCAATCTCATCAGCATTATCAATAATCTCCTTAGCCACTGATTCAGCCGCAACTTCTATTTCTTGTGGATCAACCCCTAAAGCAACGGCTTGATTAAGCATCGCATCTGTGTGAATACCTCGGCCGGAAGTCATTCCACCCATTATTCCACCCGATCCAGCCCCTGCAATAAAGGCTTCCACCATTCCTTCATGAAGCTGAATAGTATTATCATATCCTAATTTGGCTATTAAATTAACCCAAGCAGATTGAGCAACCTCCTCAATCCCTTCTTGCGCAGCACCTATAGCAATATCTTTGACTAACTTACCTTCCCCACCCCTTATATATCGAGATAAAGGTAATTGTTCTAAAATAGTTGTTCCTGCCCCTGTCGCAAAAAATATCAAATTAGCTTTCTTTTTACTAGCTCCGGCTTCTCGCGCTTTTAAAAATTGATCCGGTGCTTCTAACCCAAAACCCAATGCAGCCGCACCGGCAAAAGGATTACCTGTAGACATACCAATTAATGTAGCAACACCTAAAGATGGAATTGACTCCATAACTAAAGCTTGGGCTCTTCTGAAAGAAGGATTTTCCAGGAAAGACCCTCCATAGATAGCAGGATCGCGCGTATTAGATAACTCTTGTTGCGCTCGCTCAAAAAAACCTGATAATTTTTTACCTCCCTTAGAAATCTTATCTCCAATGTTCTCAATCATCTGTTGTTGACGTTCAACATTCTCACGTATGCCATTAATACGATCACGTGTCGCTTGAATATCTGCAGGATCAATACCTAAATCTTCCATCTGCTTAAATATCTCTTCATCATCTTCACGCGTACTTTCCATCTGAAGGCTTATAAATTCAGGTAGCGATTGTCCAAACCAATCAATAAGATTTGAGAATCCGGCATAAATATTATCAACACCTATTGCTAAACTCTTAACATTTTCTCCCCCTTGATCCGCAACTCCTTCAAGAATACCCTTAGACACATCCCACACCTTAGAAGCTGTTTTTTCAATTACTGAAGGAGGAACAGGACGCATTAAATCCGCGGTTGTCCGGCCAATTGATTCTTCATTTTGTATTAAAGTACCGCCTGATAATAATTCTTCTGTTGTAAACCCATATGAATCACCTTCAGAGGCTTCAGCAGTTGATACAGAAAATGGATTTAATGCCGATATATCAAATATTTCTTTAATCTCTTTAATACGGTTTTCCCATCCCTTTTGAAAATCACCATACTTTTTAGGATTATTTTTAATTAAATTTGCGTTATGATTTTCTCTTTCAGTAATTATTTGTTTCAATAAAGTATTCTCACCATTAACCCTAATATAATCCACAACGGCTTTCTGTGTCTTTGGCCCCATCAATCCGTCCGACTTTGTTCCAACAACCTTTTGAAGAGATTTAATAGCTGTTCTTGGGGATGCGTTAATTCCGAAGTCAAACAACACAACCGCTGTCTTATCTGGAAGCATATCTAACTTAGGTCTAACAAAGAATTCATTTTGATAGAATTCTCTAGTTTCACCTTCCGTTAAATGAATTACATTCTTTAGGGGTAATTTTCTTTGCTTTGCGTAAGAATTATACGTTTGCTGTGTTATACCTCGGTTAGATATTCCACTAGAACCAATTTCATTACGATCAATACCGCCTTCAAACAATAAAGACATATTTAAAGCTGTATCAAAGGTACCTGTTAATTCTTGAGTTTTAAAGGGTGCCATTCTTTTGCCTTTTTTCAAACTCTTTCTTAGGAAGCCATGTATCATTCCCGATATAAATAAACGGCTTACCTTGAAAAACACGTTCTTCTTCATTCCTGAACCCAAAATCATCCGGTCCGAACTTTTCAAGAATCTTCTCTTCAATATCAGGGAATCTTGTAGCATAGTTTGGTCCAAACTTTCTTGCAGCTCTATCTCGAGCCTCTTTCTCTGTCCTAATAGGGAACTCAATCCCTTGTATCTCAAAATTACCTGTCTCTAATTGACCTAAAAATTTATCTTTATCAGAAACTTTATCTAACCCTGAACTCGATTTAATCTCACGATCCGATCTCTTATTAAATTGATCCACGATATCATCAACCCCTAAATCATAATCTGTTCCATGCTCAATCTTCAACTTTAATAAACTATCCACCTTATCTTCATTTTTAGCTGTTGAACTCATTATTGTCTTAACACCATCAACAAACTTTGTTCTATTTTCACGTTTTTGTTGAGCAATTTTTTGTCGAGAAGCATCTGCCAATGTTTGAGATAGGTTTTGTAAACCGCCTGATATATCCGGTCCTGTACGATTAACAAGCAAATTAGTCCCTCCAATATTAGCTGTCTCAACCTGGTTGTTACCAGAACCAGATACACTTTGAGCTAATTCAGAGATAACTTGTAATAATCCTCCTCCGTTAGAGGGTTGTACTCCGCCTCCTTGACTTTCTGCTTGGTTCGGCGCTCCTCCTTGATTGATAATAATATTAACCAAATCTTGCAAGGAAGTTGCCTGCGTATTACCTCCAAATATATTAGCACCTACACCTCCTCCTGGCTTAACAGATCCATCTTGGTTAGGTAAAAACGTCATGTTATCTCCTTATTTATCAAAAATTCCACCAATATTTGCACCGGCTTCAGCTCCTAATAACGGATTCCCATAAGGAAGTCCAGCTAATCCACCTATACCAAGCCCAATTAATGATCCAATAGGATTCTTATTCGGCACATTAACCTTAGATTTAAAAGGAAGCGTCGTTTGATATTGCTGCTGCGCGAGCTGTTGTTGCTGAGTATTATGATTACTAGCTAAACCTAAAAGATTTAAAATAGCTCCGGTATCCGCATTGGCTACATTAGACACTCCGGCAAGTTGACTAAGCTTCTGATTTTCATCTGATACCTGAAGATTCTCTCTTTGTAAAATAGCCTCAGTCGCTAATTTAGAAATTAAATCTGTTATCTGATCACCATAAAACTTAGAACCTCCCAACCCTCTATCAAACAAACTATTTTCCAAAGAAGGTAAGGCTATCCTTGAAGATTCCTTAAAGAAAGTATCTTCAAACTCCTGCAAACTAGCCTCTCTATTAGCCGTTGTTACACCAATACTTTTAAGAATACTTTTCTGTAAAGCCTGAACCTCAGCCCGATCTAAAGCCGCTTGTTCAGATTCGTTGAATGAGTAAGCATTATCCGCAAAATTAACACTTCCAAAAGGTGTATTAAAATCAACCTTTGGAGGCGGTGTAAATTTCGGTATCTCTACTGTTGGTTGTGAATTCTTCCCCATTGTTCCACTCCTCTTTTAATATGGCCATCATAATGATATCATCCTGAATATCCCCATTACGAAAAGCTTTTCTTCTAACACCTTCCTGCTTAAACCCTAATCTTCTATGTATCGCGTATCCTAATCTATTACTCTTAATCACATCACCATCAATTCTATCAAACTCAAACTCATTAAAAGCAGCGGTAATTAATGTTCGAGTTGCATCCTCTGTAGGCGTTAAATCTCCTCTTTTAAATTTCTTTACAAACTTCTTTGTAAACTCAGGATCAATCATCCCTGCAATACTGCAGGAAAAAGAATTAACATCAAAAAAATAAATAAATCCAACTCTTTTAGCATCCTTTCCTTTTGTCATAACTGTCCATATAAACATCTGATATCCGCCTAAAAGTGCTTTTATATATAATTTAGCCTCCTGATCCGTCATTTTACATAAACTGAATTTACCCATATACCCCTTTTTATCGCCTCGATGAAGATCAATAAAATATTGAAAATCATTATCCATGAAAGGAAATAAAACTGTTTTCTTACCATAAAATACATTCGTTCTCATGTCTTTATAATTACTCCTGCTGCGTGTGAAGGCTGTATATTGTTATGCGCGCCTCCACCTCCGGTTGATCCTGTACTCTTATTTCCTGTTGTCGCAGAAGCTGAATGATATATATCGCCAGCACCACCACCATTAGTAGTTGTTTGAGTCGCAATTGTATGAGTATGAGCCGGCATTTCACTTTCCGATAATGTATGTGTTTCCGTCCCTACTTCACCCCCTAAACTATCAGCATTTGCATCTGTAACAATATTTTTAGGTGTACCTCCCAAATTATCTAAACCTATAAATGTACGCCCTCTTAAATCCGGTAAATTAAATGTCGTAGACCCGTCCCCAACTCCATAGGTTGTACTGACTAAAGAAAAAAGTGTGGCATATGTTGTACGCGAAACGGCTGATCCATCACATAAAAGCCATCCAGAAGGAGCTGAAGTACCTGCATAAGGCATCATTGCTCCGGCCGGTATAAATTGATCTGTTGATTGAGATAATACAATCCATCCATCATTTGCTTTATTACGCACATTAATAACATTTTCTGATCCAGAGGTATCAATCCATATATCTCCTACTTGAGGATTTGACATAACCGTAGATGATGAATGAACAACTCCTAAAATCACCCATTCAGAGTTGCGATATACCTTAAGAAAATCATTAGTGCTATCGTACCAAACCTGACCTTCAATAGGAGAAGAAGGAGCTGAACCGGATACAATAACTTTCTGGTTCAATTTTGTAATAACATTATCTAATTCACCATCCACCCTAGAGGCTGTTATAGGAACACCTCCATTTCGATCATCTACAAAGTTATATTGTCTTACTGAGGTCGTTGACATAATTATTTAATATTTGCAAAGTTAGTATTACCACCTAATTCAGCTTTATTAAGCTTCATATGATAACAATTTCCGTTAACATGAGTTTCTTCACAATTTCTTATAGATTCTGAACCTAAAGGACCCCACTCTCCGGCAGGATACTTAACGATTGCAGCATAAAGGGTAGCTCCAACAATAGCTCCAACTACAGCTATCTCAAGACTCGAGGCTCCTAATAAAGATGTTGCTTCAATAACATTAGCCTCACTCATCTTTGGTGTAACAGCCATACATAATGCTAAAGCTATAAACATTGTTAATATAAGTTTTTTCATAATTCCTCCTATTTAAACCCGATTATTATAAATCCATCCCCACCTGTTCCACCTGCACCGCTTGCAATCCGTCCGGCTCCACCGCCTCCGGCAGCTATTCCTCCATTAGATCCATTAGATGAATTACCCTCTTCTCCACCAACTCCATAGTAAGATGATCCCCCGGCTCCTCCTGCATTAGCTGTTCCAGATTGATCCCCACCTGAACCTGATCCAGTTGTTGCTATTCCGCCAACAGTAATTGTCGTTGCATCCATTGATCCTGCTGAATGACCTGCTCCACCAAGATCTGTTGCGTCTGCGCCACCATTAAGCCCTTTATTACCCCCCTGAGCTGTTAATGTATAATTAGATGGAGCCGTATCTCCGACAAAAGTACTATCCCCACCATCAACACCATTTGCTGCCCCAGAACCACCTGCACCACCACTACCAATTGTGTAAGTATAAGTATTTCCTGCAGTAATATCCATCACATGACCTATAATGCAATCACCACCTGCACCACCCGATCCACCGCAATTCGTTCCGCAATCACCACCTCCGCCTCCTCCACCCCCTCCAGCACACATCGTTATAACCGCTTTAGATGTCCCAGATGGAGCATCAATTGTTCCATTAGAAGTAAATATAGAATCTCCTGCCGATGCCCAAACCCCATCACCTCTCCAAAATGTCGTTGTAGAAGCATTTGTACCACTATCAAAATGTGTAATAGCAAGTGTTCCTGTAATACCCGTATTAAGGTCTACCTGCTCGTATAAAGGATTATTATTGCTTCCTTGGTTACTTAGATACCTTGACTCGTTTGTGTCCTTATTTAGGGCTTCCAGCGTGTTTGTGCCTGTAACATAAAGTAAATCACCCTGAACAAGCGTTATTGATGAATCAATATCTAATACCGTTGACCATGAAGATCCATTGTAAAGCTGAAGAAGATCATCATCTGTATTATAAAATATATCCCCATCTTGAGGCGTTGCTACATATGATGTTCCAATATGAAGAACAACGCCAACCCATTCATTATTGCGATATACTTTAAATACATCATTAACTGAATCAAACCACATCATCCCCTCAATAGGCGTAGATGGAGCGGTCCCTTTAATTAAAACCTTCTGATTTAATTTAGTGATAATCGCATCAAACTCTTCATCCATCTTTAAAGCTGTAATAGGTATACCGTTGTTCCTATCATCCACCCAATTATATTGCCGCGAAGCTTCAGTTGAAGATTGAGCCGGTACACACATTAAGAGTATTGTTAATAAACAAAATAATCCGATTCTTCTAAACATTAGAATTTCCTTTTTCAATAATCCATAAATTAGATAAAAGACACCAAATGTTCTCATGCTGATACATAGTCATACCTTTTTTAAGCGTCCACACTTCTTTATCATCCGGTAAAACTTCATGTTTTAAATCATATGGAATATCGGATGTTTTACTTATCAACCTCTCCAAGCGCGGTACTAACACATACTCTTCATCCGGCAATATTCCTTTAAATTGCATATATTGATTTGACTTGGTCAAATAAATATTATCATACATAGTTAGCTTCTGATCCCAACCATTCTTCTTTAAATTAATAGCCATCTTTGAATATTCATGCATTACGTTAAAAACTCCTCAACAATTGTTTTAACTCCTTCAATATCTGAAGAAATTGAAGTAATTTCTCCTTCATAATCATCATTAATCCTTGTTCTTACCAAAAACCCATTCTCTGCGGATTCAACTACGATATTTTTTCTAACCTTAGTAGAAACACCATTTTTTGCATTATTAAGCCTTACACTTGGTTCTACAAAAACATTTGCACTCATTAGTTAACTCCTTCCATTATTCCTCTTACTAAGAACCAAGGAATAATAATACGTGCATCTAAAGTATTTTGTCTGAATTCAATAAACATCATTCTTCCGCGCCCTAATATATCAGAAGTATGCACAATCTCATTCCCCTGCGTATCCCAATAAGCAACATCCCATAAAGCTTCATCCCATAAAGAGCTTGACGCTTCAACTATCAAAGATTTAGTTATTTTATCCGAAGATAGTGAATCTAACCCATACCAATAATCAATATTCAAAGTAAGCGTTTTAGTTGCTTGAATTAAAGCTTCTATTGTATGAGGCTTCTTATAATTCTGAGGTTTTTTGAAATAAAGAGCCGGCATAGCCAATTTAAAACTTATAGCTGTACCATCATCATTTGAACCCGTATTAATCTTACGCACATAACCATCTTCATCACCAACTAAAATATCTCCATTAATACGAGCTAACATTGAATATATATTAAATGGATAAGTAAACCTCCCAACAAAATTACCGGCATCAACAGAATAAACCAATGTCTGAAAATTATTAGTAATAGGAAGATTTAAGTAATAAAAATTCATTCTTTTATCAAAAGCACCGCTTAATAAATCGGTATTGCTCACTGTACTAATTAATTGCCTATAATAAGGTTCAATGAAATGTGATAAAGACTTCACATCCAATTCATCATTATTAGCGGAAGAGAACAATGATGTTAAATTATTTGTAGATGGATAAACAATATCCTTACCTACATAATCAGCCGCCTTAATAGAAATACATGTTGTAGGAAAATACTGAACAAAAGTAAAATCATACACATTAGCTCCGGCTGAGTAAATTACTGTATATTTACGGCATATAATCGCTATTAAACCGCTATCACGGCCTCCATATGTTCTATACCCAAGTATTGTGTCACCTTCAGGGAGAACGGTGCTTAAATCAAGTGTTCCTGCGTCTGTAGCCCCTGTCCATGCTGTAGCACCATTCGCATTATTCGTCTTACTGAAATAAGCCATCATAGGAGTTGATGGAGAATTCAGCCATAACTTATTGCGGTGTACCCAGCCGGAGGTTGCGTCTTGAGGCATATTGGAATCAGAAGAAAGAGCAGATACAGAATATGCTGCGGTTGCTTTTTGAGGTACACCGCCATCTAACATGATTAATTCATTTTTATACATTAAAGCTTGACCAACAACATCATCCGCGCGGCCTGTTATTATAGAATCAAATGTATCTACGCCATCAAACTTACCCCAAGCTGTACCGGCACGAACAATAATATCCGTACCGCCTCCATCCCATTTAGCTTCAAACAAAACCTTTATCTTTTTCGTTGCCCCATAATCTGCATCCAACTGAACATCATTAAATTTCTCACTGCCTTCTCTCTGGAAAGTAACCCCAAGATTACTACCTTTAAAATCTTTAAGAGTAAACCCATTTAAACAATCATAGACAAAATCCGTAGGTGAATTCAACCGGTCTGTCCTTCGATTCATTCCTCTAAACTCTGTAAATACTTGTTCAAATGTAGGCATAATTAACTCAATATTGGGTTTTGGGTGAATATACCGCCTCCACCATTATTTTCCATTTGTTCAACAACAATATTATCATCTAATAACTCAGGGGAACCGTAAAGCACTTTAAACTTATTCAAACTTCCTTCTAAATTCTGTGACCGATTACCATAAACTTTACTGTAATAATTAGCCGCTTCTTGATTGTTCTTATAATGAAGTATTTTATACGTTACTAAATCAGCTAACATCGTTAAATCAAAACCTTCCGGTATCCAACATGTTCCAGCCGGTGTATCTGTTGAAAGAATAGTTGGTATTTTCCAATATCTATATTTAATCAATTTACCTGCTGCATTTGCATCTGGAATTAAATACGGCCAAAAGAAATCTTCCCACTCTGTAACAATAGACGGGATTCCTGTATCTGTTTGAATTGGATAGTTACGATCAAACTTTTGAGGCGTAATATATGTAATAGGCTTTTGGTTATCATATTTAAAAGACTTTTCATCAAAATCCTGAACATCTGAAGCTTTAGCATACGTTGATGTTCCGGCTCCTAACGTCATTGATCCAGTAGCCTCTAAAGGTTTATATTTGTTTTCTGAAGCAAGATCATAAATAGCCTCATTTATGGTATTAAAAACTAAAAGCGATAACCCTGCTAAAGATGTTAATACCGATTTATCCGGTTCTCCTAAATTATTTAATACCTTGTTAACGAGTTGTAACGCGGATGATTTTGCCATTATTTAATCCCCAAGTTTAAAGCCGCTTCCATAAGCCTATTATTAGAACCACTCGACCCTCTTGACAATAAATCGTGAACCTCTAACAACAATTTAGTCGGCTTTACAGCTAAAATAGTATCCTCAATATTCTTATTTAATTTCTTCATTTCATCCTGAGTCTGCTTCATTTCAGTAAGCATAAGTTTAAGATCCAATTTAGTCTGAGCAACTTCAGCATGAAGCTTCTTAGTTTCTTGTAAAGTTCTTCCAATTTCAACCAACACACCGCCAATCATAGGTTTCAATTCCAAAGGAATTTTGTTTATAGTTAAAAGAATTTTCTTTTCAAGAGTTTCTAAGAATTTTATATCTTCACTCATAATACTTTCCTTTGTTTTAGTTCCTTAAAAAGCTCCATTGATCGATGTTCAATCATTTCTTCTTCCATCTTAGCTTTTTTAATCATAGCTTCATCACACAAATGATGGTATTCACTACAATGATCACTGCCGCAATGTAAAGGCTCTATTACATTATCCACATTGTTAGGATCAATATTCCCTGACATTATCCATTTCTGAATATGCATTTGATTCCAATGGAACCAATCTCCGCAATAAATACACCTCTTATCACCATACAACTTACCTTTAAGCGCGAACCTATGACCGCAAAACCTTCCATCCCCTTCAATTTCTGTAGATTTACTCTCTTTTGGCCGTGAATCTATTAAATGACCATTCAAGTCTAAATCAAGAAAAGCTTTATTCCTATTATGGCCACGACGGCCTCGCGCTATGGACATTACTTTTTCCTCGCCATAATGTGAAAATCTCCGATACAAACAAAGTCATACCCAACATTATGTTTAGCGAATATAATTTCAAATCCATTTTCCTCTAAAACCTCTACAAAAGAATCCATATCCCACAACACATGATGTTCTTTAAGATGCCAATGCCCCCATTGATAAGGATTCTTCCAATCAATAAAATAAGGATCTGGCATAGCACAAAAAAACAAACCGCCGGATAATAATAAATCCTTAACTTTCTTTACAGCTAAAACAGGGTTTCTAAAATGTTCAAACACATGAGAAGCCCATATTAAAGAAAAACACCCCAATCCATTATCCAATTCTTTTACAAAGTTCTCAAAATCTCCGCATATAAATTGATGAGGTTCGATGTTATGCTCTACAATATCAAGACCGTATGTTTTCATTCCAATATCAGACAACCCATCAAGTATAGGAGTCGCGATACATCCAATCTCAAGAGCTTTTCCATAAAACTTTCCATTCAATTCTTTTTTAATAACATTTCCGTAAGCATCAATATACTCTTTCAAATGTTTTAAAATTATAGGATTATCATACTTATTTACATAATCAGCATCATAAGATCCTTGATCCATATTACTCCAATTAGTAAAAAAGATATTCCTACAATTACAAAAAGAATATCCCTTCTTAGTATCAACAACAACCTTTGAACCATCACCTTTGAGGAATGTATGACCATTAACAATCATATCTCTAGGCTCTTTACACAACGGACATTTTTGCGTTCGCCTTCTTACATCTTGCGTAATCATAAGCCTCCTCCATTCTATTTAGTAATAATTCTGCATTGATTTTAATACATTTAGGATATTTAATCCCCAAATGATCAAACATAGGACAACCGATATAATCATAAGGTCCTTTATGACATGGAGAGCAGGCAATAGTAGATTGTATAGAAAAATCATTCGGAAAATCACCACCATGATTCTTAATACTCGCGGCTGTCATTATTTGTACTGTGGCTGTACCGCTAAGAGTTGACATAACAGGTAAACCTGATTCCGCGGAAATAACCATATCCGCATACTCTGTCATAAGCAGTGATTGTCTCATGGGATAAATGTTAGACCGCTTAATAACTCTTGGATGATCAAATTCTAAATTATCCGCAGAATCCTTATCCCCCATAGTTATACATACAGATTCAGGATGTTTATCTAAAAACGATGAAATTATTCTTTTAGCATCATAAAATAATTTATGTTTTGAAGTGCCGGACAAATTGGCTATAACTACAAAATTATCTTTATACTCACGATTAAAGATATTTTCAACCATAGCCCTCTCTTCATCCGTAAAAAACAATTCCCCAACCATTCCAACATGTTGAGGATATCCTGCAAAAATCGTATTTTGATCATAATAATTCCATTTACCAAACCTCTCGCGCCTAACACTTTCATGCTGATAATATATATTGTCATCCTCCATGGCAATATATCCGTATTCAAGAGAACCATTAAGATCAATGCAATGATCATAATTACCTTCCCGAACAATAACATCCATCCTTTTCTGCAAAAAAGATGCCGGATAATCGCAAATAGGCGGTTGGTAAGGATCAAAATGGATATGATTATCAATAAAAGGATTATTAGCCCAAACAGCCATCCCTTTAGGATTATACTCTACAGCTACATAATCAAAACCTTCTTTTTCTTTTAATAATCTCGGAATATGGGTAGCGTGGATTAAATCTCCATACGCTCCATATCGCCTCATATAAGCTTTTTTCATTTAATCCACCCTCCTAATTAGGTGTGCCTACGATCTTATCTCTAAGGTATCATAGAAGTGAAATAAAGGGGTAAGCATGATACTTACCCCTTCAAGTTTAAGCATCAACAAATTTTTCAGTATAGAAAGGCTGAAATTCAATATTATACACAATTGCATCAGTTCCTAAATGCTGAAAAACTAACTCTTCACCAGCAGCAATAGCTCCTGAAATACCTAGAAGCTTTGTTGTATTTGTGGCTTGAGTTCCGAGTACAGCTGTACCAATGGCTGTCATAGCCCCACCGGATGTAGCTGTACCTATAATAATTTGTCGAGTTGCAGCCGTTCCTCCGGCTTTAAACCTAACGCCAATATCATCGATTGTAGCAGCTTTTTTATGAATATATCGGAACAACTCAGTTGCCCCAACAGTTCCATTTAAAGCTCCTGTCAAATCTGTAACGTAGGATTGCTGCACCCCGAATCTTGGATCTGCGTAATCTTTACCCATGTTTTTATCTCCTTTATGGTTAGACCAGCAATTAAGCCGAGGTTATTTCAACGATTCGTTCAATACCTTTATTGGTACTGTTTAAATCATCAGTTGCAAGATCCCACATCTTTTTGAATTGCATAATAGAATACCATGCAACCCCTTTTGATCGGCCATAATCAGTTGGTATCTTCATACGGACTTCTTCAGCTAGAGCCATGGCTTCTAGGACAGACTCTTGTCCGAAAACAAGACCTTCTCCGTACTGCGTTCCATTACCAACATTGTCATTTAAAAACGCATTATCCAATGTGAATCTCACTCCGTAATACTGTCCAACTTCAGCATTATGCCTAAAATCAGGATCAGCATACTGAGCCACAGCCTGCAATACGTCATAAATACCTCTACGCGTATTTACAGAAACAATAGCCCTATAACTTCCATCCGCAAATTTAGGAATAGCTCTTTGCGTCATATAGTCAACAATATCTCTAATGTTGACATCTGAAGCGTTAGCACTTGCCGTTACTGTTGCCGTACCATTAGTGGTAATAACAGTCACTGCCGTTGTTGAACACACCGCTACGTATTTTGCCAATCTAAATTGATCATGTGCGGCTGAATCTAAAACTTCAATTTGATCTTCCACTAAAGCAGCAGAAGAAATGTTTTCTGGATCAAACTCTGCAAGAGTTTGTAATTTTTCAGTGTAAGGAACGCTATTACCCCATTCCGTAACAACGACTGAATCTTTAACTACTTTCCATTTGTTTTCAGGAATAGTATTTGTTTCGACTAAAGTTCCACCTTTGTTGTCAATCCTTAATCTCTTATCAAAAAATACTGTATCCCCTGCGTTTTTGCCCGTATCTTCTTTAATGTTCACAAACTGTCTGTAAACATACGAAGGAAGAGCTTGTTTTCGTAAACTTTTACTCAATTGGTTATTTGTTAAATGACCACCCGAGCTGTTTACTGCCCATAATTGGCTCATAATTTATCCTTTGTTTAAAAAATCCCCATAGCGTGTTGACGAGCTTTACGTGCGGCCGGACTTGTTGGATCAGGTTCAGGTTCTTTCACAACCTGTCCGCCAACTCCACCACTTGCTTCACTCTGACTTGAAGAAGATTCACCCTCACCTTGAGAGCCGGAAGGAGCAGAAGTATTACCTTCACCTTCACCTTCACCTTCACCTTCTTCGTTACCTTTTGAGGACTTGGTTAATAATGGTGATACTTTTTCTCTTGTCTCTTTAACTGCCTCGTCTACAGCTTCTTGAAAAGGCTTCCCTTGCTGAATAAGCTGATTAGCACGAGCTGAAATAACACCTTCAAATCCTAAATCCATTAAGTCTTTATTCTCATTCCTAACCTTTTCCGCGTAATTAGTCTGCTTGATGACATTTTCTACGTTAGCCATTGTACTTGCCATAGCAGATTTTTGACCAGAAGATTGAGTTTTTTGGAGTAGGGAAGCAAGTTCCTTTCCTGCTTTCTCAGGATCTTCTTGAGCTAATTCCATTACACGGGCGGCTTCAGCTTCTAATTCAGCTGGAGTAGACCCTTGATTTACTGATTGAGTGGGTGTTTGTGTAGATGTTATACGTTGTTCCAAAGTTGTCTTTTCATTTGTTAGTTGTCCGATATGACGATCTTTATCGGAAATACGCTTTTCATATTCTTCAGTTTGTTTTTTTAACCGCGCATTTTCAGCAATAATTTCTTCCGGTGTAGGAGATTTTACCACTTCTTTTTGTGGTTCTTTTACTTGATTTTGATTATCCATAATAACTTCCTTTGGTTGTGAGGAGCGACTAAACGGTATCCTCAGGTTGATTAAACATTGCATCTTTAAGGCGTTCCTTAGCATCACGCCCAATATCAATATCTGACTGAAACCTCTCAAACACTTCCTGAATAACTTTATATTTAACTTTAGCTTTATCCGATAAATCCCTATCAGTATCTAATATAATTTCCATAGTCTCAGCAGTCATTTCTTTAAAAATATCAACGATATGAGGCCAAGCAGCATGACCGCGCAAAGACTCTAAAGCCTCACCTTTAATCAATTCTCTTTGTTTTTGACGACGCTCTTTTTCTATCTGATTATCTAGCGGCATTTAATTGTCCCCCTTGAGGTCCACCTTGAACACCTTGTTCATCCGGTAAAGCTCCATTTTGTTGCTGCATCAATTCTCTTATCTCTTCCTTACCTCTCAATAATTGTTCATAATCCTCAATATCACTCATAGATAATAATTTCTTCCAAAGCTCATCAATCTTTGTCATTAAAGTTAACTCAGGATGAGACAAAGCATCATTTAAAGCTTGCCTAAGTTGAGCAATAACTTCAAGCTTTTCAGTAAATTGCGTTATACCAACAGCCCTAAAGTTATTCTCCCAATTCTTTTTCCTTAACTCAGATAAATCGATCTTAGAAACCCTCTTAGATCCTTTAACCTTAGCAACACCAT
>Ga0208644_1001214_pt1 | contig 21925 bp, 24 predicted proteins | sample VirMetDEL_Nov_18_FD_184517 | JGI IMG/M metagenome (GOLD analysis project Ga0208644, IMG submission 184517) | Aqueous microbial communities from the Delaware River and Bay under freshwater to marine salinity gradient to study organic matter... | ecosystem: Environmental > Aquatic > Marine >...
GGCGCCTCGCCCTGCATCTTCTTTTCTACGTCGTCGGCGAACGCTTGCGCAGCCTCGGGACTGTCGAACTTACCGAAGTGTTCCCCCGTCTTACGGTAATGCTCTATCGCCTGCTGCGCGGTGAGGCGCTTGCCGCCAACCATGGACGGAAGAAGCACCTCCTTACCGTCGATGTTGGTCGAGAACGTCACCACATTAGAAAACGACCCGTCCGGGTTCTTCACCTTCGGGTACTTGCTGTAGTCGAACGGATTCTGCGTGCCGGGCTCCACCATACCGGTAGGAAACGCCGACGCCAAAGGCTTCGCCGAGCTAGGATCGAACCCACCAACCGGCTTCGCAGAAGAAGGATCGAAAGCCATTACTCTACCGTCTCCCACCCACCGTTATTGAAGCGTGCACGGTTGCCGTTCGCGTCCTCGTAAATTTTACCGTTCTCGAACTGTTGCGCGCCTTGTCCGCGCTCAGAATAGTCAGGAAGCATATCCTTCATATCTGGGTTGCGCTTCAAGAACCGCTCGCGCCCCTCCCTGTAGCGGCGAATAACTCCTTGCGCCGCCTTGCGGTTAATCGCCAGAATACGGCGCAGCGCATCCGGGCTGGCCTGAATGTCCCCCCCGGCCATGCGCTCCGCGAACTCCCTGTCGGCGTCTGACAAACCTGTACCGGCGCCGAAGGCACGAATGTTCTGAGCAACCTGTCCGCCGATAGTGGCGAGGTAAACGTCAGTGTTCTCCGTCTGCGGAGACGGTTTTCCGGTCAACGTGGTGAAAGCGCGCCCGATTAAATTCCGGGTCTGTGGGGAGAAGCCCGTCGTAATGCCTGCCGTGAGAGCTTTCTCTGCTTCATCGAGCGCCGCAAGCCCCACCTGCGCAGATTCGGCTTCTGTACGCTGCTTGTCCACAGCTTCAAAGAAACCTTTGCCTGCCGCCGTACCCGTAGCCGCCGACTCGGCAAGTCTCCGTTTCGCTTCGGCTTCAGCATCGACGGTGGATAGCGGCGTCACGCCTGGCCCGCCACGCCCTGCCGGTTGCGGGGAGCCCCCTCCTTGGTAGGGTTGCGCTCTTGGCGCTGGCACTGGCGCCGCGCCGCCAGACGGAACCCCCGGCTGCACAACTGTTGGGACTCCATTGACATCCACCACGCGCCACTGCTGCCCGCGGTTCATGTTGTCGTAGAGTTCACGTTGCTGTGGGCTGAGTTTACTGTACGCCTCCCACTCTTGGAGTTTAGCTGGTGTGTTAGCTTTCGCCCTGGCGTCGTTGCCAAGCAGCATCGCCACAGTATCCCGCGCGGAATTAGGGTCAGATGCAAGCGCGTCCCGCGTTTGCTGAATCTCCTCCTCGGACATCCCAAGGTTGGGCGCGACGCGGTTAAACGCGACGATCGCCGCATCCATGATCGAGCCTTCGCTGGCCCCGGCGTCTTTTGCGCGGTCCATCGCACTGACGACATACTGCGCGCCGTTCAGAAGCGCGGTGCGGCGGCGCTGCGTAGCGGCGTCTGCCTCTGCCTGCCTGCCTTGGCCAATCTGCTGCCGCCCAATCTCAAGAGCCTGCTGCTGCGCCTCCCACTCGCCGGGCGCGATGCGCTCGCGCTCGCCGTATCGCTGCAATTCGCGCGCCGTCTCCGGATCGCCCGCGATGTCGCCATAGACGGAGCGGAGAGCTTCGTAGGCGCGGTCCTTGCGCCCCCTGTCAATGACCGCGTTGTAGTTATCGTAAAAAGGACTCGCCATTAGAGTAAGCCTCCGTCAGAGCCCAAGCATATTACCGAAGCCGCCAAACATATCGCTAAAGATACTGCTGGCGTTGGATCCGCTCTTTGGGTCTGCCATGATCCTAGCCTGCCCGATGCCTCCAACCGTACCCGCTTGCCCGATCATCCCGGCGCCCTGTAAGCCGCGCGAGGAGAGTCCGCCGAGTTGCGTCAGGTAGTTGTTGAACGTCGTCGCGGCGAGGTCTTGCCCGTAGCGCGTAAGTGCCTTAGCCGTCGCCCCGCTGTTAAGGAGCCCTTTTGCGGCGTTGCTCGATGCAATCGCATTCTGCCCCTGCCCGAGTTGGAAGTTGTAGCCTGTCGAACCGAGGTAATTGTCGAAAGCCGCCTTGGCCCTGGTGGGGTCGCCCCCGACTCCGAGAAGGTCGGAGATTGCGGTGTTCGCAGCCGCGCCCTGGGGAACGTATTGCTGCCCCACTTGGTTGTCGGCGAGGTAGTTGAACCCCGCCATAGCTTGCTTCGCGTCTTGTCGCGAAGAACTGCCGCCAATAAGCGACCCGATGAACGGAAGTGCTGCGGCCCAAAAAGCCATGGGTATATGTCCTCGTCGCGCGTGGATGAGCAGGGCCAGGAGCGCCTAGTGGCGCTGCGCGATAAACGCGGGGCACAGGGATATGGTACTACGTCACTTCAGGGGTGTAAAGGGCTCCCCGTCTAGGCAAACCCATAGGAGGTCTGTCCACCGCCTGCGGACACGCCATCGTCAAAGGCGGAAACCACCAGTCCGATAGGGAACCTGTCCTTGCTGCTGTTTTGAGCAGCAAAAGCGCCGGACGACCTGTTGACGGCGTAGCAGGCAGTCCCAAGAGACTCCCCGGCCTGATGCGCCGAGGCGTTCAAAGTCTTGTAAAGCGCCGACAAGTTCGTAGTGGTCGAGGGCTTGAATATGACCGCTACGGGGGTGCTGGCAGCCAAGTCGTAGGTGTTGCCAAACGGTATTGTATAGCAAGAATGGCTCGCGCCTATGCCGACAGCGTTCAGGTCCACAGATACCGTTTCCTCTGCTGCTGGCGTCCCCAGCGGGTCGCTGTAGAGAACAACGTCGAGATTGCCCGATACCAGGGCGCCAAACGTCACCCCGTATATCCTCACAGGGAACGGGAACTGCATAACATTCCCGTACTCGTTCGGAGATGAGCTGCTGTTCCACGTCTGCGTTGTTATCGTTGTGAAGTTACACGCCCCGTAGAAAAAGCCGAGCGTCCCATCAGACGCGGTAATTACGCAGTTCGGAAGCCCGCTGACTGCTCCCCAGCTCCCAACAGACGTGTTTGCCACGAGAACCGGAAGCCCTGGAATGGTCGATGACGCATTGGCTTGATATGATACTTGAAACGTGTCGGACCCTGCCCGCGTCGTAAACTGAACCGAGAACGCGATTAAATCTCCGTGCGCCATCGTCTTCGTGCCGGTATCGGGGACGTGCGTCTGCCAGGCGTTCGCCGTTACCCCGCCCCCGCCCCCCGTCATGGTTTTAGAAACGTCGAAGTTAACGACGCCGGCGGTATTAGCGGGTCTTGCCGGTGGACCGTTTGACAGATCGACGGCTGCCAGCCCAACCTTTATGGCAGACCCCGCGTTTGAAAATGTGACTGACCCAGACCGCCACTCCAGCGCAGATGACCCGGATGTATCAACCGTATGCGACCCGCCGTCTGCCCAGTAAATATGCCCGATGTACGACTCCCCGCTGTCAGCCGCAGACACCCCTGTAGATGAGGCTGTAGCTATTACAGGATACCCCATCCTGTTAGCCGTACCAAACGCGCTGAGGAGTGGAAGCCCTGTTACGTTTGCAAACGCCATTCTATGACCTCGTAATGGTGAGCGTGATTGTCACTGCTTCGATGGTGTCGCAGCTATCTACGTTGGGTCGAATGATGTCCCCAGCACTGATACTGGTTGTCCAGCCTGTCAGAGTGCTGTCTTGAGACTTTACCGCGCTCGATATGGTCGGAGGAGCCGCCGCCGTAATGGAGTCAGCGTCGGTCGGCGGGTAGTTGGCATAAGTGTCTTTCCACAGATCGACAGTGATGTTGCCCGTCTGGTCCGCAAGCATCGTCACGGCGGTTATTGTGCCGGAATACGGAATGTAAACGTCTCGCTGTACCCCTGTGGTTATCGCACTCCCGCCGCCATCTATTACGAATGTGACAGCTTGCGAAAAGCTCGTTATTCCTCCAAGCGTAACATCCTGCCATGCCGTATCGTTCCAGTCGTAGAACGAAAGAACTTCGGTATCCGTGGCGAAGTAAAAGGACAGCGTTCCTGTCGCAGCGGTGGGTGCAGCCGGGCGAGACGCCGCAGTGCCCTGCGCAAGGTAATTGCCAACGAGTGAGCCCGCCATTTACGTTATCTCCGCCATAATACACTCCCCAGCCTCAGTGACCACAAACTCAGGATCGGTGCCTCCTACAAGTTCACCTGTTGTCAGCGGTGCGAAGATCGCGGCGGCGTCTCCCGTAACAGACACCACAAGCGTACTCCCTGCCCCGTTATCTTGCAGAGAAATGCCGTCCCCGGCCGTCAGCACACGCTCGTTCGTCAACGTAGCATCAACCGCGAGCGTGACATACTGCGGCGTCTCCAAAGCATCGGCGTTAGCCTGCGCGGCGGCGGCGTTTGTCAGAGCCTCTTGGACGCTCAATACAAGTTTGATGAGGTTCTGCCATTGCCGAATGAAGAAGGGCGTCGGAGCGCCGTTGCTCTGCGCGACGGGCACGTTGTTGGTAAGGGGATCGACCGGACTAACGGGCATTGTCGATCTCCGGTATCTCCACGTCGCAGCCGTCGATGCGCTTCGGCCCGCCGACATCCGTAATACGGAAGATGCGGCCCGGCGCGGCAAAGGAACCAAGCGCGCGGTAAGCTACCTCTGCGTCATACTCGCCCTCTGTAAGCGCCACGGAGAACGGCCCAGTCCAGGTGCTGCCCCCGTCGTCGCTGAAATACAGGCTCATAGTCGCCGTCGTGCCGGAAGTAAGCTGCCCCGGCGAAACGGAAGCGCGCAACGCACCTACCGTGAGCTTGTTGCGGCTGCGGTGCGGGATAACCCCGGTCGCTGTATGCGTAACCGCAAGAGCGTCGTTGTCCTGTGCGGCAGCGGCAGAGCACTCCCAAACGTCGTTCGTGGTGCGGTCGCCGGCGACGATGCGTTTATCCCACATCACCCCTGCGACCATGTCCCAGTTAGCGAAGCCGGATGTTATGAACTCGCACCATTGTCCTGTCGTCACATCGTAGAGCCAGTTACCCTCGCTGCCGAGGTCTAGCACATAGAACGTATGCCCGTCATGCGTGAACGTCCACGCGCGTTGGCGACTAAGCGCGCTAGACGCCTCTTCTTCCGTCAGAACAGGCGTGGTGTCTTCGCCGAGATACCAGTACCTCCCCGAGCCAACAATGGCGTAAATGACTTGGCTGGCTCCTAAACGCTGGAAAAAAGCAGTCTCCTTCACAGGCGTAACGCCGGTAACGGTTTTCTCGAAAGTATCAACGTAGGTGATTGTATCGGTCGCCGTCGTGTAGATGTAACGGCGAAACCTGATTATCGTCGGCTGATCCGAGAAAAGCCGTGCAAAGGTGATTTCGTACCCGCCGGTGATCGCGCGAATATCGGGTCCGCCATAACAGTCTCGTGCGTTGGCGCTCGCTGCCCCTGCGTAGGTTGTAGCTTCGTCGTCCCATGGTTGCCCGAACCACGAACGCGCATCGCCTTTAGCGACGTTGACTGTGCTCGTGGACTGGTTGATGTTCCAATACTCGGAACCGCTCGTGGTGATGTCAACTAACGAGGCGACCTCGTTATCCACCGAGTAGTCCGTCACATAGCTTATTACGTCATACGTTCCATCAGCGCGTGGGAGGATGCCTGCGGTATTGCCAACGGTTCGGCCCTGCGCAATGACGCTCGACCAGAAGTAAATCCATCCCGCATTGTGTGCGCCCGTAAGCCGTGTAAAGTAAGGCGTCCACGACCCGGTTGACGTGTCCTGCGTCGTTCCCGACGTAGGCAGCTTAAGCAAGTACCCTGTGTCATAAGTCCCCGCAAAAAGCGTAAAGCCGCACCAACAGAGCGCGACCACATCCGTATCCGTGGCACTTGGGATGGCAGCAAAGCACCAAGATGGTCCCGGCGTGCCGTAGAACGCCGTCGGAGCGTTGTCTGTTTTCCGCAAGAACCCGCCGACAACCTCAACCGCGCTAGATGCGTTAACCCTGTAGATGACGCCAACGGCGTAGGCGTACCCGTATCCAAGCGAACTGGTGTACCCCCCTGTCCCTCCATACTGCACTCCAAGTACAATGAACTTAGATGTCCCTGGAACATGGATTGGGGCTTGGCACATGGTAAAGGTGTCAGTTTCGACTACAGCCGTCAGCGTACCGGCAAGGCCCTGCAAGTCGTCTCGCCAAGAAGTGCTGGTTATGGTCTGTACAGACTTATCCTCTAACTGCCCTATCGTGATGTAACTGGTGGCTCCGGTCTGTCCGGCAACAACGTAATGGTTGCCGTCTTCCCCCAGCAAAGACAGGGAGTTCGAGCCATAAGAGCCCATAGTGGCGCCAAGATCAAGCGTGCCGCTAATAGGCATGGCGCCCTCCTGCGTTGCGTCCGCTCACGGCAGCCCCTGCTCGAAGCGCAGGCGCGTGCGGATACGCTCCTCGATGCCGTTCGTGCTGATCTGACGAACGCCGGCGCCGACTTCGTACACCACGCCATCGTTGCCGACGACGATGACGCTTTCGCGCACGACGACAGGAGTTCCGTCCACGACACCGCGCGCAAACGCAAGGCCGGCCGTTGGGGCGAGCGGCGCATCTACGTCCCCCGTCGCATACCAACTCTCCGTAGAGCCAGCGCCCATGACAAGCGCACGATCGCCGACGGTAAGCAGGTCGTTGACCGGATCCGGATTAGACTCTTTCGATAAGAAGTCGAGAGCGGCGATCGTGATTTCGCCGGGGCGTATGAAGTAAACCTTCTGCGTGTCGAGCACAGACACAAGGACGAAGCCGTTGAGGTTGGTGAGCGCCTTCGCAGTCTCGTTCATGTCCGGCATATCGACCGCACCGAGCGAATCTCCGCCTGCGTCGTAGTATTGCAGGTCCGTGCCGTCGGCGATGAAAAGGTACTCATAGCCGATGCCCTTCATCCATGTAACATAAGGGTTTCCAGAGCCCGGCAATGTCCCTGTGATCGCTGTCGTAGTCGTGCCGTCATAGCGGAATAGCGTATCCCCTGACACTACAAACAAGTCGCCGCCGAACAGACCATCCTTGTAGTAGCAGCCGCGGATAGGCCCCGCGCCGAACTGCTCAAGCGATGTCGTCCCAGGCCGCGCGATAAGGCGAATGCTCTCGATGAGATTTGTCGGCGCCTTCTCAACGTAGCGGTTTACAAGCTCAATCTCCGGCGCGGCGGGGAAGTCGCGCTTATAAGCGTGGATGCCGAGTGGGAGAGTGACCATGCGTCACGTCTCAAACGGGTTAAACGCGCCCGCCAGAGAGCCATCGTAACTCTGCACCGAGCGCGGAGTATCGGCAGCGCCGCCGACTTGGGGCGCGATTTGACGGTAGCGTTGCTTGATGCGCGCAAGCTCTCTATCGCGCGTCTCGATCGTTTCAGGGGCGCTGGTCTTGCCGTTACGGGGAGCTAGAGCCATGCTAAGCTGACAGACGAAGTAATCGTCATGCTCCGAGGGGAGAGGCATCTCATCGCCGGCAATCAGGTCCGTGTCGAGCAGCGTCCACTCGCCTGTGTCGTCGCGGTAGAAGTACGTCGCAACGGTGTCTGTACCTTGCGTGAACGTGTCGGTCGTCGAGCCTGCGATCTTCCGCCCGTTGCCGTCCAGTGTCAGTACAACCGTGTTGCCCATGCCTACGTCAGCAACGCCTATAAGCGCACCGTCACAGGGCTCGTGCGGCATGTAAACCGTGGCCGCCGAAGTAATCGAGCACATCAACCGTGAGTTGATAGGCGGGTACGGGTACGCGCTAGACGGTAAATCTTCCTTGGGTGCGAGGAAAGGGTAATCCGCCTTTACCGGCGCCGTGCGCTGCGGCGGAGGGACCGGCCACGGGTACAGCTTCTCGCCAAGCTCGTAGCCAAAGAGGCGCTTGACGATGCGGTTAAGCAGCGCCAAGCCCTCCGTGGTTTCGGCGGCGATTGGCTCACTCCCAACGGGGATGAGGTTCCCCTGCCGGTAAGCGTCCGTGACGATCGTTCCCGCCGTGGTCATGCCTCAGACGCCTCCGGTGGCTCTGCGAACACGCCGGCAGGCTTCGGAGCAGGCTGCATCCTGCGCGGCGCGGCCTTGGGTTTCGGAATCTCCACGCCGGCGGGAAGGATGATCTGCGTCGTCTTAGGAATTAATTCCTGTTTGGCGCGGTAGAGCGCGCTCTTTTTCGGGTCGTCCACCCAGCCGGGAGGAACGTCAAGAGAACGTTGGAAGATGGCGCCGACGCCTGTTTCAGGGTGATACCTCCAAGACGGCCAGCCTTTACCGACGGTGTGGCCTGGAGGGGCGTTCACTGCCATGTCAAACTCCTTGTGCAAATGGAAAGTGGCGCAGCACCATAGCGCCACGCCACTCTCTTAGTCAACCCAAGGCGGTTATGAGCCGATGATGCGCGTACCCATCTCGCAGTCCGTCACCGAGGCACCGTACACGCAATCCCAACGATGGATGTGCGCGCCGGTCGAGATGTCGGACCCGCGCCAGTAGCGGATCGAGATGCCCGTCTCCGGGTCGGTGGCGAAGCTGGACTCGCCGGTGAACGGCGTTTCGAGCTTGGCCGACACCATGGCGATAGCGTTCTTCCGCCAAGCTGCGCGCACGGTGTACGCCGTGGACGCCGCGCCGACGAAGTTGACGTTGGCTCCGTCAACCGCCGCCGCGCTCACAGTCGCGAACGCGGTGTTAGCGTTGGTGTCCACGCCGTCGCTCGTGCCGGGAACGATGAGCGGAGGCGTGATAACCAGGTCCGTCTCGTTGCTGGAGAACGTCGCGGCAGATACGACGGTGAACTGCTTCAGCCACGGAAGGGCCTTGCCGTTGCGCCAGTCGTAATCGTACACGCCCGCGATGGTCAGCACTTCGCCCGCCGTGATCGTGGTAGCGTCGGTCGTCGCGCCGTCGATGTGAATGGTCTGAGTGTAAGACCCAGCGTTCTTCACGTCGCGGTAGTTGACCGAAAGCGTACCGTTGTCGATCTGGCAATCGTCGGCCGTCGCAACGCGCGAGCCGGTCGTCAACGTGGCGCATTGCTGCGTCTGGTAGAAGTTGACTTCCGAGATCATCGGGATACGGGCACGCTTCAAAGCGTCGGCGTTCTCGCTCTGGATATTGGACGACGCGATGTTGCCCATGATGAGTTCGCCGTCGGCCGGGTCGATGGTGGCGTTGAGCCCTTCCGTCGGCACGCCGAGCTTGGCAAGGCGGGTGTAAGCCGCACGGGCCTGCACAGCCGATGCGATCGGGCTGGCAGCGGTTGCCGTGAGAGCGTTCACCGAGCCGGTAGCGGCGCCGGAAACCCAATTGTTGAAGCCCAGCACCTTCGACTGAAGGAACTTGTCGATTTGGTGCGAGAGCGTCTGCGCGGCGGACTTCATCGACTCGCTGCGCATAAGCTGGTTCCAACTCGTGATCGACTCAATGTCGCCGATCGACAAGTGGACCTTCGCGTACTGGTTGACGGCGATGTTGATGCTGCCGGTCACAACGTCCTGCGTCGCGAGCGCGGCGCTGTACGCCGACGCGTCATTCGGAGCGAAGCGCGGGGGACGCTTGACGCTGATGGTCAGGCCATTCTGGTCGGTGACTTCGTTGCGGTGGCGGCCGTCAACGAGCTTGCCCGTGACGAGGTTGTTCTTCGCCAGCAAGAGCATGACGTTCGCGTATTCGGTAGCATTGAGAAATGCGTTAGCCATTTTCCTAGCTCACTTGCGCGAGCTAGGGCGTTGTCGGCCTAACTGCGCTGGTTTGTGGTCGCCATAGCCTCGAACGCCGAAAAATCGTTGGTGTCGGGGCCTACGGAGAACCTGCCTCCTGCTCCTCTCGGCTGCTTAGGCGCGGGCTGGAGCTTCAGCGGTTGCGTGGGTGTCGTGGGTTTTAGTTCTTCTGGCTTTGCAGCCGCGAACCGCGCCTCTAGGCGACCGAACGCAGCGGCCTGCTTATGAAGCGGGGCGCTGAGAACCTTACGACCCTCGGTGTCGGTCATAAGGTGGTAGAGAATCTTCTCGCCTACCTCCGAGCTGAGCACCATGTCGAAAAGCACGTCCGGTATGGAGACTTGCCCTTTGACAACCGGCTCGATGACCTTCTCGCGAAAATCCTCGAACTCGACTTCTCCGCGCTCGCACACGGCCTTCGTAGTAGTTGCGCGTTCTTGAGCTTCACGCTCAGCGGCCTCGCGCTGCCGAATATTCCTGTGCGCCTGCTCCGCGTGGTACGCGGTAACGTCGGCGATGTAGCGTTCGTCAAGCTGCCCGAACTCGTACTTATCCGGGTCAGGCTTTCCGTCCGCGTTAGGAATATTGTCCTGTTTTTTCGGATGTGTCAAGTCGCCCCTGCGAGGCACTGCTTCGCCGCGTTCTAAGGCGGCAAGGCGTTCCTCCAGAGCGGCCCTCTGGCGGCGTTCCTCGGCGACCTGACGCTCCGCCTCACGGCGGGCGTGCGTCAGTTCACCGATGCGCTCTTGGACCGTCTTTTTGGGTTTTTCCTTGGGCTTTTCTTGTTCTTCAGGCGCGTCGCCTCCTTCTCCAGACGCATCAGCGTCGGAGGATTCTTCAGACGCGACCGCAGATTCTTCGTCTTTGGCGGGCTCAGCGTCTCCGCTCCCAGCCGATCCATCGTCTTTTGCACCTGCGTCGGCGTCGGCCACGGGTTGAACCAAGACGCCATCCCGGTAAGAATCGCTGACAAACCCCTCGAAAGCATTTTCACTCTCCTTGTTTGGACTCGGCACGCTTTTCTTCTCCTTCGTGGGCGACGCTGATCGCGTCTAGGTGATCGTGCAGCATAGTGCTGCGCGCCTTCGTCTCCTCGGACGCGGCTTTGATCCGGGTATTGTCGGGCACCGCCGCTGCCTGCTCACGCAACAACGCAGCACGGGCGCGCTTCTCCTCGATAGTAGCCAACTTCTCAGCAATCTCGGTCTGCGCCATCTTCATATCGACTTCTGACTTGAGAGCGGCTGCTCTGGCTGCGCCTTCTTGTGCCGCTTGCTCCTCCGGGGTTTCCGGTTCGACGAGACCCGGCGGTAACATTTTACGCGCACGTTCCGCCATTTTGTCGGAGCCTGGGAAGTCAAAAGCCTCGAACCACAAGTCAAGCATAGGCTGCATCGCCTGCGGAGCAGCGTTGAACACCGTCTCCATGCTTTGCCTCTGCTCCAGGCGCTTCGTGACGTAGCTCGGGCCGGTTGTGACCGTGACAGTGTACTTGCCTCCCGTGATGTCGATGCCGCCCGCTTGGTTGAGGGCTTGGAGCGAAACCTTGTCGTCTGGACCAAGAACTTTCTCGATGCGCGGCCCCGAGTAAACGTAACGGATGAGCTGGTTGGCAACGCGGCCGCACTCCTCGATCGCCATGTTTTCGTTGTCAATAAACACCACGGAGCCAAGCTCACCGACGCGCTGCCGCGCCACAATCGCGCGCCCGCTTACCTCGTTCGACTGTTGCCCGAGTGCCGCCTCGTGGATGTTGGAAATGTCTTTGAGGACCTGCTTATTGCGGTCCACTTCCTCGCTGATGGCGGGCTCAAGCTGCGCGGGCGGAACCTGCGTCGGCATTTGCCCCGCTTCGCCGTTGAAAATCAGCAAAGGGTCGTCGCTGATATGCGCGTCACGCCACTCTTTCTCGCGCCCTTGCACAGCCTCCGCGGAAGCGATGAACTTCGCCTTGGGGGTCTGGAGCAGCTTCTCGGCGCGCACGGAGCGCCAGTAGTTCAAATACCGCTGCGGATCCTTGAGGAACCGGACAATGCCCCAGCGGTGCCATTTGCCGTCCGCGAAAATCTCCCAGCCGGGAACGCGGAACACAGGCACGCGGTAAATCGGAAGGTCGTATGGCCCGGCCAATAGGTCCGTTCCCGTTACAATGTAGAGTTGAGCATACGGGCACAGCGCATCTTCTCGGATCATCGGCGCCCCCGTCGTGGGGTCAACCGCGATCATGGCCGGGTCAACCGGCCCCTCGTCGAGCCAATGGATAGCGCCGTTCGTCAGCATCGCGACAGGCCGAATACGCTTGCGCATACGCCAGAACGAAGCCACGCGCACCGTGTCTTGGTCCAGCCACCCGTTCGCAAGCAGCGATGGGTCGGTCAACACATCTGCGGCCGTCGCCCACGGGTACTCCCGCTGAAAGTCCTTTTTCGACATGCGATCGGAGATCGTGACGTGCCGCGCGTCGCGCCCTGTCGGATCGGTACGCATCCGGTCCCACAGCACCGACAGATGATCGGGGAAGCCCTCAATCACCATGTCCTGCTTGAACACGTCGTCATAGGCTTCTTCGAGCTTAAGCTGGAAGTTGCCGATGCCGCAGACGATCTGCGTCTCGCTCGCCGCGTCGAAAGCAACCTTGGCGCGCGATGTCTTCTGCATGTTGCGCAAAAGCCCTTCGCGCACGGTCGCCTCTGCCTTGTTGCCGCCGCCGTCGGGAAGAACCTTAATCGCAACCTCGTTGAGCCGCCTGTTGCCCGTCACCTGCCCGACAAATGCCGGCATGTAGTTTTCGGTCATTACAGGCTTCTTTTTGCGCGCCCTGCGCGCCTTTACGGCAGTATCCCACTGATCTCCGACGAAAAACTGCATGTCCTCAGTGGCGGCGTCGCGGTTTTCCTTGTCCGCCGCCTCGTCGAGCGCAACCTCGTCGCGGATATACGCGAGAAATTCCTCTTTACTGGCGAAGTCGTCGGGTGGCTGGATCTCGGGAGCCTCCTGCGACTCCTTCTCTGCCACGTTCGCGGACGAGAGAGACTTCAGCATTTTGCAGCCGACCTTCCCGCCATCTCCTTACACACGCGGAACTTTTCCGGAGGAGTGTAGCGCATTTGGTCAACGGTCAACCGGTCGAAAGTTATTGGGCGGTCCATACTCGCCGAATGAGTCAGGCGAACACCGCAGGGCATGTCCTTCTCCGCCGGGAAACCTTCCCAGCGCCGAATCGTGCCTGTGGCGGCCGCAAGTTCGACGAAAATCATTCAGCCCATCCACTCGTAAGCGGAGCCCTGAGAGGTGTCATCCTGCCATATCTCTACGCTACGATTGGCCGGACTGTCAACGTCCCCGAATTTAGGAACCGGCTTTGGCTCGCTGAACTTCGTTATGAACTCATTCTGAGCGAAAGTAAGCGCGATGGCGTCGGCTAGGTCCGGAGAACGCACACCCCTCCGCTTCATCTCGTCCTTGCTCTCAAGCAGAAAGTCGCCGCTGAGGCGCGGCTTCATCTTGGGCGCCGTCATGTCCGCCTGAAGCGCGTCAAGGTCGGGGATGGAAGGCCCCAAATCGTCCATGAGCCAGTCGCGAAGCCGCTGCCACATCTCCGCGCGGCGGTTCGCCGGGCCGGGCGCTTTGGGCTTGGCGAGCTTCTGCTCGGCCGTTCCGCCGAAGTTAACGCCCCTCACCTTTTCGACATACTTGGGGCCGATATGCTTTAGCCCCGTCACAATGGCGTGGCCGATGCCACCGGCGTCCACGTTAACTCGCGCTGGGTCCATCTCGTCGATCAGCGAGCGCACCCACGCGATACCCTCCTGCGCGTCGATCTTGCTGCGGTGCTTGACCCACAAGACCTGCGGGCCGCGGCGCGCGGCTACGCTGAAGCGGTCCCCGCCCATGCTTGCAGGGTCAACCCCCAGGATCATCGGGCCGTAGCCCTCCGTTGCGCGCTTACGAGCGCGTAAGACGTGCAAAGGTGCTATGAAGGGCTCATGCGCCGCCGTAACCCAAGCCTCGGCGGCTGTGGAGGGGTACTCCTGCCTGAAAAGGGATTCGGAGCGCAACTCCATGATCTTCGCGCGGCGCCACGCCATCTGCGCGAGTGAAAGGCCGAATGCCTCGGCATACTCGGCCTCGCTCATCGCGCCTTCTTCTGCGTCGCTCAGAAGCTCGAAACCGGTCTCCGGCTCACGCGAATACTCAGGAGACACGAACCACGGCACGAAAATCGCGATGTAGTCCCCGCGCCCGGCCTCTGCGTCCTGCCACCGCTCGTAAAACTCTCCGCCTGGTCCGTTGGCGGTGGACTCAAGGATAACCTCGGTCCCTTCCAGCAACGGCACCGCCTGAACGGACGATGCGAAGTGATCCGCCGCGTTCGACCAGAACGCGACTTCGGAGCCGTGGAACAGTGAAATGGAACGCGATCGACCTCCGGCCTTCTGCCCTGCCGTCGCGACGACGTAGGACGAGTCCAACTTGTCGAACACAAGCTCTTTTACGTTGGAGGTGCCAATATGAGGAGCAACAGGGTTGTGTCGCTGATAGCGGTCAACGATCCCGAAGAGGTTGTCGGAAGCGGTCTGCTCATGGGCGAGGATGTAGGTGTTGGTGCCACCATAAAGACTAGTGCGGTGATAAAAGCGCCCAGCAACGTAAGTGGAAGCGCCCTGCTGGCGGCCCTTGAGAATAAGCGCCCTAACCCAGCCTTTTTCATCCTTCTGCTCCTCCAGCCGAGAATGGATAAGCCGCTGCGCCGTGTTAAGCGCAAGCGGCTCCGTCTTACCCCCCTTAGTGCGGATACTAAGGCACTGCGCCGCGAAGAGTGGGAAATCTTCGCGGTACAGCGCCAGTCGTTGAGCCAGCTTTAACCTGTCTTCAGGGCTCACGATTACGAAGTGACGTTGCCAACCTCTGCAAGCCAGATGTCAACGGTGCCGTTGAACGTCAGCGTCCCATCTGCCGCGAGCCCGTCATCGTCGCACGCGGCGTTGAGATAAATGTCGTTCGTAGCAGAGTCGATGATGGCTCCTGGGCTGTAGGAAGCCGTGTTGGAAGTAATGCGGGACGCCTCGATGGAGAAGCCTGACGCCTGCGCGTCCTTGTCCTGCGCCCCGAGAATGTTGGCGTCGGCGCCGTCGAGAGCTTCAGAAGCGGCGGTAACGGATCCAACCGAGAACACGATGTCGTCGGCGGTGACAAAATCCCCCCCTTTAGTGACAACGAGATCGACCTCGGAGTTGAGAACAACGAAGTTCTTATCAGGGAGCCGCGCAACTGCGGTCCCGCCGATCGACGTAGCTCCAGAGACTACGGTCACAACCACATTGGTAAGGGTAAGCGTAATGCGCTGAACCCTCGACTCGTTGCTTCTGGTATGCGCGACAACCGCGCCGTTAAGGAAAACCGCAGGGGTTACGGCAACAGGTTCGCCTATCTTCAGTTCAAGGGGCGTAGTCATTTACAATCCTCCAAAAGGTTGAAGCCGTAACCCAAGTGCTCGCGGCCGGAGCAGGGAGAGAAGGACCTGCGCCTCTTCAAGGCTCACGGTTACGAGGTTACGTTACCTACGTCGTAGTACCAGAGGTCGATGGTGCCCGTGCAGGTGAGCGTGTCGTCAGCGTCCATCACGGCACCGACCGCCGTGGCGTTGAGGTAAAGCACGTTGTTGGCCGCGTCGGGAACCGCGATGTCCACCGCCGTCCCTACCGCCGAGAACTTACTCGCCGCGAACGTCACGGTGAGCGCGTCGGTGTCGATGGTCGTAACCGGGATGATGTTCTGCATCGTGGTCGAAAGCGTGTTGTTGGACGCAACCGCCGTCCCGATGCCCATGGTGATGTCGTCAGCCGCTGCGATGCCGTCAGTGACATTGCCTTTGACCACCGATAAGTTGGCTTCGGCATTGACAATGATGATATTGCGATCCGGCAGGGTGACGAAAGCAGAGCCGCCATATTCCCCGTCGCTGTCGTCAACCGTAACGACAAAATCGGTAAGGGTAATGCGAACGTGGCGCAGCGCCTCGGGATAGTCGGAAGTAATCGCCGCGTTCGTAGCGGCTACGGGACCGGTGCCCGCGGTCGCGGGCGTGGTGGGGGCGGAATACTTGGCGCTTGGAAGGTTCTGATCGACCAGGTTAACGAGAGTTTCGTAAATACCGGGCTCAAGAACGGTCTGCTGGCCGAGTTCTCGGAGGCTAAGTCGGGTAGTCGTTTCGCCGTCACCTGCCATGGCTTCTTCCTTCTTAAGTCCCAAGTGCTCGCGGCCGGAGCAGGGAGGGGAGGGCCTGCGTCACGGCCGCAAGACTATGCCAGCGGCCCAAGGAGCGAGGCGCTATGGCGTGACGGCACTATGCCGTAGGACTTTTTTCCTGTCAAGCGGACGGTTGGGAAGTCTCGCTGATAAGCGAAAGCTGCCCGTTCTCAATGATGGCGATGCGTTGCCGGATCGCTTCGCAGTTCTGCTTGTAGCCAGGCTTGCCGGTGCGCGCGGCCAAGAGGGCGCGGAGGCGGGCAAGTTCGGCGGAGTTGTCTTGGGGTTGGGGGGTCACGATGTAAGCTCCTTCACAACCCACATGATGGACTGCTCAAGCGATGTAAGCGCAAGCGAGTTGTAGCGCCCCGGCTTGACCTTGCCGAACAGATCCTCAAGCTCCGCCGCCTTGGTCTTGATGGCGTCGTGAAGTGCCTTCTCGTCATCGGTGAGAGCGCGGTACGTCGGACGGAACCTGGAAACCTTGCGCGCTACATCGTCGCTCTGGCGGGAGTCAGGCTTTCCTTCAAACACGTTACTCATCCTCAACCTCTTTTGGGGTAATGTCGATCGTCTTGGCGTCAAGCTGGCGCAGCAAGTCATCGACGGATTCACTAACCTGTACGTCATGCTCCCTCGGAATCATCCGAATCCAGCACTTCTCGTAAAACCACTTGGGGTCGCTGTCGGCGACATCCGAGAAACGCTGCTGCCCGCCGATGTCCTCGAAAGCGGTTATCACCGCGCTCTTGGCGTATTTCGCATAGTGCGCAAGGACGTTGCCTTCCGCATCCGACTGGATGGGCTTCAAGCGGCGGAGAGCACTAACGGTCATTCGAGATGCCTACTTATCCAAGCTGCGATGCCCATGGGGCCGGCGATCGCGCCGGCGACAAACCCGAAAACCAGTCCGACGAGGAACGAGATCATGGGCTTTAACCTTTTAAGGTCGGTGTAGTTTAGTGCGCCGGATGCACCCCCGTCAAGCTACATCGAGATTATACGGAACGTGGATCCGCTGGCGGGGGCCGCGGAAACGGTTCCCGTGGCGCTCATCGCTATAGAAGGGAGAATCTGCGCTATCGAGCCGGTGAACGCCTCGCTTGCCATTGCGCTCTGTATTATCGCGGAAAGCGTCTGCGCTGCTGCCCCTGTGTAAACCTGAGCCCCTGCGGCTGCCTGTGTTATACTTGGAAGGGTTTGGTCCGCCGTGCCGGTAGCGTTGTCGATATGCAGCCCAGCGGCGGCTTGGGCAATGGCCGGGAGCATCTGCGCTATCGCGCCAGCGAACGTCTCCGCGCCGGTTGCAGCTTGCGAAATGCTCGGTAGGGTTTGCGCCGCAGCGCCTGTGAACGTCTCAGTTCCGCTCGCGGCCTGTGCGATAGACGGCAAGGTTTGGGCTGCGGTGCCGGTGAACGTCTCGGTGCCGGACGCGGATTGTGCGATGGCGGGGAGTGTCTGGTCAGCCGCGCCAGTAACGTTGACGGTGTGCGTACCGCTCGCGGCCTGCGCTATGGACGGCAAGGTTTGAGCGGCGGCGCCTGTGAAAGTCTCGGTGCCGCTCGCCGCCTGCGTAACGGACGGTAGAGTTTGGGCAGCGGCGCCGGTGAACGTCTCAGTTCCGCTCGCGGCCTGTGCGATAGACGGCAAGGTTTGGGCTGCGGTGCCGGTGAACGTCTCGGTGCCGGACGCGGCTTGCGTAATAGACGGAAGGGTTTGATCGGCGGCACCGGTGACGTTTACGGTATGTGTACCGCTCGCGGCCTGTGTGATCGACGGCAGAGTTTGGGCCGCGGAGCCGGTGAACGTCTCGGTGCCGCTCGCCGCCTGCGAGAGGCTTGGAAGCGTTTGAGCCGCCGTGCCGGTGAAAGTCTCGGTGCCGCTCGCCGCCTGGGCAATAGCCGGCAGGGTTTGGCTTGCCGCCCCCGTGAAGCTCTCTGTCCCAGCGGCAGCTTGCGACAAACTCGGGAGAGTTTGAGCAGCGGTGCCGGAAACTGCCTCGGCATGTATTCCGCTCGCGGCCTGGGCGAGCTTTGGAAGAGTTTGAGCCGCCGCGCCGGTGAACGTCTCGGTGCCGGACGCGGATTGTGTGATCTTCGGAAGTGTCTGCGCCGATGTGCCTGTTGCACCGCTCGCCTCAGAACGAAGAATGATATAGGTTCTGGCGCTGTCTCGGCCCGTCGCTGACGTACACGCCCAGTCTTGGTCGCCAGTGGCAGTGACAGTTTTGTACTGCATCGACAGCGTCATGCACGAGTTATCCGCGCCACCATCGTTCAATACCGTGTCGATGGAGGACCAGTCGCCGTTTGTAGTGTCGCTGTCGCCAGTAATTGCATCGTCGGTCTCAATCGCCGCCGATGCAAAAATTGTATCTCCGCTCGTAACAGAGGCGGTGGGAGCTGAATAGGTTGTAGTGTTACCAGTTTCGCCAGTTTCATCAGCGGAAACGAACGAGGCAGTCTCGCCAGTTCCAGGGCGGAACCTGATAAAGTGAACAGCTGCTTGACTAACGGCCGGGGAGAAGTTCACAAAAAGGCCTACCGTGGAATCGCTTACGGTTGGCTCAATAGTCACCTTTATAAGTTCTGCGCCAGCTCCGGCCGAACCTGGGTCATAAAGAATCTGCGCTCGGATGGTAGCTCCCGGAAAGCTATTCCAGCCGTTCCCGGTGACACTTGAGAAGCAAGACGCGCCGCCAGACCCGTCATTTGAGGCTGCTATTTCAACTAAGAAAAGATCCCCAGCGGCGCAATCATGGTTAGGATTAAGGATTACCTCATTGCCACCCGAGCCAGTTTTTGACTCTAATAGTGTAATTGTAGCGGCCATTTACGAGGCCCTCAGAACTCTAACGACATTCTTGCCGCATCATAAAGCGGTATCTCCAATATGCTGACTTCAGCTATTTTACTTTCCTCGGCTGTCGCCGTCACATACTCGTATGGCGGTTTAGACCTATCGCTGAAAACCGCATCCTTTGCCCTGGAACGCACGATATTCTTGAAGCTCTGGATTGCGTGATCCTTGCTCTTGAAATACCTATCGTGTACAGACGTCTGTACGCCCGGCCCCCAAAACGTCATCTGGGCCTTGTAGAATGTCATTCCCGCCATCTGTGAGACCGTTTCTTAAAAGATAAAATCAGTTTCAACCGGCATAGTGCCGAGTACGTCGATGCCCAAATCCCATTGCGGATTGCCAGCAATTTGGTGGACCACAACGCGGTATTCGCCAACGTCCAAGGTAAGCACTTCCACGTCAGCCCAAGTGATCGAATAGACTTCCGAAATGCCGTCCCCGTTCGTGTCGATGTATTTCAGAAGCTGATCGCCGGAGAAGTCGACCTTGTCCACGCCGCTCTCGAAGTCGGTAATGGTGTCGCGTTCGCCGTCTCGATTCGGAGACCAGTTCCACCCGTCGTTCAGTGGAACCCAAAACCCATCGTCGATCTTGAACGTGTCAGCACCAGCACCACCAGTGAGGGTATCTGCGCCCCACGTCCCGATCAGCACGTCGTCGCCGTCACCACCGATGAGAATGTCATCCCCGGTGCCACCGTGCAGGATGTCGTTTCCTTCGTCGCCGTATAGCGTATCATTGCCTTGCCCACCGAATATGATGTCGTCCCCGCCGAGGCCGTGTGTCGTGTCCTTCTTATTGGTTCCGGCAATATGATCGTTTCCGGCGGTTCCATTAATTTTCGCCATGTGCGAGTCTCCTGTTCGTTCGAGACGAGAAGGCGGACGCTAAAATCAGCTTTCCGGCATCGTCACGGTCCACGACGAAATCGCCACGGTTGCTCCGCTGACGATGGACACCGTGTTAAGCACCAAGTCGTGCGTCCCTGTGCCCACCGAGCCGTCGATATGGTCGTCGAGCGATGTCGCGCCGTCATTAGTAGCCGATGCACGGAACCACGCCGCAGTGCCGGTGTTATCCGCGGATGTGTCGGAGGTAATCGCCGAAGCTGTCGCACGCCCGCCTGGATTGGCGTCCGAAGCCGCGCCGAAGGCGGGGTCGGAGCAAACGAGCGTCGCAAGCGTCACCTGAGCGCCAATGGCGGTGTCCGGGTCCGTCGCCTGTGTGCCATCGAGGATGCGGATAATGGCCGCTCCTGTACCTTCGTCGAGCCTGTCAACGACGTAATCACAGGCTCCAAGCGCCGCCTCGTTGGAGATGCGCGTCGCAAGCGCCATCGAAGCTGGGTATTGCGACATTGGGAACACGACGAGCCCTTGGTCTGCGAACACAGCCTGCCCGCGCTCGATAGCCTGCTCCTCGCTCTCGCCGATAAGGCGCTCGATCGTGAGCACTTTGACCTCTTGGCGCGTCGGCACTTTGACCTTGGCCCCGCCGATCCACTTGTAAACATGGTCGCGGTAGTACCAGCCGACCGCAACGGACCCAACCTTGACCGTCCCAACTGCGCCGGGGATCCGCTTCCCCTTCGCATCGAGCCCGAGCCGGGTCTTGAGGTTATGCTCGCTCTCGCCCGTATCGTAGGGCGTGATCGCCGATGCGATTTCGTCGTCGAACTCCTTGAGCGCCTTGGGACCGAAGTACCCGCGCATCGCGTCCTTGATGTATTTGAACTCATCCTCGAAGTGGAAGTTATTCATCGAGGTCAACACCCACCCGCGCCCGGCGACGGGGGCGAACAAGCTGTTGTGCCGGTTCCTGACCGTCGGCAGCATGAACTGCGCCGCGTAGTCGCGGGCGGCTACGTCAAGAACTTCTGTATTCAAATCGCGCGCCATGGGGTTCTCACCTGTTTGAAGCCTCTAGGAAATCCTTACCGCCTACACCCTGCGGTAATTCAACGTCACCGTGACTCTCTCAACGGTGGATGCAGACAAAACTTTGACCCGCAGCGACGTACCACGGGGAATAGCTCTTGTCCAGTTCAACAGCCCTGTACCGTACCACGACGCGGCACTCGTCAGCGTCAGCGGGTTGCCTCCGGTAATCGAGTTCCCAGCCGTGGGCGGGAAGTTGTCCACCGTCTCGGCCCACAGGTCCACTTGGATGTCCCCGGCCTGGTCGGCGAGGAGCGCGGCGGACTCGATGTAAATGGGGGTGTTCCACGGCCCTAGATCGCCCTCCAGCCCTACGGCGACGGGCGACCCGTTACCCTCCAGCACGAAGCCGACCGTGCCCAGCGCGTCTTGGGGAGCGCCAGAGCCCATGACGATCGTTTCCCCCGGTGGACCTGCCGGCCCACGCTTGCCGTCTTTGCCATCCTTGCCGTCGCGGCCTGGGCGGCCGTCTTCGCCCCTCAGCCCCGGAGGGCCTTGCGGGCCTACGTCGCCCTTTGGGCCTTGCGGACCCGTAGCGCCTTGAGGGCCGGGCGGTCCCTGCGGGCCTTCCGGGCCTGTTTCACCTTGAGGGCCTTCCGGGCCTGTTTCACCTTGGGGACCAGCCTCACCTTGCGGTCCCTCAGCCCCGTCGAGGCCGCGGACGCGGGTGGACATGGTGTCGAAGAGTTGGGTGATCTGATCGACCGGAACGGAACTGTCCTTGCCGGGGTCGCCTTTCGGCCCCTTCAAAGCGCCGGACTGGATGAGATGCACAAGCCTGTCGATCGCGGAGCCAACATCGTTGGTCCCGAGCACGCGGTTGTAGTGCGGTACGTCGTAGGCTTCGGGCATCCTTGCGAGCACTTTCTCGGCGGAGTTTGCTCTGTACCAGCAAGGGGATGTGGCGTCAAGCTACTGACGGATGGTGAGCGGGGCTAGGATACCTCAGCCCTTAAGGCGGGTGAAGCGGTTTGTTCGACTGCGCGTGCTTCGCTAGGTAGGCTGCCGCCGACAGAAGGCGCTCCCCGGAGTCTCTGAAGTGCCCGAGCCCTGTGTTGCACGGAGTACACAGGACGCCGCGGACTGCTCCCGTGGCGTGATCGTGGTCAACCTGTGGCCCGGTGTCGGGGGCCTCGCCGCAGATGGC
>Ga0208644_1001217_pt1 | contig 21905 bp, 40 predicted proteins | sample VirMetDEL_Nov_18_FD_184517 | JGI IMG/M metagenome (GOLD analysis project Ga0208644, IMG submission 184517) | Aqueous microbial communities from the Delaware River and Bay under freshwater to marine salinity gradient to study organic matter... | ecosystem: Environmental > Aquatic > Marine >...
TTCTATGAGTTTGGCGATGATGAAGATAACTACAACGTATGGAGTGAGCGTAGAAAGTTTGAAGACAATCAATTTCAAGCGTTTGCAGATGTAACACAATTACAAAGTAATATCTTAGATTTAATTAGTAAGCAAAAGTACATTACTCCTGAAGTTATTGCAGAAACACTTAAAGAAGATGTAGGAGCAGTAAAGCGTGTTATTAATACATTAATTGAGAAAGGTTTTATTAAAGCTACCGAGGTTAAGATAGGAAAAGGCATTGACAGTAACATTCAAATTGAAAGGACATTAACAAGACCTTTAAGCGAGATTGTAGAAGCTATGAAGCCTGAAACTACTGAGATTTTAATACGTTATGCGTATAAATGGAAATCAGGTTTTAGTAACATAGACATTAGAACAAGCAGACCTTTTTGTAGGTACTTAGTAGGTGCAAAGAAGGTGTATAGTATGTCTGAAATTCAGCAAATGAGCGCACGACTTGGCTATGATGTTTTTGAGCGTGGTGGCGGTTGGTATACATTACCAGGAACTAATACGCACTCACCAAGTTGCAGACACGAGTGGAAGTCAATGATAGTAACGAGAAAAAAATAACAAATGAGCTTAAACACATTATTCATAAGCGTACAGAATATTAAAGACAGGTCTGGCTTACACGCTAACGTAGACGAGAAACTTGTATTGCCTGAGATTAAGACCGCACAAGATATGTACATCTTACCTGCGCTTGGAAGTGCTTTATACAATCGACTTCAAGCAGGTATTACTTCGAACAATTTAAACGCAGACGAGGTAATATTATTAGACCAATACATAGCAGATACTTTAGTGCATTATGTACTTAGTGAGTTGCCAATGGGTTTGTCTTATCAGTTCTATAATAAAGGCTTGTTAAGAAAGGGTGGCGAGAATACCGAGAACCCTTCAATGCAGGATATGATTGATGTGGCGAATAGATACAAGGCTCGTGCGGAGTTCTACAAGCAAAGAATGATTAAATACCTAAAAGAATATTCTACACTCTACCCTGAGTACCTTAATCCTGGAAGTGGCATTGATGCAATACACCCTGAGAACGATGCTTATACAACGAGCATTTGGTTAGGTGATTTTGATTGCTGCGCAGGTAAAAGCTTCGAGGAACTATATCAAGGGAATAGAGGTTGTAGTGATTGCTAATTATGAGTAAAGTAACAACAATAAAAAACCAAAATAAACTTCGTGTTTATTTAGAAAAAATTAAGAATGAGCCTGAGCCTAAACCAAATAGTAAAGCAGATAACAACACTCGGAAACGACCACGAACAAATTAACTTTGTTTACTTCGGCGATGTGTGGGAACGTTTAAGCAATGGCGAGGTTACTTACCCTGCTATGTTCTACACTTTAACAGGTGCGACTATAAACGCTAAAAATATTACCTATAATTTTAGCCTTTATTTTATGGATAGAATGTTAATGGAAGAAACCAACGAAACAGAAGTGCTAAGTGATATGACTTTAGTAGGTCAAGATATTGTAGCGCAGCTTCGTTACCCTAAAGCGATTTGGATTATTGGCGATACTGCACCTTTGACTTACTTTACCGAGAGTGACCCCGACTATCTTGCAGGAGTTAAGATAGATATCACAATGGAATTACCTTACTTAAATGACCGATGCCAGATTCCGAGCATCTATAATTATACAGAATGATAGGCAAAAAGATTAATCAATTAGCAACCGAGTTAGCACCTGTAAGTACCGATTTAACTATTATAGGCGACCCGATTAGTGGAGTAAGTAAAAAGATTACACTTGCACAATTAGGGGCTATATTTAGCGGTGCAGTTAGCTTTTATAATGACTTAGCTTCGTTCCCTGTAACGGGCGATATTAACGTTATTTATTGCGCTAAAGACACGCAAAAACTTTACTTGTGGAGCGGTAGTGCTTATGTTGAAGTTTTCCCTTCTCAAGCGTTATTAGATACTTATCAGCTTAGAAGCGAAAAGGGTAACGCTAATGGCTATGCTTCACTTGATAGTGGCGGTAAAGTTCCTGTTAGTCAGCTACCGAGTTCTATTATGGAATACAAGGGTATGTGGAACGCAGCAACTAACACACCTACTTTAGCGAATGGTACGGGTGATACGGGCGATGTTTATATTTGTAACGTAGCAGGTACAGTGAATTTTGGTGCAGGTGCGATAACTTTTGCGGTGGGCGATTATGTGATTTATTCAGGTACTATCTGGCAGCGTTCAAGCGGTGCAGTAGGTACAGTTACAAGTGTTGCTGCATCTATTACGGGTGATGCGATTAGCATATCAGGAAGCCCTGTAACAACAAGCGGAACTTTAGCTTTAGCGTTTAGCGGAACTTCAAGCCAATACATTAACGGAGCAGGTAATTTAATAAACTTCCCTACTTCTTTAGTAACAGGAACGGGAACGCTTTATGCTCTAACTAAATGGGGATTTACAACTGGCAACATTATCAATAGTAATTTATCCGATACAGGTACTACTATCTATAACAATAACCCTTCTTCTGGTTCTTTTGCCGTTCAATTTAATGGTAACACTACAACGGGTTTATCCTATGGTCTTTTAATTAATGCAGGTACTAATGCAAGTGATATTGCTTTACGCATACAAAATGTAAGTTCTACAAGTGTTTACTTTTATGTGTGGGGTGATGGTCGTGTGCAGATTAACAACATACCAAATGCGACTACCGATACTGATAGGTTTTTAGTAAGCGATAACGGGGTTATTAAATATAGAACTGGTGCGGAGTTATTAAGCGACATCGGTGGTGCAAGTGCTACGGGTTACGTTCCATACACAGGCGCAACTGCTAACTTAGATTTAGGAACTTTTACTTTACTTGCCGCTAAAGGTACTTTTTCAAATAGTGGGAGTAGCGATACAGTTGGCATAACACATTCAAGTGGTAGCGGTATTGCTTTAAATATTACTAAAGGTGGTAATGGCGAAGGCTTATACATAAACAAGACAAGCGGTTCGGGTAACGCTGCAACAATCATAGGTACGTTAAACGCAACTACTTTAGTTAAGTCGGGCGGTACATCAAGTGAGTTTTTGAAAGCCGATGGTAGTGTAGATAGCACGGCTTATGGCACGGGTTCGGTAACATCGGTAGGATTATCTTCTGCAACAAGCGGAGTAACTATTGGTTCTACACCTATTACAACAAGTGGAACTATTACTTTAGCTATTGCTACTGCAAGTGGTTCACAGCAAGGTTTATTATCAAGCACCGATTGGACTACATTTAACAACAAGCAGAACGCTTTGACTAATCCAGTAACGGGTACAGGTACTACTAACTACCTACCTAAGTTTACAGGTGCAAGTACAATAGGGAATAGTATTGTGCAAGATAATAGTACACACATTGATATTGGTGGGTATGCTTTATTTACAAGAGCAGGTAAACAAACAATTATTAACCCAAATGTTGGGGCAGGTAATGTTGTTGCTGATTTTGGTGTTGGTAGTGGAATGGGGCTAACTTTTACAACTGATGTTGAAAGAATGCGCCTTGACGCTTCAGGAAATTTAGGATTAGGAGTAAGCCCGAGTGCGTGGGATACATATAAAGCATTTCAAATTGGTTCGCAAGGTTCTCTTGCTTCAGTTAGCACAGTTGTAAATTTATCTCAAAACGCATATTGGAGTGCAAGTGGACATACTTATATAGCAACAGGTACGGCTGCACAATATCATATTAACGATGGTGCATTTGCTTGGAGAACCGCTCCTTCAGGAACGGCAGGTAACGCTATATCCTTTACCCAAGCAATGACATTAAACGCTTCAGGTAATTTATCAATAGGAAATACTAATGATACATATAAACTTGATGTAAGCGGTACGGCAAGATTTAGTTCTTTTGTTTCTTCATCAACAAATTTTATATCTGTTGCTCTTACTGATTCAATTTCTGTTGGTACAAGTACAGCGGAAAACGCAAAATATAATTATCTTGGTCATAGTGGTTATTGGGGAATTAAAACAACTGCGACAGGTTTTAATTTTGCTTTAGATACATATAATGGTGGAACTCCTAAAAATGTTTTAACTATTACACAATCAGGAGCAGCTACATTTAGTTCATCGGTTACGGCAACGGGCGGAGTATATGCAGGGGACTCTAAATTTTTTAATTCAGTACAATTAACAGATAGTTTAGGTGGTACTTGTCAAGGTTTCTTATGGACAGATGCAGCAAATACGTTAAAAATAGGTACGGGTACTGTTGCAGGTGGTAATGTTAAAATGACAATTTTATCTTCAGGCAACGTAGGTATAGGAACGACTTCAGCAGGTTATAAATTAGATGTTTATGGCTCAAATCAATATTTAGGAAGATTTGATACATCTGACACAACTGGAGGATTTGTGGCTTTTGCAAAAAGCGGTACTGCTTATGGTTATATGGGTAGTGCATATCATATTGTTTCAGGACCGGGAAGTGCAAATGATATGGCAGTTGCTTCTACATCTAATTTGATATTTAGCACTGGAGCTTCTCTTACCGAACGTATGAGAATAACAAGCGGTGGGGACTTGCTTATAAACACTACTACAAATTCGGCAACTACTGGTGCTGGTTCTAAATTTGTTTCAAATGGCAGATTGTATCAAGTATCTTCTTATAGTGATAATACACAAGAAAGCTTATCAATGTATTCAACTACCGCTGCTGCATATCGTTTTTATGTAGGCTGGGGCGGTACAATATATGCAACAAGCACAAGCATAAGCGGTATTTCCGATGTATCATTAAAGAAAAATATTAGGAATTTAGATAAGGGTTTAAACTCAATAATGCAATTACAACCAAAAAAATTCGATTGGGTTAATGGGGATAGCATTGACAATATGGGTTTTATTGCACAAGAAATTGAAAAAATATTTCCTGAATTAGTTACTGAATATAAATATAACGGGAACGAAACAAAGAAATCACTTAAAATGGGAGATTTAATTCCTTCAATGGTAAAGGCAATACAAGAACTTAAAGCAGAATTAGACACATTAAAAAACAAATAAAAAATGGCATTAGAAACAAAATGGGTTATCAGTACCCTTGACACCGCACCTTCATTCGACGGACTTACCGACGTTGTAAAGACAGTTCACTATCGTTATCAAGGACAAGATGCAGAATACTTTGCAGAAGTTTACGGAACAATGTCTTGCGCTACACCTTCGGACACCGACTTTACGGCTTACGAAGATTTAACTTATGAGCAAGTTTGCGAGTGGTTAGTTGCAGGTTTAGACCAAGAAGCTATGGACTCAAACTTAGAAACTCAAATCGAGAACCAAAAGAACCCACCGATAATTAATTTGCCACTACCTTGGGATAAATAAAATCTATATATCTTTACAAAAATTTAAACAATGAAATACAAACAACTACTACAATTAGTAAGCAGCATCAATGTCGTTATCGGCAATCAAGAAACAAAAGTTCAAAAGAAGCTATTTAAAATCTACGAGAAGATTAAGAAGCATCACGAGGACTACCAAGCCGAAGTTGATATTTTGCGTTTAGACAATGCCCAGACCGATGACAAAGATTGTTTACTACTTGACGAGAAAGGAAATTACAAGTACTCAAAAGAAGGCATCAAGAAGCTTACCAAAGATATTGATGCTTTAAATGATAAAGAATTTGATTTTCAAATAATTAACGTAGTCAATCCTGAAGGACTTACCGAGTTCACATTCTTAGAAGATTGGGTTACAGGCATAGAATTTAACAAACAAGAAGAAGAAGAACTATAATGGCAAATAACCACCAAGCAGACCAATCAACAATCGTATCAGTAGTTAGTGCTATTTTAAGCCTATCCAATATTCAACCGCTATTCACATTGATTGCAAGTTTGGTGGCTATCGTTTCAGGTCTTATGGCTATTCGATACTATTACAAAATGACCAAAAAGCTTAAATGAGATTAATACTTTTAGCCTTATTACTTACTTCTTGCGCTTCGGTTAAGAAGTTTGAAAAGAGATTTGATAGCACGGGGACAACTAAGATTGATTCCGTGCATCTTACTTTTTACGATAGCGTTACCAAGATTATAGAAAAGGAGCAGGTATTTACAAAAGAGGTTACGATCTATGACACTATCCGTGTTACAAAGGATAGCATTATAGTCGTTCCCAAAATCGTAACTAAGTGGGTATACCAGACAAAAGAGAAGGAAACCGATAATAGCTTGGTTAAAAAAGATACAATAGCGTTTAATCGCACAGAAATGGCTCAAATTTCGATTGTAGATAAAAGTAAGGTAACTACCGCAAATAACTTTTGGAAGGCTTTAATCGGTCTAATAATAGCCATTGTGTTAATTTTAGCTTATTGGAATAGATTATGGAAGTAAACAAAGCAGGAAAAGACCTAATTAAAAGGTTCGAGGGGTGTAAGCTAAAGGCTTATAAATGCCCAGCTTTGCTTTGGACAATCGGATATGGGAACACCTTTTACGAAGATGGCACAAAGGTTAAGGAAGGAGATGTAATAACACAAGAGAGAGCGGAGCAGTTATTTGATATTGTATTAAACGAGTTCGCTGCTAAAGTGGATGGGCTTGTAAAATCAAATGTTACGGCAAACAATTTTTCAGCATTAGTTTCGTTTACTTGGAACGTAGGGGTAGGCAACATAAAGAAAAGCACACTACTTAGAAAAGTAAACGCTAACCCTAAAGACAAAACAATACCTGCTGAATTTAGAAAATGGGTACGGGCAAACGGAGAGGTGCTTAAAGGTTTAGTGAGGCGGAGAGATGCTGAAGCAAAACTATATGAGCAACTTTAGAACTATATTAGTAAACTTATTATCAGACGAGCGCAATAGTATTAGCCATAAGAGAGTTATAGCAATACTTGGCAGCTTATGTCTATTTATATCTTTGTTCTTAAACATAATATTGAAGATGCACCCAAGCGACAAGTTAGTAGATGCAGTTTTGTATCTTACGCTATTTGCTATGGGTTACACTACAATCGATAAATTCAGCAAAAAATAAATAATGCTAAAATCAAAACGCAAACGACTTTACTTTGACATCGAAACCAGCCCAAACGTAGGCTTCTTTTGGAGCGCAGGTTATAAGCTAAACATAACTGCGGATAGCATTATACAAGAACGAGCAATCATTTGTATTTGCTATAAGTGGGAAGATCAAAAAGAAGTTTACTCTTTACAATGGGATAGTAAGCAAGACGATAAGAAGATGCTACAAAAGTTTATCGAAGTAGCAAACACGGCATCGGAATTAATAGGACACAATGGCGACAAGTTCGACCTTGCTTGGATAAGAACCAGGTGCTTGTTTCACAAAATACCAATGTTCCCTTCTTATGTTACTATCGATACGTTAAAGGTAGCACGTCAAAAGTTTAGATTTAATAGCAACAAGTTAAATTATATAGCTGACTATTTAGGCATTGGCACTAAGATCAAAACAGAATATAGTTTATGGAAGGATATCGTTTTGCATAAGGACAAGATAGCTATGGCTAAAATGATTAAGTACTGCCAAAAAGATGTTGTGTTATTAGAGCAAGTATTTAACGCACTTAAAAACCACATCGAACCTAAAACGCATTACGGAGTTATATTCGGAGAAGATAGAGGCTCTTGCCCTGAGTGTGGAAGCGATGATTTAATTATTTCACTTCGTAGAACAACCGCAACTGGTGTAAAGAAAATACAATACAAATGTAAAACTTGTTCAAAATTACATAGCAAAACCGACAAATAAATGGATAGTAAAATACTTAGCTTAGTAATAGAAGATATGCGTAGACGTGAACTTGTAGGCAAATCAAAGTACGGAACTACAATGGACAGAACAGATTTAAACACGGGTCAATGGATAACGCATTTAAAAGAAGAACTAGAAGATGCCCTGCTTTATTTAACCAAACTTGAACAGATACACAATGCGCCTCAAAAAGATATTTAGCTTCGGCAACATCTTAGACCGAGATACCTACGAGCAATTAAGGGAATTAGATTATACCAATCCTAACTTTAAGGGTTGTGCTGACGAGTTCCAGTTCAATCGTGAATGGTGGGTTATGATTGACGAAGGCGAAATAGTAGCTTATTGCGGTTCTATTTACTCTAAAGGCATCTGCATATTTAACAGAGCGTGGGTTAAGAAATCACATAGAGGGCAAGGCATACAAAGACGAATGATTAAGACCAGGTTAAAGGCTGCTTCTACTTTTTGCCATATAGCTATCACTTACACAACCTTAGATAACTTCCCTTCTGCAAATAATCTTATTTCTTGTGGCTTCAGGCTCTACCTTCCTGAGTATTCATACGGGGGTAGCGATAAACTTTACTTTCAAAAATTGCTATAAAGTTGCACTTTAGTACAACAAAAGGTAGTAATACTACTACTTTTGGCTGCATTTTACTTCCGATTTTGGCTAACTTCATTACATAATTTGTAAAATTTTACCCTTACTTTATGTAAAATCACTTTGCCCTTGCTTCATATTTGCAGCCCATAACTTCTAAAGCCTTATAAAGTGTTCCGGTAGTTATACGACCTTGTGCATCTCTACGCTCCATATCCATAACACCTTGTTTTGATATACCAAGCTTTTCTCCAAGTTCTTCTAAACTTAAATTTAATTGAAGCCTTGTTTGTTTTATTAAACCTATTGGGCTATTATCGTTTTCTATAAAACCATACTTCCACATCAAATCTTTATCTAAACTATCTACAAATCTTTCTATTTCATCATTATATAAAAACCATTCTCCATTTGTATTTATATGTTTAAACGCATCGTGGAAATTTTTTTCATCAGATTTATCTCCTTTTATCAATGCTAAAACTTCTAACTTAACTGGACTTGAAGTTTGTAATTGATTTAATCTTCTTTTAAATGTATTGGTATAACCAATTTTAACATAATCTCCTTGCTTTACAAAATATATCATAGCTTTACTTTTTTACAAATATACAAAAAAGTCAAGTAATAACTTACAAAAAGTCAATAAATATCTTTACTTTTTCCCTTTACTTTGTACGTATATGCGTACAATCCTACGTACAAATGCAACAATGTTGCAAAAATAATTTAAAAATATTTTAATAGTTTTGCACTTTGTATTGTGTAAAGTAGTATATTTGTGTAAACAAAACACAAAATGACACATTTAACCAACTACCAGAAGTTCCAATATCAGCGATACGGGAACATCTTACTGCAAGGGGATAGCAGTACACAAAATCCGTATGACCCTAAATTACTGCCTAAAAACTACGATTACGAAGATGATGATTATACCTTCACTCGTTGGGTAGAACACAATGCAGAACTTGAACTTTTAAAAAACGAATTATATGAAGATTGAATTTGTAAAAGAAACTAACCACAGAGGCGATGTTTACTATTATACAACAGTAGATGGTCGCTACCAAAAAGACACTATATCGTTGGACTACTCACAAGCCTATGAAATATTTATAGGAATGAGAAAAAAACAAGAGCCAACTATCGAAGTATTAGAACATTATATTATTAAAGAAACAACACCAGAAACAAATGGAAACTGCGATTGATTGGTTTAAATTAAAATATCAAGAATTGTATTTTGAAGCAGACATAACAAATATGCACTTTAAAACATTTGAAGATAAGTTTTACAAACTATTAGATGAAGCTAAAAAAATGGAACGTCAGCAAATATTATTAGCACATACAACAGGCTATAATGATTGCTATAAATACCATAAAGGTCTTACTAAATTAATTACTCCACAAGGAGCAGATGAGTATTACAATAAAAACTACAAAAAAAATAACAATGAGCCTAATTAAAATTCAACAGGAATTAAAAGCACCTAAAAACCAATTCAACGCTTTTGCTAAATACAAGTACCGAAGTGCAGAAGATATAATCGAAGCTGCAAAACCTATCTGCCATAAATACGGATACGCTTTAATGTTAAGCGATGAAGTAATAGAAGTAGGCGGTAGAGTTTATGTAAAGGCTACGGCTTGTTTAAGTAACGGAGAAGATAACATAACCTGCACAGGTCTTGCTCGTGAAGAAGAAAATAAAAAGGGAATGGACGCTGCGCAGCTCACCGGAGCGTGTAGCTCATATGCTCGAAAATATGCACTCAATGGGCTTTTCGCTATCGATGATACTAAAGACGCAGATGCTACTAATGAGCATAAAGACGAGGTAAGCGAAGGACAAAAAGCATTCTTGATTGAAGCACTTGACAAGACAAAATTTACAGATGACCAAAAGGTAAAGGCTGCCATCAAAATCAATGCCATTAAGACCTTAGACGAATTTAATAAGATTAAAGAAACAATAAAGAAAAGCTAATGAAAACCGCAATGCAGGAATTACTTGAGGATATTAAAAAGCATATTGAAGTAGAATGGCCAATGAATAAGTCAATTAGAGAGTCAATAAACAAAGCTCTTGAAAAGGAAAAAGAGCAGATATGTAATGCTTATACAGATGGATTAGAAGGACCATACTTAGGAGCAGAACAATATTACAACAAAAAATATAACCAAAACGAAAGCTAATGAGAGAGTTGCTACCATTTGAAAGGCAGATGCTACTTGCAGAAGTATACCATTACGCTTGGTATAACGAAGAGGCATACGAGGACTTATTAGCCTTTATTAAAAAGTATGAAAACAAATTAGACAAACCAGTATTTTTTAACCCAATCAATAACAATGACACAGAAACAACGCATCTTGAATCACTTGCTTACGGGCAAGACCTTGACACCAATCCAGGCTTTAACGAAGTACAACAGTCTTAGACTTGCAGCCGTAGTATTTGAATTAAAACGCAAAGGCTACAAAGTACAAACGGAATTAATAAACGTAGGTACAAAAAAACGTAGTAAATTAGTTGCTCAATATTCAATTAAAAACAAATAAAATGACAGAAAAAAAATGGAGTGCAGGTGCTTGGAAAAAGACCACCGCTAAAGGAGAAGTAATTAATTTTACAATCAATGATGTGCGTTATTCAATGTGGGCTAATGCCTATAAGACAGAGGATAAGCAACCAGATTATAAAATCTACGTGAATGACTTTACCCCTGAAAACAAAACAACTTATTCTAAACCAAAAGAAGATACGGAAGGATTGCCGTTTTAATTATGCTAAATAGAAAAAAAGACATTTCAATAAAACAACTTAAAGACTTATATTATTCTCAGCGTAATACCCATGTTCTATTACACGAAATGATGCAACAACTTGGGCTAATAGGCATAGAAGACAATGAGCCTTTAGGTGCTGATATAGAAGTTAGGAGCATTATAAAATTAGTAGATGAAGTATTCGAGTGCGATGTTTTAATGAAAGACAGGTCTTTAAAAACTACCTTTGGGCGTAAAGCGGCTGCGTATTTATTGAGGCGATATACTAAATTAAGCCTAAGAGAAATAAGTGCATACACTGGTACTAAAGACCATACTACTGCAATTCATAACATTAAACAAGCTAATAATCTAATTGACACAGAAGATTGGTTTAAAGACAAAATGAAAAGAATTTGTCGAAAGATTGAACTTGTAGAAAATTAGTCTATATTTGTAAAAAAAGACACATAGGCGAACTGCGAACCGACTATGTGTTTAGTGGTTAAATAACAATAACCCTGGTAGTTCGCAGCTATCGGGGTTTATTTTTTTTATGGCAAAAGACCCAGCTTTTTTATTTTATCCAGGTGACTACGTAAGTGGCACAATGGGAATGACATTTGAAGAAAAAGGTGCTTATATGGACCTTTTAATGCTTCAATTTAATAGAGGTCATATGAATACGCATATGATACAACATACGGTTGGTCACTTGTGGGAACAAGTGAAATGCAAGTTTATTCAGGATGATGAAGGACTATGGTACAACATTAGGCTTGATATTGAAAAAGATAAGCGTAAAACATTTACTGAGTCAAGGCGTAATAACATTAAAGGTAAACAAAAAACTATCGAAAATGCATCATATGAAATTCATATGGATAATCATATGACTCATCATATGGAAAATGTAAATGAAGATATAAATAAAGATATTATTACTAATAAAAGCAAATGTAAATTAGAAGAAGTTTTAGAGTATTTTAGTATACGTTTAGGGATGGAACAAGGTAAAATAGAAGGAGAAAAATTCTTTAATTATTACGAAAGCAATGGCTGGAAGGTAGGTAAAAACCCGATGAAAAACTGGAAAGCTGCTGCAAACAATTGGATAACTAACACAAATAAATATGCAAAAGGAATTACAACAAATCAGCCAAAACTTAATAAACACGAACTCGACAACCTTAACAACTACAACTATATCCACTCTACTACCTATGGAGCGGGAGATTATGCAAGGCTTTTCGGGGGAGAGGATACGCAGCCTAAACTCTACCATATTTAAACAAAACCTTGTTTATTTGATGCAGCTTGTAGGCATTACTAATCCTGGAGAGGTTAAACTTGCGATTTTAGAGGATTGGATTATTTCGGAATATGGGTACTTCACAATAAACGAAGTTAAGGTAGCGTTTAAACAAATGGTAGCTAATGACTTTATAGACCACTACCAGAATTTTAGTCCTGCTTATTTTAGTCAGGTTATGGAAAGATATAAGAAAAAAGCAAATGAAATACGTAAGATGATACCACAAGAACGAGAAGAAGCAATACCGCACTTAACTGATTTAGAGATAATAGATTACAGTTACCAAGAATACAAATTGTTAGAAAACAGAACATTTGATAGGGTGTTTAATCCGCTATCCGTATTTACAAAGCTAAACGCTACAGGCATAAAGAAGTGGACTAAAGAAGATGGAGCAGAAGCTAAAAAGAAACTTATGGAGATTATAACCTACAAAGCAAATAGAATGGATATAATCAGCGCAAAGCAGTATCGTGACGAATGGACTGAACAATGGTTAAAGAACCAAGCCAGAGCAGTAGCGGTTGCTTTATTTTTTGATTTGCAAATTAAAAATGGTAAAGTTTCATTTCTTTAATATAGTTTTGTAATATGACGGCAAACGAATTAACCAAAGAAGCTATAAAGACCCTGAATAAAAACGGGGCTTTTGTATGGCGTAACAATAACCTTGCCGTAAGAGGAAGAACGTTTATTGGGCTTAAGGGAGTTCCAGACGTTGTAGGGTTTACTAATCAAGGTGTAGCCGTTTATTGTGAGACAAAGGCAATAGGTGATAAATTAAGCACTTACCAAATAGCGTTTTTAAATTTAGCAAAGGCATCGAAATGTTTATGTTACATAGCAAGTGAGGAAAATGGAAAACTTACATTAACCGAATATGACCCGCAATAGCATTATAGAAAAGTTATGGAATAGCCAAGAACTAAAAGATGCTATCCAGAAAATGCAACCAGAAGATTTGCAAGATGACCTGCGCAGCGAAATATTTAAGGTACTATGCGAAATGGATGAAAGCAAACTTGTCGATATGTACAACCGAAATGTCTTGAGGTTTTATATAGTTAGGACTATGCTTAATATGACTCAATCAAATACAAGTCAATTTTACAAATTATATCGTAAACCATTACAAGCGGAATTGCCGATATATGACAGAGACGAAGATTTACTTAACCGAGTAGAAGATGAACTAAGCAAACTCCATTGGTTTAGTAGCGACCTATTGAGGCTTTATGCAATTAATCATAATTGCAATGCCAAGGAATTAAGTAGAGTAACAGGTATACCTTATATGACTATACACAGGGTATTAAAATTAACTAAGCGTGAATTAAAAAAACAATTAAGAAAATGATACTAACAATTTTAGCAGCTATTAGCTTTGCTTTATTCTTTGTAGAAATACACCAGTTACATAAAAAGTGGTACTTAGATTTCAAACCTTTCACTTGCACAAGTTGTCTGAGTGCTTGGGTTGGACTTGCCTTATTTATGTTGCCTGAAATAATTACAAACATTTTTGCGGTTGTATTTATTCCAGGGGTACTTGCTCCAGTATTAGCTAAATTTATGTGGAACTTATGGAAATAGAACATATAAATTACTTGGAACTGCACAGACCTAACTACGAAATGGTGCAGAACGGATATGTTAGGAATATAGATTTAGACATCTTAAAAATGTACGAGCATATTTATCGCAAGTATATGAGTCCAGATTTCATTTTAACTGTATGGTGCAGCCATTGTATCTTTGATATGATTAAACGTTTATACGAATGGTATGACGCACAACCAAAACCAAAAAAGCGCAAATGAGAATACTTTGCATCACATCAGCAAATAGCGGAGTCGGTTATCACAGAATTATAATGCCTATTGTTAATATGCAAAAGGACTATGCTTTGATAACAGATGTGCTTAATGATGAAATACTTGAACAGGGATGGGACATTCTACTTATAAATAGAATGCTAAACGAAATAAACGCAACGCAATTAGTAGAATGGAGAGCTAAGTATGGCTTTAAATTGGTAGTGGACAATGACGATTACTGGGAACTTGACCCAAGCCATTTATTGTATCTGCGGTATCAGTATTTTAATATACCTCAACAGATTATAGATTACATAAAGATTGCTGACCTTTGCACCTGTACACATGAAAGGTTAGCCAACGAAATATATAAGCATAACAAGAACGTACATATTTTGCCTAATGCCTTACCTTATGGCCAAGAGCAGTTCCAGGATAATAAGACCGAAGATTATAAAACAAGGCTATTCTGGTCTGGTAGTGGAACTCACGAAAAAGATATTGAGTTACTAAGACAACCTTTTAAGAGGTTACAAGGAATGAGCATAAGGACTGTGATAGCGGGGTACAATGATGGAGAAAAGCCTATATGGGATAAGATGATTGATGCTTTCACTTGCGGTTTGAAGCTTAATCCTACTATTTATAACTATGCAAGAGTTACGGAATATATGGGAAGCTATACGGATAGCGACATATCTATTATCCCTTTAGTAGATAGTAAGTTCAACGCTATGAAGTCAAATTTAAAGGTATTAGAGACGGCAGCAAAGAAGAACCCTGCAATTGTTAGCTATGTACATCCTTACCTCGACCTACCCGTACACTATGTTAAAAGCCAAAAGGATTGGTATAAACATATAAAAGATTTAGTCAGCGATGCGGATATGCGGAAGGAGAGCGGACAGAAGCTTTTTGAGTTTTGCCAAAAGAATTATAACTTCGAGGCAATAAATTTAGACAGAAACTATATTTATAATAAACTATGCCAATAACTAAGTGCCCAAATGGAAAATATAAAATAGCAAATGGCGGTTGCGTTTACGAGACCGAAGAAAAAGCAATGCAGGTATGGAAAGCGATTTTGGCAGGTGGTAATTTTGTTGAAACAGATGGTAAATTTGTTGAAAGTTATACCGACTATCCTGAGTCAGCAACTAATAACGCAAAACGGGCTATCGAATGGGCAGAAAAAAATGGATGGGGCTCTTGTGGGGAAGCGACAGGAAAGGCGAGAGCAAGACAATTAGCTAATAAAGAGCCAATAAGCAGAGACACAATAGCAAGGATGGCTTCTTTTAAAAGACATCAACAACATAAGGATGTGCCTTATAGTGAGGGGTGCGGTGGGTTAATGTGGGATGCCTGGGGAGGAACTTCTGGCGTTGAATGGGCGATAAATAAACTAAAAGAAATAGATAAAAACTAATTTCATGCTTAAATTTTTAATTAATAACCAACGGAAAATTTAATGGGGAAAGTATGAAAAAACACACACAAATATATTTGCAGGGGATGGGGTATAAAACAACCGACTTCGTTCCCTGCGAAGTGTGTGGATGCCAGGCGGTCGATGTTCACCATATAGAAGCAAGGGGAATGGGTGGCTCTAACGAGAAGGATGTAATAGAAAACCTAATGGGGTTATGCAGAAAATGTCATATAGACTTTGGAGACAAGAAACAATATAAAGAATTTCTAAAAGATATACATAAACAAAACTACCGATGCTATTAACTGACAAGGAGTTCCTGGAGTATGAACTTAACAACGGAATAGGAATGCATAACGATTTCTTTAAGGACTTAGCTCGTAATAGCGTAGCCCAGATTAAAGACTTACCTATAAAATCAGTATTAGATTACGGGGCAGGGACAGGGGTTTATAGCGATGCTTATTTCCAGGCAGGGTATGATATTGTTGCTTATGAAATATTCCAGTCACATAGGGAATATATGAGGCAAAACGTAGCTTATGTAGAAATAGTAGACGAAGCGGTTACAACAGACTTGCTTAATTTTATAGAGACGGCAGAACATATGACCGACAAAGAACTTGATTACCTGTTCAGTAAGATAAAGCCCAAATATATTTTATTCAGTTCTACATCACAAAGAGTGCCAGGCTTTGACGAGTCCTGGGGGCATGTCAATATAAAAGAGCAAGAAGAATGGGATAGCTTTTATAAGTCAAAAGGCTATACTAAGATTAAAGATTTATCACAACCTACAAATTGGAGCAAATTATATGGCAAAGATTAAAGAAAACAATAGTAAAACTTCTTTCGGTAAACGTAAAAGAGGAAGCGCAAAGAAGTCTTTTAATAAGCATAACCCAAGACCTAAAGCATATAAAGGACAAGGAAGATGAGAAAGCTAAAGGCAATCTGGTATATCTTAACTCATAAAGCTTATTTTCTTGCAGTATGTAAGACGGGCTTTAATGGAGACGAAATGACAACTATTGGGAATTATACCTATTCAATGGCAGACACTTTAATTAATAAGCACATAAACGATATAGATAATTTTTTAGACCAACAGGATGCATTAGACGAAGCCAATGAAATTATAAATGGAATATTATGATACAAAAAGTACCAATCAACTCAGTAAAAGCAAACCCTAACAATCCACGAATTATAAAGGATGATAAGTTTGCTAAACTCGTTAAGTCAATTAACGAATTCCCGCAGATGCTAAACCTCCGACCAATTGTAGTAAATGACGAAATGGTTGTACTCGGTGGCAATATGCGACTAAAGGCTTGTAGGGAAGCAGGACTGAAAGAAATATCAATCATTAAGGCAAGTGAGTTAACGGAAGAGCAGCAAAAAGAGTTTATAGTAAAAGACAACGTGGGCTTTGGAGAATGGGACTGGGAGGACTTAGCTAATAACTGGGATGCGGAAGACTTAGAAAATTGGGGCTTAGAAATTCCAGGGGTAAGCGATAGCGAACAAATAGAAGGCGAAATAAAAATTAGCAATGAATTAGACCAACAGAGCAATTACATAGTGTTAAAATTCAGTACTGATATTGACTGGTTACAGGTACAGAGCATATTCCAATTAGAGAGCACATATAGCCTAAGACAGAATGGTAAGACCTGGAGTAAGGGAGTAGGAAGGGTAATTGATGGCGTGGATGCTATTTTAAAAATTAAAGAGAGCGGAAATGAAGGTTAAATTTTATGCCCCGTCTTATAAGAGACCACAGAAAAGCATTACCCAAATCAACTACCCATTTGTTAAATTAATAGTAAGGGAAAGTGAGGCGGAAGAATATATAAGGAATGGTAACGATATACATATTGTGCCAGATAGTGCCCAGGGCAACCTATGTAGGATTAGGAATTATATTTTAGATAACCTATTCGATGCAGATTGCGTTATCTTATTGGATGATGATTGCAAGGGCATTTATAGATGGGAGGAACAAAGCAAGGTTAAGTTTAACCCAGAAGAATTAATGGAGTTCTGCGAGTCAATGGCTATATTATGTAACGACTGGGGGTTTAAGTTCTGGGGATTGAATTGCATACCCGACAAGGGGGCGTATAGAGAACATACCCCGTTTGGTACTTTACAATACATTGGTGGACCTTTCCAGGCTCACTTAAAAAACAATATTAGGTACGATGAAGATTTACCACTGAAAGAGGATTACGATATTACGCTCCAGCATATTAAAGCCAATCGAGGATGCCTAAGAGTTAACTATGCATTTTATGATGTGAAACAAGCTGAGCAATCTGGTGGGTGTGCTACATATAGAAACCTACAAAAAGAAAAGGAACAATTTGAATTATTACAAAAGAAATGGGGCTCGAATATTATAAGTCAGGATAAGAAAAGCAAAAGGAGTTATGACTTTAACCCTATATTAAAGATACCTTTGAGGGGGGTATAAACAGAATAAAAACAGAATGAGCAAAGAACATTTAATACCATTCAAGCCAGGTCAATCTGGTAACCCAAATGGGAGACCAAGGAAATACGTAAGCTTATTAAAAGAGCAGGGGTATAAGGTATCGGAAATAAACGATACTATCCAGGCTATGATGGCAATGGATATAGAGGAACTTAAGTCAGTATGGGATAACCCAAGGGCAACTATATTAGAAAAGACAATCGCAGCGGCTATGCGTAAGAGCCTTGAAAAAGGAAGCCTTTATAGTTTAGAGACTTTGATTACTCGGGTTTATGGGAAACCAAAGGAAACGCTGGACACTACTAATAAAACAGAACTAACAGGCAAAATACAGGTTGAAGTTGTGACAAGCGGAGTACCTATAGCCAACAGAGAAACAGATGTTTAAGACTACCGATGTATTTTTAAGTAACAGAAATGCTGAAACCGACATTGTAATTAATCAAGGCGGTACAAGTAGTGGAAAGACCTATTCAATATTGCAGAACTTATTCCTTCACGCAATAGAAAACGATAGAGCTATTATCACTGTTGCAGGTCAGGATATACCAAACTTAAAAGTTGGACCGATAAGGGATGCCCATAACATAGTAGAGAATACCGAAGGGCTATCCAATTACATTTTAGAGTATAACAAATCGGATAGGGTGTTTACGTTTGTAAATGGCTCGATTATAGAGTTTAAAAGTTATGATGATGCCCAGGATGCCAAGCAAGGCAAAAGGGACTACCTGTTCTTAAACGAGGCAAATGGAGTAGATAAAATCATTTGGGACGAACTTTATATCCGTACCAAAAAGAAAAGCTATATTGACTATAACCCAAACAATGAGTTCTGGGTGCATACTGATTTAATAGGTAAGCCAAACGTAACGCTTATAATCAGCGACCATAGGCATAATACTTTCCTTGACCAAAAGATACACGAGAAAATCGAGGCTATCGAAGACCCAGAACTATATAAGGTTTATGCTCGAGGACTTACTGGTAAACTTGAAGGCGTTATATTTAGAGACTATAACGTAGTCCCTGGGGTAAGCCCAGATGCTAAGCTTATAGGGTACGGCTTAGACTTTGGCTTTAGTAATGACCCTACGGCTTTGGTTGCCCTTTATTCTCAGTCTGGAGAACTCATCGTGGACGAGCTTATTTATGACAGGGGACTATTGAATGTGCGTATTAGCGATTTAATGCGTGAATTAGGCGTTAATGGGCGTATTGTGGCAGATAGTGCCGAACCGAAGTCAATCGCTGAATTAAGCGCATATGGATGGCAAATAGAGGGTGCTAAAAAAGGTGCTGATAGTGTCAGGCAATCTATTAATACTTTGAAGCGTTATAAACTCAATGTAACACAAAGGTCGAGCAATCTAAAGAAGGAACTGAATGGCTATAAATGGAAACAGAACAGAGACGGAAAGCTTGACAATGAGCCAGTCGATTTCCTTAATCACGCCATTGATGCCCTCAGGTATGCCTCACTTAATATCCTGGACAACCCAATGTCAGGAAGATATGCTTTCTTGTAACTTATTGATTTTCAATAATAAGTAAAAAATCTACATTTTTTTTTAAAAAAAGTTTACCCATTTTGATTGTGGAATGTGAATGCTTTGTATATTTGATACATCAATTAATCAAAAAACACAATCACAAATGAAAACTACTACACAAAGAGTAAAAGAAATCAGAAACGAATTAAAGAACGTTTTACCTGCTTACAAGTTTTCTGTAACGAAAAGACATTACAATGGAGTAACAATTGTTATTTTATCTGGACCTGCTAAATTAACTGATAAGTATGAAAGTGTTAATCACTATTATATAAATGAAAGTACAGACCCCGTAAAAAGAAATGTTTTAACTATTATAGATAAAATTGCCAATGAAGGTGTATCTTATAGAGAAACAGGGGATTACGGATGGCAGCCAGATTTTTATGTGAATATTAAAATTGGGGAATACGATAGACATTATATCCATAATTAAAATACTCAGGGGTGCGACTGACCAACGCATAAATTTTAACCACTAAATTAATAGAATGAAAAATTTAATTCAATTAGAAAAAGAACTACAAGACCTAAGAGTTGCTTTTGCCCAAAAGCTTATTAGCACAAATGAATACTGCGAGTTATATTTAACTATAAGCAAAAAAATTAAAGCAATTAAATAAACTAAACACAATGAAAAAAGAAAACAAATTAGGAAACATCGTACACTTATCCGCTCTTGAAAAAGCAAGTAAAAATATTGAAATACTCTACAATTTTTGCGGAGACTTTCACAAAGTATTAGAGTCGGACTATAAGCAACAAGACCTAAAAGAAAAAGGGATGACTTTCCCGCAGTATTGCGTAGTAGTATTTGCAAATTTAATAGAACCACAAACAAAATAAAATGAAAAAAGAAACCGCTCAACTATTAGCCGTATTTTTAGTAGCCTGTTACCTTATAGGTCAACTCCAGGATATATACGCAAAATGATTTACGTTATATGCTCCCTGCTTATTGCAACAGGCTTTGTGATGGCAGCCATCAGTGATTACTTTATAAAACAAAACAATGACAGAACTAAGCAAAGAATACATAGACAAGTATTACGCAAGTGAACCCATTAGCATTATGATGAATAACATAAACGCTACTTACCTTGAAATATTAATGTACTGCAAGGAAAGAGGCTATGAACCTTCTAAGCGTAGATTAAGAAGAAAAGAACATAACTCAAAAAAAGGCTTTTTTGACATCGAAGCCTATAAACCAGAAACAATTTAACCAAAAAAAATAATATGAAAAAAGAAAAAGAATTACCAGATTTTGTAGATGATGGAGTACTATGCGTGAGCAATATTGATGGAAAACTAATGATGTTTGTTAATCGTTTTAAAATGGATGCATTAACTAACAAGGATAAATTAGAAATAATTGAAATACTTACAAAGTTTATCACCGTGCAAATTATAGAAGTTAATAGCGAAAAAAAATAAAAAATGGAACTACAACAAATATTTGAGACAACAAAAGAACAAAGGGCGGAGTTTACGCACCAATTAATTGAACGCCTAAACAATGGGGAACTTGACCCGTTAAAAACGCATCTTCAGGTTAAAGCCTTAGAGGATATGCTTGAGACCTTAAAAGCAAGTAAGGACTATAAAGATGCAGTATTAAACGCAGCCGTACAGAATGGTAAGGAGTTTGAGTATATGAGTGCTAAATTTAACATTCGTGAGGTCGGGGTTAAGTATGACTATACCAAATGCGAAAGTCCTGCTTATGAGGAAATAATGCTTGATTACAACGATGCATCAAAACGTAAAAAAGATATGGAGGACTTTTTGAAAAAGGTGCCACATTCTGGTCTTGACATTATAAACGGAGTTACCGGAGAAGTTACAAGGGTTTACCCCCCTGCCAAAAGTAGCACAACCTCAGTAGCCGTATCATTAAAATAAAACTTATGATTTTAAAAATTATTGGACTTATTATACTAATTTTAGCGATTATAGAAATTAGAGACATATATAACCAAACGAAATGATAGTAGCAATAATATGTTCTTTAATCTCAGCAACCCTTATATCAATAGTATGGGTTCGATTAATAGATCAAAGCAACAAGATGTTAGAACAAGACAAAAAAGAAAACAAATG
>Ga0208644_1001222_pt1 | contig 21776 bp, 9 predicted proteins | sample VirMetDEL_Nov_18_FD_184517 | JGI IMG/M metagenome (GOLD analysis project Ga0208644, IMG submission 184517) | Aqueous microbial communities from the Delaware River and Bay under freshwater to marine salinity gradient to study organic matter... | ecosystem: Environmental > Aquatic > Marine >...
AACTGCCGGCACGGCTGGGGTTCTTGTGATACTTGGGAAATCTAGAATTGGACTTTCCCACTTAGGCATGATTGTCCATTTATTAGGATCTGCTGACTTGTATGATGATCCTGCTGAAGTTGGGAACTCATTGCCTATATTAATAGAGGCATCGATGTCCATTCTGTTGAGCCAAGCACGATTCCATTTATAGGCAGGAGTTGTGTTTGTTGTTATAGTATTCCCGTAAGCATCAACATAAGAGCCTGATGTAGCATCATAATAACTTCCGCTTTCATTTAAGAAATCTACGAAGACTTCCCCACGATCATTGTTTAGTATTTCTTCTAGTGTATATTCTTCTTTGTCCCCCAAGGGCATGAAGGTAATACGAGCCAGTGAAGGTCCGTAGTAATATGGTGGTGTAAATGGAGCGAACTCACCACGGTGCTTAGGCCAAGCAGAACCAGAGGGTGTCCAAGAACCAGAGGCTTGAGCGATTTCCCAAGGCTGGTAAATATAACTTGTGTTGGTTGCTGGTCCAAAGGCTGCTGGGTTGCTATACATATTGAACTGATCGGTTTTCATTAGTCCAATTTCCATCATGTAAGCCTTTTTAGGATCAATAGTTACAGTGCGAGCAGCGGCTGTAACCTCCTGTGAGCCTTTAGAGGGGCTGCCGAACTGTGATACAAACTTTGTGAGTTTTCCTGGAGATCCAAATTTATTCTGTTTTGTCTTCAAGAAAAATTGTGGGACATTAGCAAGGAAGTTAGATACTGCTTTTTTATAAAGATTGTTTGAATCTATCTGCCCTTCGGTGAAAGATGCTGTAACATCTAGATGAAGGAATGTGTTAATATCAGACATCACTGTTGCTAGTGAGCCAGTTGTGGTGCCCAAATCAGCAGTTAAGTAATCTTCAGGTGCCAAAATAGATTCAAAAGGAAGCCTGTCTGCCCAGAACAAGGCATTTACATCTGGATCGGTCCAATCAAAATCTTCCCTATTTCTTCTTTGTCCCCCTGGAATTGTACCAGAAACATCAGCAGCACCAGTTAAAGCACCGTAGAGGCTGCCGAACAATGGGTAACCAATTTTATAGCCTGGGTATATTGGATCGAAAACAACAGTATTTTGCTCGACATATTGTCCCTCATTTCTTGTTACCCTGCGGATTGGGTAGTCAACAGCAACACCAGATTTGATTGAATTGTACATAATACCTGGTGCAAAATATGGTCTTAGCAGTGCTCTCCATTGACTATGAGCACCCGCCTCAGAGCCTGTAAATTGTGCAGCGGAACTATAGGACTGGGAAAAAAGTGTTGATATTTCAAGGGTTCTATTCATTGGATAGAAGCCGTCGTAAGGCAACAACTTCATAATCGCATCAGAGTTTATCTCAAAATGACGGGGATAATCATTGAAAATAAAGTTGACATCGCCCTTGTCATATGTCATAAAGTCAGACAAGAACTCCATATTGTCTGTAGTAGCATATCTTGTGTAGAAGTCTGTATTCGTTCCGTCAAAATTATTTGTATTTGCTCCCGTGATTTCTAGTGAGGAAGAAATCGCTGTGAACAATGTTCGGTTAGTCTTAAATTCAGATACATGCTCGCTTACACGATACTCTGGAATGATTGTGTGGGCTTTACCCTTAAGTCTTAGTTCGGCTGCCCACTGGTCATAACTATTGTAGAATGGGTAAACTTGAGTAGCGAGATCTCCTTTGTTTTCTCCATCGACAAATCTTCGCTCAGAAGCCGCTGTCCAAGCAGGACGAGAGAAAGGTCCACCTGGAATGCGGGGCTCAACAGAAGTAGTAAGAGTGCTGAGAGTTCCTGTGGCGAAGGCAATATTATAGACATATTGAGAAGATACTGTATCGGCTGTTAAGTAATAACTGCGACTACTTGTGACATACAGCGGATTACTGTCCGTTGTATAATCTATCACTGTTCCATAATGAGTCATCATAAGTTCGCCACAAGCGGTAGTTGACTGATCAGCCAAGATAACAGAAGCCGAATAGGTTCCTGTATTGAAGGCTGCCCCAGCATATGTATCAGATAAATCGGACCACAAATAAGAATCCATTGGCCATATAGATGCAGTGCCTGGACCTGTTCCTTGAGGTGTCGAAGGGTTAGAAGGATTATAAGGCAATTGTTCAGACCTCTGGATGACATATCCTTGAGAAGTAGTGAACGGAGCAGTCAATCTTGGGACTTGTCTATTGTCTCTTGCTTCGATCGTGGGAGAATAAAAAAGAACATCAAAGTTGCTATAGAAAGTCGTTACAGTTTCTATATCAGCATCATTCTTCCAATATGAATTTGCGAATGATAAACGAGCACGACTTCCAGAAAGGTAGGTGTTTATTTCTCTTGGGAAGATTGTCTCGTTATACGCAAACATTTTTATCATGTTCACACCATTTAGAGTGCGAGATGAGTCGCTATTTAGTTGTTCCCGTAATGCTTCGTATGGTCGCTTGATTTTGTTGTGAGCAAACTTAAGATCGCCAGCAAGTTGCCTGTTAAGTTCTCGGTTCGCAAAGCCCATCAAAGAGTTGCCATAACTATATTCTAGGTCAAGTGTGATTTTAGCACTAGTTGTTTCAGAAGGAGACCCAATGAAAGTCTCAATCTGGTGGACGAGTGGCTTATAGCGAGAGGTTATTGGTGGTTCTCTAAATTGTTGAGAATAGAAATTGGTTATTGTATTTCCAGCCTGGTCAGTAGAGGTCCTTGATTGAGTGGACCCTACATTGTTGATTCCGTCTTTTGATAGCACCTCTTCAGGTAACAACTCATAGATGTTATTTTTTCTCAAGTAAGAAGCAGCATTTTTATAGGTTGCCTGAAGTTGTGACCAAGGGGCACTATAAGGATCGCCTGACCAAATATAATATGTGTTTCCGTCGGTCCAGGTAAAACCACCAGTCCCAGGGTCAAATAAACTTGGAGCATCTGCTGTAATATTTGTCCTTGATAAAGTGATGTTTCCTGGATACCTAGAACCAGAAACAACATAATTGCTATAAGTACTGGTGTCAGAACCTGACAAAGCGAAGAACCACTGGGTGCTATCACCTGCTGGAATTGGCCTGGTTACAAAATAAGCATCATACACTGTTCCTGTTACGAATGTGCTCCCAGAAGCCTCTACTCGTTGAGTCTGGTTTCTCTGTGTCTTGTGGACCGAAGCAATTGTAGTGCTTCCTGGCTCAAAGCCGCCAAAGTCTGTATGTGTAGAAAGTTGCTTGATGTAAGGATTTCTCACAGGCAAGTTGCGGAATGGAAGAGCATTATTAGATGAGAACTGATCAGATGCTACATCACGGAACTGCTGCTTGGAATCTACCTTATCACCTGGAGCAGAAAAGCGATTTACAATAATTGTCTCGTTAATCTTTCTAGTACTCACCTGACGAGGTGCTGGGAAGTCTGCTGAACCTGTTAATCCTAAAGTTCTACGAGCAGGGGTTGTTACGAAGGCACTTGGTGTCTGGTAATTGTAGTTATCTGTGTTGTATGCTAGATCTAGGTTAGTTGCGGCTCGGTTAGAACTTTGAACAACTTCATAGTTTCTAATGTAGTTACCAACTACACGGACACTATCGGATGTAAATAATGTTTTTATGTTCCCTATATTTACGGGTGCTTTGGCTCCGTGTCCTCGTAAATATTGACCTCTTGGATTAGTTCCAGAAATTGCATCGATTGTAGCGGATGGTGGGGTGCCGCCAGCAAAAGCAGCAGTAGACCCATAGATGCTAGATATGAGAGAGCCTGCAAACTCGGTCCCATTCACTGAAGGTCCTGGAATCCTAGAAGATACAAAAATCGTAGCACCAGAAGAATAGGGCTCGACAAAGATACGGAGACCCTGTGCTGTGATAGCAGCATTTAAACTATTCTTAAGAGCGGTTGCTACATCACTTACATTTAGAGCATCGGCAATACCCGAAACACTTTCAGTGCTTTCATCTATATCTGCACCAGTGTCAAATTCAGTCACGAAATCAACCCCGCCTAGAGATAAAGTTACTTCTTTGCCGTTATAGTTTGCTATATCAAAGCCGCCGCCAATGCCGATTGTTATTGTTGCGATAGCAAAACCGCCATCCAATGATATGGAAAACTGCTCTTTTCTTTCACTTGTTCTTAATGGAGCATTGTGTCGTGCCTGAATGCCGCCAACATACCTTTCTGTAAAAGGTCCCTGAAGTGGTATCTCGCCGCCATAAGGCTGGATCTTATCATTGTGAAGGTTTGCAAAATCTACATTTGTATACCCCGATGACGATAGAAAAGATTGATACCCCGTATTGACACTTGAACTAAATGCACTGAATGGGAGCACCTGCTCTCCTACATAAGTTTTCCCGTCTATTGTTGCTTTTACGGATAATCTCTTTTTTATGTTGGGATACAACTCATCAGTTATGTTTATTTCTTGCTCAAAGTCATCAAACGAAATGTTTGTTAAACGATGCTTCTTGTTAAAAGGCTGATTACTGCCACCAGCAATAGTTGAGTCTAGTTCACTATCTATGTTGTAGAGTTTCCCTCTATCAACTTCTCGGTTTAGTTCCCTTTTAATTGCCTGACGGCTATAGAGGTCTTCACCTGATGAAGATAGTTGTGTGCCATATCTTTCTGCTTGTTCTTGCCACCAAGTTGCATTCTTTGATTCATCTGAATCTACTGGGGCATGATTGTATCTCCACTGGTGGGAGTTCTGCAAGTTGAGCCTTGCTTTGCTTCTTTGGTTTGAACCACCAATAATCCGCTTTGAAGGTCTTGGTGGAGCAGAGTTTATGATTGTTTTGTTAGCCATTTAGTAACTAGTCTCTTGGTATTAATTGTTCTTATCCAAACCCAGGTGGTTCAACGGGTGGAAGATCTGGGTATTCTATGTTATAGTTCCGCTCTTGTACTTGTTGAAGTTGTACTTGCTGAAGCCGTCCTTCTGGAATATCCTCTGGCTCTTCTTCTTTCCCCTTTTCTTCGGCTCCAGGTTGAAGTCGTGTTTGTTGCTCTTCTTGAGGTTGTCCAAAGTTATAACGAACAATATTTCCGCCTTGCTCTCTTGGATTGTCTTCTGCTGGTCTTATCTCCCCAAAATTACCATCACCTGGGTCTCCTTCGACACCCATGATCACATCGTCACCACCAACATCACCAGTAATAACTCTTCGCTTTGAAGGGGAGCCAGGCTCTGTCAAAAGTGGAGCACGATATTGTATCTTATTTCTTTCCAGTGTGTGACTTTCAACAACATTACGAACATTAGCAGCATAACGAGCAGATGCAGGCATAAGTTGGTCAAGCATTTGAGTCATTGCTGTATCAAGCCACTTATAGTAATCAAGATATTTCTGTAGATCTACAATATCATTCTGGACCTTGCGGAAGAAGATTTCCCGCATTTTTTCCATGTGCTTGTAGTTCATTCGGTATTTGTTGACTGGCTCGCCGATAAGGTTGTTGAAGTCTTTGATAGAAGCAAACAAATGGAGCATACGATTAGAGATGCTGCGATACATGCTCTTTTCGATAGCAAAGAAACTGCTAGCAGGCTTCTTAAATGTCCCAAAAACTTCATCGTCCGCTGAAAGGACCTTCACCATCTCGTTAGAGGCGATGTATTCTGGTGGTAGAAGTTTGTCAGCATAGACATATTGTTTACGAACTGGTGTTGAGTTTGTTGTGAAGAAGTCACCACGACCAGTGTGTTGTCGTAGATTTATGTTGCTGAATGTGTTCCCTTGATATGTGGCTTCGTAACTTCCGTCGTTCAAGCCGTAGGAAGCATCTTGCACAATAAAGCGACCATTTGTATCTGATCCTGTTACTTCTGCAAACTCCCAGTTGAGAGCGAGTGTTTGTATGCTTGGAATGAAAACACCAGCACTGGCTGTTTGGAACAAATAAGAATTACGGGAAGGATGCAGAGATCCGTGAGTATCAACTTCTCTAGCCTGGATGTCTAGGACTTCTGGTGAGAAATAGTCTGTCCAGTATCTTGTGCTTGATGCTCGAACATCTGTAGAAGTTAGTGTGCTTCCTGTGAAGTTTGTTTTATGTGCCCCGATATACACTCTTTTTGCGGAACCAATAATAGAAGAACCAGAAGCATATGTCAAGTCTGTTGTTTCATTAAAGTAGTTTTGCTTGATCCCTGTGTCAAAATTAACACCATATAGACCAAGTTCATATCCTGTTGTTGAAACAGATGAACTCAAAATGCCATCAGATAGTGGATATCTCTTTGGTTTTAGGGTGAGTGATAGATTCCATCGCTCATTTTCATAGACATTCCTAAAGATACTGGATGTCAATAGTGTGTTCCCTGCTCGATCCTCAACCACAAAGTAGGCATCTTTGACACGAGATGCTGGTGCTATAACTTCTGCAAACTCTCCTGGGCTCTTAACGGCATAGACTTGGAGCCCAAAATCGGTTGCTGCACCTTCCCAAGTCAAGTCTGTTGAAGTTGGACTTGTATCGCTTGGTGTGTGGAAACCAAACAGAGAAGAACTCACAACTGACGGAACAATATAAGATAATTGATCTTGTTCATCCTTATTGGGGAATATAAATTCAGCCTGTAAAGTAAAAGCATATTCATCGAGTTCTGTAGACCCACTAATAAGACCTACTGAATTAGCATTTGAAGAGTCATAATATTGATACACCGTAGCATCATCGTCTGTCTCATTTAGTAGTGCTGTAAAGTCTACATACTTTTTGGTGCTTACTGAAGTATTGTAACTACTTGTGAGTTCAAAGTCAGTATCGTCAGAATAAGTATTAAAAGCCAACACCTCTTCACCCACACCAAGACAGCGAATGAAGTTTCTGATTGCCTTCTCGTTCCCTTTAGACTTGAGAATAAAATTGAGGTTGTTATAGATGTTTTTATAAATTGAGTTTTTAATGTCTACCAATTGTTGATCAAAGTTTATCTGCTCGTCTCTTTGGAAGAATTGTGCTAAAACATCTGAATTCTCAAACAACTCTGGTGTTGCAAGTCCATAGTTCTCAATTAGTCTATCATTGTGCGGGAACTCATCTATAGAATCTGTTAAACTTCCACTCAAGTAATTGTTGTATTTTAATTTCTTAAGTGCCGTCAATTGGTTATAAAGAGTATCAAAATAACCAGACAAGATCTGTGTTAGTGCAATGATCTCATTGTTGCTATTCTCTTCCTCTTCTATAATCCAATTTGGAAGATGGTTTAGAAGTCTAGCATTGTTATTTTGGTCATAAGTTGAACCACTCAACTCATAGCGGTTTTTTGTAGAAATATAGTCTGGATGTGTTGTTCTAATAATGGGGTCGCCTCGTTCAGAGACGGACTGAATCGACAACTGATCAATAGCAGATCCAGTATTTCTACAATCTGTGGTATACCCAGTGAAAGTTCCGTTGGATATTCTGCCTGAATAGTCAAGAACTACCTTGTCAGTGTCTGTTGTTCCTGTTATACCTTCATTGAATTTAAAATATACACCCAAAGAAACATTGGCATCATACTTGTCACTTCCGCCCTCAACATTGGTGAACCAGTAGCGACCAACCTGTTCAGCATCTCTTTTGGTTTTCCAGAAGCGGAATTCATCAACAGAGGCTGACAACTTACCAGCACCTTCTGTGAGCCCTGTTGAGCCTGATGGGTTTTGGCGGAGAGCACCAATATTACCAATCAAAGTGCCTGTAACGACTGTCTCAATGTTAGAGGTGCCTGTTATTCCCGTTTCCACACAGGTGCCATTTACATAGAAATCAATTGATGGCACACCAGATGAACCACTGGTATCAAATACAAATGAGAAGTTTCTCCATGTTCCGTCAGAGATTGTTGTTTGCCCTGCGGTTGAGGGAACAGAAACATTGTTAAATCCTGTTGCACCAGACAACATGGTCACATTAAATTGTGTCTCGGAACCTGATACAAGTTCTATTCTTAGTCTCCCGTAATCTGCACTACCAGAGTCTGTGACACCGTTAGTAAGATCGAAGATAACTTGTCGTGGAGACTCTGAACCAGAGTCTATAAGGTCGTCTTTTTTAAGGAAGAACTCTACTGTTGAGCCAGATGGTCCACCAAACTCTAGGTTATTTGTTCTGTTATCTGCCTCACTAAATTTAGTTGCTAAGTGAGGTCCACCCTTGACTTGAATATATTGATCAAGGGAAGAAGAATAATATCCTGAAGAGTTTGAATATGCTGTGCCGTAATCTGCACCGATAGTAACAAAGCCAGTTGATCTTGGATAAATAACCTCTAGAGTATACTTTTCTAGAGGGTTTATGTTATTGTAAAAGTTTGTTTTTTCCAACCCTGATCCATCGTAAGGGTAATCACTTGCGATGTATTCAAAAGCATTTTTATAATATTCATATGCTGAACCGAACTTTACAAAGTTCTCTGGGTCAGAATAATTAATTGGTGGAAGAAAATAATCGTTCCTTGCAGTAAGAGCATCCAAGTGAGCCTTGGACTCTACACCTTCACCAAGGGTATCGGGGGCACTACTCTTTAAGTATTTGCCAACCGTTGTGCCCTGTTTGTTATTTTGATATAAACTCTTTAGGCTGCTCATACATCATCTTCTTCTATTTTAAATTTGAATACTTCAGGTTGTTCTCTATATTCACCTTGTAAATAGTATGCAAACTTAATTCCATACATGTACCCAGGCTCTAGACATGAAGTGTCCAATTCAAAATAGTTCCCGCTAACATCATAAGACAAGCGGGAGAAGTTGTTGTTTGAACTTCCAGTCCCATAAGGGATGATTTCTAAATTATCAATTGATCGGAAAATACTGTAGTAAGCATCTTCTATAACTGTTGTTTCAACTGTTGCATTTGCTACTGTATAAATGTTTGGACTCCAGTCCTTATCTCTAACAAATACACGAAGTTTTGGTTTTTGACCTTTTTTATATTCGTCTTCCAAATTTGTGATAGTTGTTAGATAGACTGTGTCGTATAGTAAATCTGTTGTAGCAACAGATAAAGGTTCATAAGACCCCGTATAAAATTCTATTCTAGAACCACCAGAGCCAGTGTGCCATACATCGAACACCGTTTCCAGGGAACTAGTAGATGCAAAAGATGCCGTATAAACACCTGTAACAGTGTTTCCATTTTCTACAAGAAGTCCACCAGTAACAGCGGTTACAGAAGAACCACCTGAATCTACCACTGTCAAAGGATCGCCAGTTGGTGCTGTGCTGCCTGAATAAACTTCAACCATCACCTTGTTATCGGATAATCCTGGTATGTTTGTTAGTTGCCCACGGATAATATTGTACAAATACAATGTATTAAGGTTATCTGATGCTGGTGCTACACTGCTGCTAATGTAGAAGTTCCCTCGGTTATCTTTTCGGGCAGAGTCCCAGCGAGCCTCAATGGTTGGTTGATAGTGATAAAACTCACTTGTTCTTCCAAAAAATTTCTTTGTGTAAAGAGAGTCAGACCCTGATACAGCACTATCAGGGAACTTTATAAGAAAACCATAGTTATCAGTTGAGTCAAGCCACTTGTATACCTGTTCAGAAACATCTATGGAAATGTTTTCAAGGCCTGTATCAAAAGAAATACTAGCAGAAGTATTTGGACCTGACAAGAAAGAGCCACCCTGTGATGTCCATTCTACTCCTGAAGATGCCGAGATCCAGTTAGAGACACCAGCATCTGAATAGTTGTCCATGTCCAATCCACGACCTTCTGTCCAACTCTGTGAAACCATTTTAAGGTCGAGTGTAAATTCCTCTGGGGTCGAAGATCCATGGGGAGCATTATAAAGATTAAGATGGAATTTGATGCTTCCAGTATCTGCTGGTAAGATTCCATTATCTATATCTGATTGTATTGAATTGATTGGGAACTGGATTAGGATTCTGCTCTGCTCCGCATTTGTAGCATTGATTGAGGCTGAAGTTTGTCCATGAATGACGAATGCCTCTAGTATATCAGCGGCACCCATATTTGAACCAGTTGCCCTGGTTATCAGATTAGACTCAAAAGCATTTGCGATTGTGTTGTCTTTGTTTGAGTAATATTTTTTTATGCCCATTTTATGCTATCACTCCAAGAATATCTGTTTCTGGGAACAATACCTCTGCTGCTGAGTCAGCGGGAATCCTTAGGTACCTTCCATCATTGGACAAGTTGGCATCTATATCATAAACATAGTTGCTATACAAGCCACCTGTTATGTTATAAAACTCAACATTTTTTGTGTCAGTGACGCCAGGAACATTATTAAGAATTTTGTAGACCTCTGATAAATATACTGATTCACCTAGACCAAACTTAATTGTAAGAAAATCATCTTGTAATGCCTGATTACATTGATCTATTAGGTCATATCTATTAATATCGATATCTGGAATGACTTCATATCTAATTCCAATATTTATTACTTTCCCGTCCAAAATATCAACTGTGTCGTTAATCATTCTGTAGTTATCCAACCAGACCTTAAGATTATCCTTGAGTACCGAGTTAGGCGCAGAAAGATTACCCAAAATGTTTTCAGACAAGACATACATGTTAAGATTTCTCTTTAAGGAGTTCTCGTCTCTAATAACATTTGCTCTTTTGATTTTTCCAAATTTTGCTGGCATACGATAAGCAAGATTCATATAATCTTCTCTTGTTACCGCACGATTTTGAGCGGCGTATGTCCCAAAAGCACGTATCTTTATTTCGTCTGCCAATAGCTGAGAAGTGTCACCTGTTATTGGCTCTTCGTTATCTATCTCTATTGACCCTAAGATTGTTGATATAATAGCCTCTGACAAAGCCTGACGATTATTGAAAAGAAGTTTTGGGCTTACAATATTAGTTATAGACCCCACAGATGCATTGGCAGTGTTTGAGGTATTTGCGGTATAAACAATTGTTAATGTAGTGTTAACTGGAACAACTCCAAACTTATCTGTCTTAATAAGATTAGTGGGATCGAATGTTGTCTCGGTCACATAAGGTTTGCTATCAACATTTAAGACAACATCTGCTGGATCTGCTACTAAATCGCCTGTCAAATTATTCTCTGACCCGTAACCAAACTGAATAGTTGTTGTGCCATCTGTATTAAAACTTGTTACGAATCGTCGTGGCACTGGTTTGACTCTCATAGAATATGGTGCGTCATCTCTAGTAGAACTATCTACATTTTTTACCTGCATTAGGACAACATCTTGGGATAGGTTTTCAACTTCAAAATACTCATTTCCTTGAGCGTCTTTGATAGAAATAATTTCGGTAATATTTGGATTATCCAAAGTTGCTGTCAAAAATCTTTGATAATCACCAATTTCTATTTGCTCTTCAAATTGTTGTCCTGAAACTATTTGCCCAAATGCTTTGACAGCAAAGTAAGTTGGGTTACCAGTTGTAGAATCAGTCCTAGCAACAGTGATCTCATTATTTGGATCTGTAAAGTCTATATCGTTAATTAGAGTATATGTAGCTCCGTCATCACCGCTGACAATACTTCCTCTTTGCAAGATTGGTAGATAATCAATATCAGGTGTTCTTGAGTTTGCAGCAACAGGAACTAGCATATAAACTGCAATCTGTCCTGTTGACTTTGCTGCTCCTGGATTTTTATATCCCATTGTTTCCGATAATTTTACAACACTATCGTATCTAATTGCGCTATCAAGGAAACTTTCGTTTGTTTGAAAATCAGCATAAAAAGATAACTGGTCGCCCACATAAGCAACAAGGTCTAACATCAAAGCACCAAAAGATGCCTCGCTAAAGTCTTTGAATGTAGTTGGGTAATAACGCTTAGCATAGTTCTGCAAGTCATTCTTAATTGACTCAAAATCTCTACTTGTGTAATTTATCGGTCTTTTAGCCATATTATTTTTTTCCCGATATTAATTAGTCATCGTTGATGTTATTATCAACTCATCGCTTCCATTGTAGGGCAATATATCGTATTTGATACTTACCCTTACTTCGTTTAATTTCAAACTTGAATCTTCATCACTTGTGGAAAAAGTAATCTCAGTAAGATTTATCGCAGGAATAAACTGACTAACTTGCTGCTGTATTCTTGTAGAAATTCTAGAAAATGTATCTTCTGTGACTCCTTCGAAAAGGAACCCATGCAAACCAACCCCAAAGTTAGGGACCATGATTCTTTCACCTGGCATCGTTAATATCAACATCTTAAGGTTTTGACTAAAGGTTTGTTTTAGGTTCTTATTAAGTTGATAAGGCCCGTCTGTATTATCATAGACGAGTGGTACTTTTGGTGATATGCCTTGTAGATTACTCATTTCTGTTAATTAGTTTTTCTAGTTGATTTTTTTCTTCCAAGATTTTTACCTGGTCTGCTCGATAGTTTGCATATTTGTTATAAAGATACTCATAGAAAAACCTTTGAGCATGTCCGTATATTTGGTTTCTCTGGTATTGTAATTCTACTTGATTTGCAAAATTTGGAATAATTCTTCGCTGGATCTCACGGATAGTCTCTCTTATCTCTTCCTCGTCCTCTCCATCAACAATGCCTGGGGGTATAGGCAAAAACCCGCCGTACTCATAAGGGTCTGGTGGGATGAAATATGGACTAAACTGAGAGGCGTTTATCATCCTATGCCTGTTGCCGACATTGTTTTGCTCTATTGTTAATCCTTGCCCAAAACCTCTAAAGATATCACCCAGACTTTGGAAATATAGTGAATCTGTTCTTATGGTGGGGACTAGATCACCAATATTTTCTGGTAGGTTTTGTTGGAATGTTTCTATGTTTGACACTACTTGGCGGGCGTTTGTTTTAAAACTATTCAACAAGTGCCGAGCGTCATCAATATAATCTCTAACCAAGAGTTCAAAATATGTTAAAGTTCCATCATCTGTTGTTACAGGAGGTCCGCTTCCCACAAACTTTGATAGTATTGGCTCATCTACATATTGTTGTCTACTGTTGTTTCTGGTGTTGTTTATTATCGCCTTTAAACTAGCCATTAGTGTCCAAGTTCTAGCGAGTATTTGTCTTCTAATTTCTTGCACCTGATTCTGTGGTATAACTCTTCTGTTTGGATAGAGTCCACGAGCCTCTAAAAGTGCATCAATAGAGAAAAAGTCAGGGTATGCTTGTGCTAGTGTTCCTGCGTCTAAATCTAAAAGTTGATTCAAACTTAAATATCCAAAACCTTCTTCAGATTGGAAACTATCATTAATTTGATCTAAAGTTATAATTCTTCGTTCCGCCTGGATGCTGTTATAGTATGTTATAGGAACACCACCCCACCCTGTTACTTTAACTGGGAACCCAACATAAGTTGGAGCAAACTGCTCAACTAATTGACCCTTGATTGCAGTTAACACGGAATCATCGACACCAGCCTCTTCAACAAGCATCCTATATTTTGTATCTACATAGCGTTCAGAATAACGAACGCCACGATCCATATAAATCATATAGGAAGCAACCTGGAAGGCAACAGGGAAATAATATGTCCCCACGACAACACCCCTGTCTGTTGCAATAGTGTTTGAGGCATTATCTCCAGTATATAATGTTCTAAGGACTTGTCGTGCCTCCTCGGGTCTCTGTCGCTGGCGGATTGGTAGATAATCGCCAAGGTCATCACCTGACTCAACAATCTTTCTGTAGAAATTGCCAAGGAGTTTTTTGTATCTATTCAATCCAGCAGATGGATCAAATATAGATTTATTAACATTTGAATACTCTGAGGTTTCTGAAATGTTGTCCAAGGTCCCAACATAAACGGCTTTCACTATGTTCCTTGTATTTTCTAGTGGCGATAACTCATCAAGGATAATTGGGTTTTTGATAAATTCTTCATCTCCTTGGATATGAGGGTAGACCATACGAATAAAAGGAATCAGTTCATAGAAGCTACCAAGTATCTGCTTGTCTCTTAGATCATCTACGAACTTACGTGTCAAGTAATCTGTTATCATTTCTACTGTACCAGCACTTCTCCAGTTTGGATATGCGGAAGCCATAGGCATAATATTCATAAAGAAAGAAAACATATTTGCTTGAAGCTTTCTAAGTCCAGCCTCACCCTTTACAATGTCCTCTGCTGTTACACAGATATCGTCTGTTTTTTGAAGTGCTGGTTTATTTAGGGAAGCAATATATCTTGGCAATCTTCTCTTACCTGTGTCGTTGATAACAGAGTTATCTATCAGCGTATCAATTCTTGTAGTATAATTTTGGAACAAGAGAATATCCTTGTACCTACTGAAGAGAGAGAATTCTTGCCCTTCATTATTCAATCTGTCTGATAACAACCCAATAGATAAATTACCATAAAGGTTTGCTGTGGCCCCAGCGGCATGTATTGGCATTTGTACATTATCTATCGTTAGTGTATTGGTGTTATTTACAGATATACTGGAACCATTGAACTCAATACCATTATACAATCTGTAATCTATTAACTCATAATTTTGATCATTGATAGCAACATTCCTTGAGTCAGTAGATACTTCATTATATTCAGCACTTGGAAGGAACACAGAGGTCTCATCAAGTTGTCCTTCCGGGGTTGAGTTATATAAAATTCTTATGTTTCCGCCAGCATCATTAGCACACCTTAAATAAGTTGCACCTGTCCACCCTTCATAGGGTATCCTGTTCTCAACTTCTTTTAGGTATTGGTAAACCCTGTTTGCAAAAGCAACTAGGTACCCTATTTCATTATTATCATTACCAAGGTTTCCAAGGGTCTGTAAAATTCTATTGATATTAAACCCTTCAGCATAGGATCTTGGTTCTCCGTATTGAATTCTTTTTATGTTATTAGGTGATAATAAGTTAGGACTTTTTACTAATTCTTCAACCAACTCCTCTGGTGAGTTTCTTAAACTATAATAAGAGGCATCTAGGTAGTCGTTTGGAGGAACTATAGGATTTCGATATTGAGGGATGTTAATCCTATTTGGTGAAACATAATTTGAAGTCCTTGAATCAGACCATATAAATTTATAAACGTTGTCTCTTGTGTGTTGATTCTTTCTTGCACCAAAGTTTCCTTTGATTTGGACATCATCTTCGCCCCAAAAGTTTTGTTCTATGGTGCCTCTAAACCCTAACCTCCTTCCGTTGAAGCCGGCTGGTGTTTGGAAATATGTAGTAGTGGTCCCTTCTTCTGTTGCAAAATACAACTGATTCATAAGCACCTCTCTAAGCGAAAAGAATATTTGGTAAAAAAGTTCTGTTCCCATCTCAGAGTTATAAAGATTATATTCTGGCTGCTGTCTTGTTGTTTGTTCTTTGCCGAACAACTCAGACATGAAACTACCAAGCCACTCAAAGAATTGATTACTTAGTGATGCAATATCTTCAAGGAGGTCATTGTACCAGCCCAAGACAGGCAATGAATCAATTAATCTCTGTATCTCTAGTTCTATATTTGTTAGGTCCCTCAAAAATGAACATAGATTATTTATCTTATTGATTTTACTACTAATTATGTCATTATATTGTGCCTCAATTTCTGGCACAGAAAAATCAAATGTCAAGGGATTGATGAACCCATCCTTTTTGTTGCAGTATGCTTCTAAGGGTGACACAAAACCCATCTCACCAAGATTGTCCAATGTCCCATCTAGGGCGTTACCGATAGCAAGAAAATAGTTTCTAATCCTATCAACACTTAAATTAAACGTATTATAGATATCTACATCAGCACCTATGTTTGTAATGTCCTTGGTTCCGTTTGTTGTTTCTAAAAGGTGTTCCAGCAAATCATTAGAACCATCACCATTCAACAATTGCTGAACTTCTACAGGAGTACACATCTTTGAAACATCTGTAATAAATGCTTCTAGCTGTTCTTTGGTCGCTGGTGTTCTTTCCGTCGATATGTTCCCGTTGATGTTCCTCTCTTCGATATTTTGAAGGCCAACTAATGCAGCTACTTCAACTATGTCAATTCCATAAAGAAGTTCTGTTAGGTCAACAAATCCATAGTCTTCTCTTCTAAAGTTATTTGATAATTCTATATTAGGATCGTTGGGTCCACACCCAAGCAATGCCTTAATAAAATCTTTTGCGATGCCAGCAACTATTGATTTCACAAAATTCAAAAGAATAGTTTCTAGCATCTTTTGATACAAGACAGATTGCCTTGCTTTTGCAGAAGTCATGGAGCACTTTTTAAACTCAATTTTTGGAATTGAATCAATCGTATTCCTTGTCAATCTACTAGCCTCTGGTGGAAGCCCAAGAGGATCTAAAAACTGATCTTCAATAAAGTCACCAATAACATCAAGTGAGCAAAAGATCTGCTGGTTGACATATCTTTCTATATCCCTTGAGACCCTATCAGGGTTCTCAGCATAAGCGGCAGCCTGAGTTATTCTTCTTTTTGTTGTCTCGTCCTCAATTACTTCATCTCTTATGAGGATGATCGCCTCACGGATAACAGACTGAAGCCTGGTCTTGCTTGTTGCTGCTTGCCAGAACTTTAATGCATATTTTGCAGCAGCGGCTTGACCAGTATCACAATCCATATTATTGAGCGTAGAAGAAATAGTATATTTTAGAGGTCTGTTTGAGTAAAGGAACTCAAAGTCTTGTGGATTACCTTTAGTTAATCGACTATATGTTTCAAAAATTTTCTTTCTTCTGGCAGCACGGCGCTTTTCTAAATTAGAGATAGCAGCCTGATTCTTCTTAATTGATTCTAAATCAATTTGGGGAAACAAATATTCAGACATAAATTCAAGTACATCTTTTCTATTCTCGGTTGATGTGTTCTTTGCTTCATTGTAAATTTGCTGCGAATTGTTGATAATCGAAAAGGTTGTTGGAGTAAAGATAGAAAAAGCATTTATAACTCTAATTGCTTCCACATCTTCATTAAGATATGCTCGTCCACCAGTGCCCTGATAATAGAATGAACCATTGACGACAACATGGTCGAGCCTATAATCACTTGTAAAATACATTTGGACAAAGTCGCTGTCCTGGATTGATATTTTGTTGTAGTTATAGAATAACTCTAGCAAACTAAAGAAACTATTCAGCCTGTCAACTTCTTTAGCGAGGTCAATATCATTGAGAACTTCTGGTCCAAGATTTAAATCAAAGAGTTTTTTATCGTATTCCCTCAAAAGGTTTCTAGTGAAAAATATGTATCGTATAAGATCCTCAACCTGAAACTCTATTGAGTTAGTGCTTTGGTTAGCATCTCCAATAATTCTCTTCGCTTTTTCAAGCGTTGTGATCTCTGTTTCCTCTTTGGATGGATCGACACTATCAGGCGATGGAAGGCTTTCTACATCTTGTCCATCAATTTTAACTGCATAAGTCCACCTTGAACCAGGCCGGCGGTCAAGGTCAGTATATAATGCAAATCTTGTAGGCGCAGAATACTTCTCAACTAAACTTTGATAGTTATCTGTTGAATACTTTCCTACTGATTGAAGAATTTCTTTTATCGCTTCATTGACAAAGGTTGCATATAATGTTTTCCCTTCCTCTGGTGTATTATCCCAAAGTGAAGAAGCCTCTGCCCTTCTGTTAACATCCTCACTCATGGATGCCATTCGCATTGTGTTGAAGTTAAAGTTAAGATATCCTAAAGAAGGTTCGTCAGTCCTTCTTGTAAAATAATAGTTTCTATCTACTGTGTTATAATATGTCTTGTCTTTGTCCCCTGGAAGGCAGTTTTGCCTCCAGTCATAAAGATCTACGTTTGTATCTGTGATGACGTATGTGCTGGCACGGGGAGACAAAGAAATAGAATTTAAATCTGCTTCACCACTATATTGGTAGCTTGGAAGGGCGAATGCTTGCCTAAGCTTGTTCCTATATGTATTTGAATGACCAGCAGGAATAGCAATCAGGTTAGCAATGTTTTGCCTTGATTGGTACTCTTCTAGGTAAGAGACCTCAGATGTTTTAGAAGTATACTTACCAAGAACTTCATTGTCTGCAAGTTGCCTTGCAAGTGTTTGAAGCTGTAGGATTGACTCATCGTCTCCAATCTCAGTCGCCTCGCCGCCAACAACTTTGCCATTTTGTGGATATAAAGCAAAATAAGCCAACAAGTCGGCTTCTTGTATTTGAGGATTTTCTATATTATCTTCTGCCTTAACCCTTAGAGGTTCATTGATTTTTGGAAATTGGAAGAAGTAAATATATCTCTCTTGGATTGCATCTTGGACAAACCTATTTCTTCTGTTGTTGTAATCATACCCAACACCCCTTCTCCCAGGAGTATCTAAAGTTTCAGCATAGGGGTTGATAATTTTCTTTTGACGATCTGTAATGGACATAGAATATCTAGTTTACATGGTTATATTTGCTTCGGAAATTATATTTTGCAAAAGGGTTCTTTTCACTATAGTTCATTTTGTGAAATGCAAAATTTCTTTCCTGGCAAGCAAGATTTGAAACCTCCGCTGGTAGGCGGGATAGTAGTGAGCTTAATTTAGCAGCACTTGCACCTGTAGGGTCTGTAAGAGACCCAATGGTGGCTAAATTCATTTCTATTTGAAATGAAACCGAAGAGTGAATATCTTGTATTATCTCCAGGAGACTATCCAGTACTTTTGCGAGATCATCACCTTTCACCATTGGTTGCAAGTCTGAATCATCATTTCCAGCGATAATATCTACACCCTGAATATTATCACCAATAAACAAGCCCGAAGCACCATTGCGGGTATCTGAACTTGTTACAAGTTTTATCCCTTCCCGCCCAATTATTCTCACTGAGTCTGCTTTGACTGCAATAGCAGATCTGTTTGTAAGATAGCCAACATTACCTCTTGCAAGATTAAAATATTCTTTAGAGTCAATGTCCTTTGCTCGTTCAGTTATGTAAATTCTAGCCGAGTCAAGTTCGGTGCTTTTATTAGTTGCTACACGATCACCTTTACTGTCTACCTCTCTTTTTAGGGGACCAGATAGACCAGCAATAATATCGATACAGCTAACATTAGTATCAGCGCTTGCACCTGTCCCAGATGTCTCACTTCCAGGACGATCTCGTCCAAGAATAATAATAGCACCTTCCTTGCCTTGAATTACGTTTTCAGATTCTCTGATGTTGTAGGTTGGGTTTGGGCCATTTGATAAAGTATGATTTATCCCCGTATTATTAGGAGATATTTGACCTGCGGATTTTCGTGCCTCTTTTTGAGCGTTTATAAATGCTTTTGCTCTTGTATCTGCCTTAGCCACCGGCTCTCTCTCCTAGTCCTTCGGTTGGTCGATCTCGTCGGGCATTCTTATTTGTACCCCTTGATCTGTTTGCTTCCCTTGCAAATCTTTCTCTCTGGAATTTACCGCCATCTTCAGTAGTAAAGAATCCTCGACGAAAGAAATCAGCAACTGGATCTTTTCTTGTCTTTGATAGTATCTGACGACCAAAGCCAGGGAATGTTGTTTGCCCTTCTAGTGGAAAGATGTATTCAAAATGCAAGTGAGATCCATCTCCACCATTTGAAGAGACTGATAGTCCACTATTACCGCCAAGCCCAACTACTTCCCCTCTTTTAACATAGGTGTTCAGTTTGGCTCGTCGAGGCTGTATTCTTTCTGATTCCTGTGAGTCATCACTTCCCATGTGGGCATACAGGGTAAAAAACACAATTGGTGAACTATCTGGGGTTAACGAATAGACATCGTGCTTTAAAACAATATAGTGACCATAGCCACCTTCATTGTACCTAGAGAGAATAACCTCTCCGTCAAATGCTGCTAGAAGCGGTGTGTATTTTTGTAAATCATAATCAGCACCATAATGAACTCTTCGAATATCCCTTCCATCTTCATCTTTCAAGTTGCGTATTTTACCAAACTCTGATGTTAGTCTTTCTCCAGTTGTCACTGGGAATCTGGGGAATACCAAGGTCTTTTTATTTGCAAATGCTTGTTTCCTGAGGTCTAGTATGCTGATGTCTGTCATGTTACCAACGATTAAACACGGATCACTAGCTATATTATCGGCGTTTGAATCAGCGGGTAGAGGCGGGAGCTTCACATTAGCACACCTATTCTGTATTCCTTGTCCAACATTATCGATATTTCCAGCCCTTTGAATTATGTTTGCTGTTTCATAATAACTTGAATAAGGTATTTTTGTGTCCTTGAATTGAACCTCTACAATGTCTCCTGCCTTCAAGGGGGATACAGTGTCTCCTGCTGGCATTTCATATTTTGCCAATGGATGGAGGCTAATAATATTATTGTTCTTATCGTCCAAATTGTTTTTTGGCTCAGGCAACCATTGGTGCCTTCTGTCACTCAAAACTCTAAATCGAACTAATTGAGTATTATTCTCTGTGTCACCAGGGTTTATAACCTGATAAAGAGATTTTTGACCTTCTTCAATCCTTAATACCTGAGCTATTGCAATAGATTTATCATCCGCCAAGTTTGTAGTGTGGTGCTGTCTAATTATCTGCTTCAGCGTGCCCATGGGAGTTGATCGCTCAAGGTCCCAAGCAGGATTAGAGTTTGAAGAAAAAGAAGTATCACTCAGGAACTTTTGCATTTCCTCGTCTGTATATATTGTTTGTATTGGCTTGGGAGGCTCTGACACTTTAGTCCTCCTTTAGAATATCAAACAATTGGTTCTTATCGTCTTCGCTAAGACCTGTTTGATTAGAGGCTTGATCCTTCTTGTAAACCAGTGTTGCTAGCTTGACTAGCTGTTCGTTACTTCTTTGTAGTGTTTCCACAAATTTGGCGGCAGTGGGACCGGAATCTGAATAACGATCTTTAGAGACACTCATATACTCCTTTAAATTGTCTAGGAGCATTTCTGTTTCTTGTCTGTCCCTGTTGATGTTTTCTAGGGCTTGTTCAATTAGTGAGTTGAGATCTTTCTTCATACAATAAATAGAATGTTAAGAAATTTCTCCTTCATTCCACTTCTTTTTAAAGGTTCGATATCTTTCCCGCATTTTATTGAGGGCACTCACGATTTGCTTTGTGTTGAGACCTGTGATCTCTCGCATATACAAATAGACTGCTTTCTTATTGAAGATTTCTATTTGTTCTATGTTTTCCATCAAAGTGATGACGGCATTGAGAACCTTCTCTTCGTTGGGCTTGAGGGTGAGGTTTTGCCAACTATTGATTTCGCTGAGAAGAGAAAGCCAAAACTCCTTCTCCTCGATATCAGTCATCAGGTCGCCTTCAGTCCCTGATACTGCCTCTACTTCCCTAACCATTTCGTCATAGTTGACTTCACGGCGGTTCTTCTTTGTTTGTTTCTTAGCCTTGTGTGTGAACCAGTTCTTTGTTACAACTGAAAAGTAAGAGAAGGCTTTCTTGTTCTTGGAGGGGTCAAACTTCCCTAGAATAGTTGTAAGCCAGATCTTACAGTCGTCCTTGTGGTATTCAATATTTTCAAGGGACGTAAACTTATAAGTATAAACAATTTTATCTACGAGTTCATCAAAGGCAGGTTGGATATGTTCTACATAGAGTTTAGTTCTCTGTGATAAACTATCTGTGTTGCAGTAATCTACAATTGCCTGTTCTGTTACTTCCGTAAAGTAGTAATTGTTCTTTTTCTTTTTCCTAGGCATTTTCAGTCTCTGTTTCTGTTCTAGTAAGATCCTCATTGGCTTTGAGATATTCTTGGACTTCGTCAGCAAGATTACTGGTGTGCATCAAAAGCTTCTCTAATGTAGAGTCACCGTAGAAAAGTTCACGCCCATAAACATCAGTTAAATGTGCTTCATACTCAGCAATAGATTCCAAGACGGTTCTTGTCTCTTCGTTCGTCATTTCCAAATAAC
>Ga0208644_1001223_pt1 | contig 21764 bp, 24 predicted proteins | sample VirMetDEL_Nov_18_FD_184517 | JGI IMG/M metagenome (GOLD analysis project Ga0208644, IMG submission 184517) | Aqueous microbial communities from the Delaware River and Bay under freshwater to marine salinity gradient to study organic matter... | ecosystem: Environmental > Aquatic > Marine >...
AATATGGACTACTTATTGTCCCCAAATTTAAGTCTATTTGCGAGTTTGCAAATTTAAAGTAAGCAAAAGTTCCAGCTTTTAAATAAACAGACGTTCTATATACAGCACTTGTAACATTCTTGTATATTCGACCACTATTTGTGACATCAATTTGAGTTGCAGTATTGTTGCCAATAGGCGACACATTATTTGTACTCGCTATGGTTATTCCACTATCCTTGACATAACTTATATTAGTAAAATCCTCAGAATATGTATTTAAATTCCAAGATACTTCCTCAATATATCCATCAGCGTTTACCCTTGTTCCAGTCGAAGCCCTTGTGAACGTAAAATCTCCAGCAGCCGTATTCGGTACTTCGGAATAGAGTTTATCTTCTCCGTACCCACTCGGTATTTGTACTAAACTTGCTTTTGATATTACGCTCATACTGGTATTTTACATCTTGCGTATCCATAAGCACTCGACAACGATACGCTAATCGCTGCTCCAGCATATAAACTATCAAATCTTTCGGCAAAAGGTTGTATACTCCAGTTCTTATTCAGTACCAAAGCAATGTCTTTGTCTGAGTAGCTACCCTTGTTGTAACTCTCGAATATAGACATTATATCAAGAGCGATTAGGCAACACTCATTTTGCACACTAACCTCGTTAGATTCTGTGTTTATCTCAGTAACATTATCGCATAAGAAAATATCAAGCGAGTAGTCTATTCCGTTAAACCCATTAGGAGTAATATTGACAACATCGTATATAAGGTAGCTTCCAGTAACATCTTTTGTTAAATCTACGTCCCAGATATTACCCTTTAGGATAGTATTTATTTGAGGATGTTCTGCCTTTATCCCCTCCATTATTGTCCTTATGTTTTTTATAGTTAAACTTTTCGACATATTTCTCTAATTTCTCTTCCTTGTTTACAGTATAAATTGGCTTCTCCATTTAGTATCGTGTTCTGGGTGTACTATATCTAATCCACTTGGAGGAGTTTTAAATAATGGATAGCTATCCTCATTCTCCTTCAAATATAACTGCAATTTTCGTCTATAAAAATCTGCATTGTCCTTATATATGCTTTTAGCTACTACTAATTCTCCTTCGCTTAGAGGAGTAAAGTTATCTCCAGACTTAGTACCAGCTCCTTTATTGCGTAGTTTGTATGTACCTATACGAGTGTATTTGTGGCATACCTCCCATTTTAATGCATCTCGCATATACTCCTTAATTAATGTTTCATTTAAAGAAGTAACTGTATTTGTTTTAATTTGGTTTAATATTTCATCAAATAATGCACTACCTAAAATTGGTCGTATAAAAGTATTTTGAATACTATCAATTAACGGCTTTAAATATCCGTCATCTATATTATAATGCAGTACACTATTTTCTTTAACAAATGCTGGGCTAACTATTAAAATCATCTTTTTCTAACTATTAATTGTTTCCATATATGTCGGCAATAAGGTACTGAGGTAGTTGTATCTGGTCGTCTATACCAACCACCACGAGCCAACCAAACATTAGTAACATCTGCTATGCCACTCGATTTCATACCATTATCTAACACAGTCTGTATTTCTTGCTTTGACCATAATCTACCCATTGCCATCATATCTTTACAAAAATCTCTCGACTTTCCCCCCTCTGATAAAGCTGGTGCATCTGGTCTAAGCTCATATCTATACTTTACTTCTCTCTCTGGCAATACTATTGCATCTGCTATTCTTGCTCCTACATCTGTTAATCCTAAAGCACTACCCTCTATGGTAATTAATTCAGCAGTTTTAAGCACATTTATAGCCCCTATAAGCTCCTCAAATTCTAATCCTAACAAAGTAGCTAACTCAACTGATGTTAATAAAGGATTGTTCTTTAAAGCGTTTAATACTTCTTGTGTTGTTTCTTGCTCCTCCGTTGCAAATTCAATAGGACTTCCATCTGTATCAAAATTAATATTGAAGCTATCTATTACCTCGTAATCTTTCTCCAATACTCCTATATTTTTGAATAAGTGGCTTATATTTTCGTCTTTAGAAAAGCTACTACAAGAACACATCTTAGCAGCATCTATCTGTTTTAGCTTTCTCTTAGCCCAATCTACACCTTCATCGCCTCCCCAAGCCAACCACATTAAACGACCACACCCATCTCCAAGTTTTTTCTTAGAGTTTTTTCTGTGTCGTTCAAAAGCTGCCATACGAGCTATCGTATCTCGGCTTATATTATCTCCCTTCGCAAGTTGATTAGCTCTTTTTTTTCCTACTGGAGTACCACAACTTCCCCAGCCGTTTTTTTCTGCCCAATTTAGAGCAGTCTGTGCGTTTCTACTCGCTGCTTTAGGATAATCGTTATAGGTATCAAATTTAGTTATATGGTTAAACCCCTCTAAAGTTATCCCCACTCTATTTAAAAAATCTTCCTTATCATATACAACACCTTCCTCGTCAAAGTCTCTTAAAGTGTCTAAAACCATCTTTTTACGGTTTTCTAAATCCTCTACTTTTAGCAATAGTTCGATTATACCGTCTACCATCTCTTTGTCATTCTCTTGAAAATCTGACATTTTAGTTTCTCCGTGTACATCCTCCCAATAAGTATGACATATTGCTGAGGCTTGGTCTTGCTCATAGCCCTCTTCGCCTACGAGTTTAGAAATACATCTACCCATAAAAGGGTCGTGTTCCTCTCCAGCTTTTGGCTTTACAAAATTACTTTCTACTGGCTCTTCGATAGCCTCTTTAAGCTCTAATCCAGTTTGGTCAGTAATAAGCTCTCTAATTTCCTCTCTATCAAGGTTAGCTAAGATAATATCACTTGTTAAATCAATAACATCAATAGGTTTAAGTGGTATAATCTCAATATCTGTTCTTTGTATCTCGTAAAAAGCTAATTTTTTGATAGTTCTAAGGAGCGTATTTTGACGTTCAGCGATATAAGTATTAGTAAATATCTCATATGCTAAGTCAAGCTCGTTTCTTGCACCTAATTGCCCCTCTTCTTTTACACCAAATAAGATAGGGTTAGTAACTCTATGCCCAATAAAAATAGATTCTTTAACACGCTTAGACATCTCTATATATCTTTCGTGTAAATCGTTACCATTAAGGCTCGTAATCTCGCTACTATTGTCTTTAGCTGGGCTAAATAAGTGTACTATTTTAGTGCCAGTAGCCTTACCAAATTTCTCTTGAAATGCTTTCTCGAATTTTTCTGCCTCCTCTTTGGTTTCTGGTACTCCGTTATTATGTTGTATTAACGTTCCACCTACAAAGCCATTCTCTACCTCATTAAGCCAATAATCTCCAATTTGAACATCCGTTTTAATCTCAGCTAATGAACCTACATAAACTGGTAAAGGGTAGTATTTAAGGTTAGGTCTATAATCAACGTGGTAAATAACCCCTCTTTTTTGCTCTGCATCTCTTGGATTATATCTCTCTAAATACTGAATACTTGGTTTTGAGTTCTTTAAACCCTTATCAGTAATCCAATCATCAGCATATTGTATACTGCCGTCTAATCCTAACCTAATATTAGCAAAATCTATATGATGATACTGGTTACCCACCTTAGTTCTAATTACCTCAATAGCATAGCCATTAAATATCTCATAATCTAATGACAAACTCTTCATTAAAGAAGTCCAATCTTGGTCTATATTAGCTTGGCTTAACCATTTCTTAGTCTCTAAATCCTCTCCCTCTAATCCATTACCAACAGTATAGCCTACTTTACCATTAATAATAGCGTTATGAGTGCTACTATCATTATATAGGTCTATTAGCTCGTAAGGGTACATATTATCTGCCCCAAACCAAACTATATTTTTATTTTTTTTCTCTAAGAATTTAGGCACTTCTTGTGAAGCAAATTCCGTTACTATTGGAAACTTATTCATATATGTAAGTATTTTGTTCGTCTGTGTACGAATATACGACTTCTTGTGGTTGTTTCAATCTTAATATGCCTCTGTGAATTTCAATCCCCTCAGTTCCTCCCAGCGTAGTGGCGTTTATTATCTTATACGGATAATCTCCGTTGTTAGGTAGTTCTATTGTAGCGTTTGTGAGGTCTTGTGTGCCTTCTATTAATTCAAATGCTACATACCTATCATTTACTCCTTCTGGAGCTGCTAAAGTAACATTAACTTCGTACTCAGCACTTTCAATGGTCATAGTGTAGTAAGTATTCTCAACTTCGTTAGAGATGTTACAATAAATATAATTTGTGGTATCCTTATTAATTATGTCCATTTTGATATTTTAAAAAAAGCCCACCACCTATTAAGTAGTGGGCTATTGTGTTTTTTAGAGTTGTCTATCTCTTATGGTAAAGGTAAAGTTACCGTTACTATTGGCATAGGCTCTGGCTCTTGTGCTTGGAAAGAAAGGCTATAACCATTTCTATCTCCTAAAGCAGTTCCAGTTCCATTGTCGCCAGAAACCAACCTCACTCCGTTAGTTTCTCCCATTAGCCAGTAAGTACCATTATTATCTTTAATAATTATACTCATCTTAGCTCTTGCTAACATTTTAACCTCATTACGCTTTGCTTTCTCCATTTTGTTGAGAACATAAGTCGCAGTTTGGTCAAAAAAGCTACTTCCATTTGCATCGTTCACAGTCGGATTATCATTCATTACAGAAGCAGCACCTTGAGCATTAGTACACTCAAACTTATAATAAATAAGTCCAGTACCACTTAATGCAGTTACTTCTCCACTTCCATCGTTAGTAGCAGCAAAATCTGTAGGCATATTTGCTATCCAGAACTCGGCTACTCCACCGATTGAGTCATTGCATCCTACTGCGAAACCAGTTGTTAAATTACACGCCATAATCTTTATTCTATTTTAAAGGGTTAGACTAATGTAAATTCAACTATCTCATCTGGGTATGCTACTTGTAATCCTCTCTTAAATTTAACTCGGTAATATACCTTATCGTCTTTCTTGTCGTACCACATATCAAACTCTTCGTCATCTCCTTGTAAGTCGAATCCTAAGAAAAAGTTATCTTTAGTACCCAAGAACATTCTGTTAGTTCCGTCTAATCCAGCAACACCTACTAAAGTTACATTTTTACCAGCGATTGAAGTCTCGTAATTAGCCCAATCAGTAGCATTAATGTGGTATAGGTTTTTAGCGTTTAAAGTATCTACGTATTTGTCAAAAGTATCTTGACCTACGAATAATACTTGATTAGCAGCAGACTTAACTTTTGCTGGTCGTGCATTACAAATATCAGTAATCAATCCATCAATGTTACCAGAAGCACCAGAAGTGATTGCAGTAGCAGAAGAGGTGTTACCATCTACGGCAGTAGTAGCAGCGTCAATAGTTTTAATTAAACCATCATATCTGTTAATATAAACATTAGCAGAAGCAGTATCTCCTTGCCAGTCAGCAACCTCGTTATGCTCCATAATTGTTTTAATTACAGATTCAGCAACCTCAGCTTCGAAAGCCATCTCTTCAGTCTCTCCATTTCCAGCTCTAAGCAAGATTTGAGTGTACTTAGGGATAAGGTCTTTCATACAAAAACCAGAGAAGTAAGTAATTTGTCCTACTGTAAGGTTTCTGTCTGAGAAAGTTACATCACCAGAAGCACTTACTGCACAAGATGAACCATCTTGAGGAAAAGCAGTTACTGCCAATAGATGCAAAGCATCAGTTTTCTTTACCCCAGATTGCAGCGTGAAGTAGTCGCTGGACGTTTTCTCAAAGTATAGTCTTGAGATAAGGTCTGTCGATTGTTCGTTAACGTAATTAGTTAAACTTGATACATCAAAACTCATAATATATTATTCTATTTATTTATTTGCTCTTATAATAGCACCCATTTGAGCAGCTCTCTCAGCTCTTGTAAGTGCTTTAAATTCTTGTGGCTTAGAAGATGTTGACGGCTCAGCCTTAACAATTTCCTCTAATTCCTCTCCGACTTTGTTGAGTGTCGCAGAAAACTCATTTTTTAACTCGTCTTTAGCATTCTTAACCTCAGCCAATTCAGCTTTAAGGGTTTCATTCTCAGACTTAACAAGTTCCAAAGAAGCAGTAAAAGCCTCAGCATATTTTGCCATTGCTTTTTCAATTAATGCGTTTAACTCCTCAGAAGTAAACTCATTGTCGTACATTTCATCTTCCTCTTCTTTTTCTTGTCCAGCAGCAGCCTCAATATTAACTACTAATCCTCCAGCAGTTTCAATTAAAGTACCATCTGATAATTCGTGAATACCATCTGGAGCAGCAACTTCGCCCTCTGGCATAACTACTACTAAAGCAGTTCCGTCAGCTAATTCGCCTTCCCATTTAACAATAGTCCCATCTACTAAAGTAGCCTCTCCGAAGTTTACCTCCGTAGCTTCCTCAGTATCTGAAAATACAGATTTTAAAGTGCTTATAACACTCTCTAAGTTTAATTTATTCATCTTTTTAAATTTATACGGCTCTAAGTCAAATACACCCTCGACACTAAACCCTTTTAAAATACCTTCCTCTTTAACCTTTGCCCAAGCCTCGTCATTCTCTACTTTAGCAGCGATAAACCAAGTTCCGTCTGCTACATTCTCAAAACCAGAGGGAGCTGAAATGCCTAACTCTGCATCAGTTATAAAGGATTGATAGATATATACTCCATCAAGTATCTTAAAAGCGTTATGCTCTTCGTTAAATACGTTGTGCTTATTCTCTTTGAATAGCTTTTGTACAAGTGCTTTGATTGTTTCTTTTTTGAAGATAGCGTAATATTCGCCTCTCTCATCTCTACGATAAATAGGTAGGTCTGGAATCATAGCAGCTCCCATCACAATACGCTTATCTTCGTTAATTACCTCAAATTTATGTGGGGCAAATGCTTGATAGTTTAGACCTATTGCTGGTCTGTCTACTAAAGCTATCGCTTGAAGTCCCTCGACCTCGTCAGTAAGTTTAAATTCGATAAAAGGTAAGTCCATCTACCTATATATACCCTATAAGCTAAAAATAGGAAATTGCAGTATATAGTCTTTTTTATATATAGTCCATTATTTGTCCAAAAAAAAACCCTCACATTTTTGTAAGGGCTTTGTTTGTTTTAGGTTTTAATTATTTGTTTTTTTTATTGCACCACAGTAGCTCTACTATAAACCCCATCCACATTACGAGATACGTTGCGTATATCTGTTTCGGTTACAATTACTTTTGTAGTCGGTATCTCAGTTTCAACTATTGGGCTTGTAAACCCTCTGGGCTGAGTTCCTACATTTCCATTCCCTCCTAAAGCTGGAGGAGATGGAGTAGTTGGCTTAGTGGCTGATGGACTTTTAAATTGAGTTTTAGATATTGTAGCTATCTGAGCTGCACCAGTAGCAGCAACTATCCCAGCCTTAACAAAGTTAGCACCAGTCAAAGCATCTTGAGGTACGGCTAATTGAGCTACTATACCTTGAGCAGTAGAAATAACTGCTTGACCTATACTGATAGCCTTGTTAATTTTAAATGCTCTCTTTTGGCTCTCCTCATCATCTTTAGCAAATGCAGTAGTAAGAGCAGATAATGACCCTAAAACCTCTCCAGCTAATTGTAAACGAGCTTGTAAGTTTTCAGCTTTACTTGCTGCCTCTTCATTATCAATCTTTATAGATTCAGCTTTAAATTGGTTCTCTAAGTCTATTCGTTGCTCTTCTGTTAAGGTTTTGTCCTCTAATAATAATGCTTCTCTTCTTTTAAGCTCTTCTCTTCTTAGCTCAAAATCCTCCTCATCTTTCTCTTGCTCGTATTGTAATTCAGCTAATTTTTTCTCTTGCTTCTCAAGTGCTGCATCTGCATCCTCTTTATTAAATTTATCTTGTATCTCTTTTAGTCTGGTTTCTTGAGCAACCTTTAAATCAGCAGTATCTTTACCATACTTATCAGCTTGTTTTATTAGCTCGTCATATTTCTCTTTTTCGGCTCTTATCTCCTCTTTCCTCTTATCCTCTATGCTAACTATTTCAGCTTGTCTAATCGCTTCTAAAGCATCTGCTTTCTCTTTAGCTGCTGCCTTAGCCTCGTTATCAGCTTTTGTCTGTTCAGCTCTTTGTTGAGCAGATATAGTGTTAAGCTCTCTTTGTAGTTGTCTTGCTACATTTGCTCGTCTTGCTATTTGGTTATTAACTGCTGCTATTGCTGCTGCCTCTTTGTCCTTATTAGCTTTATCTGTTCTGCTAAAAGTATTCTCTAATATTTGAGCATTTTTACGAAGTTCTAAAGCCTCAGTTTCTTTATCTAATAGGGTATCCTCTAACTCTTGAGCTTCAAGTAAAGCCTTTCTACGTTCTGCTGCTGAAAATTCCTCCTCTTTTCTTGCTTTTAATCTAAGTTGTGCTATCTTACTTTGTAGGTTACTTCTTTCTACGACTAATTTCCTTTCTATTATATCAGCCTTTGCCCTCATATCGGCAACTTGACCAGCTAATTTAGCTTCCTTTTGTTGCTCTTCTATAAATTCTTTAGTTGCCTCAGTAGCTCCAGTAACTGCATTTTTTACAGAATCTATTGGGTTTTTAATAAACTTAATTACTGAATTACCAAAACTTTTGACTGCTGCGAGTGGATTTGTAAAGGTTTCTATTATAGCCTCGCCTAAATCAGCTAATATATCTACAACATTACCAGTAACAGCCCCAATCATACCCATCAATTTGGCAAATTTATTTTGCCCCTCCTCACTTGTTGTAAAGGCTTTCTGTAACGATACGAGTAAAAGCACTAAAGCACCTATCCCAGTCGCTATAATAGCACCTCTAAGCGTTTTAAAGGACTTAACCACCCCACCAATAACCCCACGCAAAGCAGTAAACCTACCTCCAAGCCCACCAGTAACCCCAGACATATCATTTAATGTACCTCCTAAAGTTCCAGCAGCATCTTTTGTGCCTTTTAGATTTTTTTCTAATTTCTTAGTAGTTCCTCCTAATGTCTTAGTAGCGTCACTATATTTTTTTACTACTTGCGTTGCCTTTGTTTCAGTATTTTTTAATTCTTTTATTGATAACCTCTGGTCTTTTATAGCAGCAGTTAATCTACCTCTTTGGTCTTTCAGTTGTTTTTGTCTTGTAAGGTCTGTTTTAGAGGTCTTAGATTGTATTGATTCTAATTTTAAAAGCTCTCTTTCAAATTCTATTAATATATCTTTTTGCTCTTGTATTGTACCCCCTAAAAGCTCTAATTGCTTATTGAGTTCTCCCAGAGTTATCTCCCCACTTTTGAGTTTAATCTCTAAGTCTAAAGCTATTTTTTTATCTACTGGCATTATAATTTAATTATTCTATATACTAAGTTTATTATTAATTGAGTTCCAGCATCAAAAGTCATCGCTGAATTAGTCGTTATTTTAAGCCCACTACCAAAGTGTATAGGGGTTGTGTTATGAGGTATTATAGTTAATAGGTCTGTATTGTTATCTGTATTAAAAAATGCACTCGGAATCTCTGCTAATAAGTGTAGCGAAGCATCATCTTCTACTATATCTATTTTATGCGTTCCTCCACTTGGAGCGTTGCCTATTAACCTAACATATCCTCTCGTAACTTCGTAAAATTCATCATCTGGCAAAGGAGGTAATACTGGGACTTCTAATTCAAGGTTAATTAGCATATCATAATTTAATACTATGCTTACAAGTTTCTCTGCAAATAATCCATTTATATAAGCCTCATTGGGTCTATTAGTTTCCACATAGGGGCTATTAATCATTGTAACATTATCAGCAAATGCCTTGCTATTATCACTACCTACTATTAAGCTATTTTTACATTCAATACCTTGCTCTATAAAGTCACTTGCAACTATTGAACGAGTACCACCTTTTATATTATCTCCAAATTGTAGTCTATCTTGTGTCTTTCCGTTATTGTTATTAGGGAATACAAGAGCATCGCCTATTGGTACTGGTGTATCGTCTGCAAAATCGTCTATACCTCCTCTTACTGGCTTTATCTCTGGAATGAATATATCTTTTGGCTCTACCTTTAAGAACATACATTTAGTAGTATCTTCTGACATTGCGTCAAAATCCTCAACTTTTAATAACCTCCAATAAGTACCATCTATGTAGTAATTCTTTCTAAAGTCAAGTTCTTGGTAATCGTATGGTCTTAATGCTAAGTTACATTCGAGTATCTTGCTATTCTTGTCAGTAATCTCTTCTATATATTTTTTCCAATATATATTGTAACAATTATTGTTGCTATAAGACAAAGTAAATTTATTTCCGTAACTGAAATCATAATATAATTGTTTAGGTACAAACCAGTTTAAATCAAATGTAGGGTTATAAGGATTATCTAAATGCCCAGCATAAGGATATTGAGTATATCCACTACCAAAAGGGTCTATGTACCAAGTTTTTTGAGTATTTAAAAGACCTCCCCAATACAATAGACGTATCTTAGCAGTAGCTTGTGCTGGATTATTGTCCTTATCTACAAATCTCATAGAAGATAGCACTCTGTCATTTACTCCAGAAAATGTTTCTAATGGAGTAGGGGCAAATATCGTTGTAATAGTTTTGTCTGCATTTAAAAAGTCGTTCTGTACATCTAAGGTTAGCTGACCATAAACCTCGTCATTAACCTTATTATAAGTATCATTTAGATTATCTTTGTCTAATTGGTCTTTAAATATAAACCTACCAGCATCTAAAGCACCTAAAGGCATTATTTTATAGTCCTTAGACCTATCCACTAAATGCTCTAAATTAACCCTTTCATCCGTTAAAAATCCGTCTCTTGTTTCTATTATTAATTTGTTTTTGTCTATTGGGTCGTAATCAATATATAAATTAAATCGCTTAATGACGCTACTGAGTAAATCAGATTGCTTAATTTCTTTAGGTACTACTAAGCGAGTATCTATTGTGTCGCCTACTTTTATTTCTGTCTCAAGTAAATTACTGCCAAAGGTAGAATCTGGCTTTAATATAAATTCAAAATCATATGAGTTTGGTTTGTCGGTATAATATACATTCGTTCCAGAAATACTTAAAGAGTTATAAATTACTGAGCCGACAGATAAATAATATTCTCTTCCAGCAATAACATCTATTTGACCAGTAGCGAAAGAGGAAGTATTATTAGGTATTATTGTAGTCGCTGGAGCATTTTGTAGAGGATTAGCTATCGCATTATCTGTAAAATAAAGATTGATTTTTTCTTTAACAGAATAATTTGAGCCATTTTTTTCTACTAAATACAATTCTACCCAAGCAGATTGTATATCAGCATTCATCCAATAAGTAGTTAAATCAAAACTTTCGTTATACTCAATGTCAAAGTTGATAATACCTTGAAATGACATCTTATTATTTTCAGTAGAAATATACTTACCAGTTGTACTACTATACTCATTTGTACAAGTATTGTAAAAGTCATCAGAAAAACCAAACTCAGCTTCAGCACAACTTAAAGCCTCTACTATTCCACCATCTGCAATTACTCTGCTTTCGTATGCAAAAAGGCTACTATCATCATTAAAAACAAGTAAACTATTAATGCTATTTGCTGGATTGCTGAAGCTCTGACAATCTACTATTTGATTGCTTGTTCTTTTTACATTAAACTCTCTGCATAGTATAGCCGAATTATCTAAGAGTATTTGCCCACTACCATACGGAATAATTAGACGCTTAAATAAATCACTATTTAGGAATGTACTATCGTAAGTATATTCAGCCTCTGTTAGAATCGTGTCAATATATTGTTTAAGATATATAGAGGGTTTAAAATCTTTTGTTGTCCATATGTCATATCTTGACCTCCCACCTATATCAATCATTGGATAGACATATCCTTGCCCTATTGTAGCTGACCAGCTATTAACTATATTAGCCTCTGTCCAAGTGTGGTTTAAGCTGGTAAGGTCTAAGTCTTGTAAGTATTTATCTCGTATTTTCTCGAATAAATCTCCAATCTTTCCAGTCGCTTGTATCTCGTAATTAATTAATCCATCTACATTACTAATCGCTTTTAGCTGACAATAGCCGTCTATGGCAGTTATTCCGTCTTGTATTATTTGGTAGCTTGTTTTAAGATTAGGGTTAAATGTCTGGAGGTCTATATTAACGTCAAATGCGTGTTCAAATATTTGGTTAACAATTCTGTTCTCTGGAATAGTAATAGTCTTAGAGAAGTCCGTTAAACGCTTCTGTGGATTATTGACATCGTATGCCTCTTTAGTCAAAGGTATTGCACCTTCGTTATGTGGTATAGAATACCCAGCTATTATATGCTCTATTACCATTGTCGCTTATCGCTATTATCAATCTCCATACTAACCTCCATACTATACACTTGACCATTCTCACTCTTAGCGTGTTCAAAAGTATTGCCAGTTACATTAACCGAAACAAAATTAGCGTCATTTTTCCAGTAAACCTCTGGAGATGAAAACAAGTCCTCTAAGCCCTCAACTTCAAAATCTTTTAGCAATCTACTATTAAGTCTGTAATTGTCTCTTAAAGAGGTGTGGAATGCTCTCTTACGTTGTGCATAGGTATTATGAGTTATGCTACTTGTTCCTATTGAACGAGTGTTGTACTTAGCAAAGTTCTTATTTATGCTTGTTGCTTGATTTGATTTGCCAGTAAAAGTATAGCTATCATATCCTCCCTTTCTGTTTAACCAATGTAGCTCGTAGTCTGTGTAAGTATTTTCGCACCTATCAATTTCAAACATTATTGTATTTGTAGCCCAAAAGTCATTAGTAACGTCTAAAATTCTAAGAGCATAATATTTAGAATCTGTTGTATTTGGTGTAACACTCCAGCTATGAGAATCTAATTCAGCTAAACCTATATCAAGAGTATATAAGCTCTCTGTATTGGGTATAGATAATGTAGAAGTAGTCAAAGCAGTAAAGGTAGAATCAAGGGTCTTTAGATGGATTTGGTATGTGCTTGAATTGTTTGGCTTCATAATCCAAGAGGTTTGATATTTCTGAGTAGGCATAACCCTTACAAAATTATTACTACTGCTAAAATTAAACCACTCGTCTTGCTGCTCAAACCCATTTAAAAATTCGCCATCATTATTAGCAATAGAATCCTCTACTTTCCATTTCTCGTATTTTTTATAACCCTCAGATAAATCAGCCCATTCAATATACTTGGGAGATGAGTTCCAACTTGTAAAAGTATTGCCACTTACTGCACTACCTTGTAAAGCACCACTATAATACTCTTGAAATGCTATTTTAAAGTCTTTTAAGGCACTTTGAGAAACCCCAATAGTATCTCCAGCCAATACAGAATAATCACTCGTTACAAACGATTGTATAATATTTTGAATATCCGTTACAACTTGTGTAGCTGAGGGGATAGTATTTAACTGCAAAGTAGCTATCTTAGTATTTGCTCCAGTTGGGTCAGTAAATAGACTTGCTATAACTTTGAATCCACTCTGAGCAGTTTCTGTGCTGCTAACTAAATACTCAATAGGAGCAAAGCTTGGCTCTGGTATATTGGTTGTCGGTTGGTCTTGAATTGTAAGTGCCATCTATTTATATATACAAAAATAGACAGATAAATTTAGGGTCATAAAAAAACCCCCATCTCTGGAGGTTTAATTGTTTTAGGTTTTGGGTTTATTTATTGTTAGTGTTTTGAAATTGATTGAGGTCTTGTAGCAAAAGTATCTTCAAACCAATTAAATACTGCTTGTACTGAATAAAAGTCTAAAAAAAATTCCTCTTTTTTAATTTCTCCTAATCTGTTTTTGAATGTAATTGTAAATGTATTCATTTTGTTATTGTTTTTATTATTATAATACAAATATAGTATAAAATATTAATACAATGCAAGTTTTTTTTTATTTTTTTTTATTCGACCTTAATAATATCTATAATATACTTACGATACTGGTCTAATAACTTACTCTCAAAGTCTAATAATTTTTTGTCGTTAATCACATTAGAATAGAAATTTGTTTTAGCTAACCCCTTTGACCATATACTATACGATATAGCAAAAGCAATAGAGTTCCTAATAGCTTCAGCATCTCTACGCTTACCAGAAGTTGTATTACTACCTCTCGGCTCTGTAATAGCTCTATTGAGCATAAACTTTCTAATAGCTGATATAGGAGGTGCATTTTTCCAAGAGAATGGACTTTTATATTTAAAGCGACTTATTCCAGTATTTTTTTCAGCTCCACTTACACCTTCGTCAATAAACTGATAATAGTCTGGCATAGCTATCTGGATTCTAAATCCGTTAGAAGTTATCGTTATTGGGTTAGTATTTCCGTCAGCTATACTTTGAGCAGTAGCTCCACTTGCTACCCTACCCGCATCATATAAAGACTTTACTAAGTCATCTACTATTTTCTGCCAATATTGGTTTAGCATTCCTATTAATCTCTTATCTTGCATTTTTCTCGTAATCTTGTTTTTCTACCATATAAGCCCACCAGTTTAGAAATTCTATTGCACCTAATTTAGTTGCCTCGTTAATACTTATGTTGTGTAAATCTGCCATAGCCTTTATTACGCTGAAAAGTCCCCATCGTTGTCCAAAATCTCCCTCGCCATCTTGACTGAGTTCTCCGTCCACTTTTGTAAATAATCCTCTGAATTTTTTAAGTAGCCGTTCCAGAGATTCCAAAAAAAAACAAAGACATTCCAAACATCTGTCACTTTTACATCTCGGCAATATTTAGCCCTTTCTGTAAGCGTTAAATTATCCTCGCTATACTTCTTACCTTTCTGCCTACTTAACGCAGCTATAAGCAAGTCCATTACTTGTATGCTCTCGCCTTGATGATTTGCCCTTATATTGAGTATATCTAATAGCTGACCACTCGTTAACCTATCTGGTCTATGCTCAACGTGGTATTCCTCGCCATTTAAAAAGATTTTATTATTAACCTTTTTTTGCTCCAGCTTATTTAGGTTGATTTTGCCTATATCTTTAACCATATCATTAAACTCAGATAGCTTAATCTTACTGGCTTCGTCATAGGTTATATTTTTAATCGCTGCTACTGCGTAAATATTCTGTTCAATTTCCGTTAGGTCTTTGTCTATATTATTGAGTAGCTGATATTGCCCTACTGTAATATCATAAAACTGTATACTGTCCATATCCTTTCTTATTAAATTTGTGCATTACTAAATATCTTAGAGCATCAATAGCGTGGTTATAGTTGTCAATAGGCACATTTAAGCTATCTCCGTTCTTATTAACCTTCCATTTATACTGCTCTAATTCTTTTATTAAATTCTTACTTGACGAATGTACGTTAATTGCATAACCTTTCAAAAGATTAATTCCAAACATAACGCTATCCTTACCTTTTTTTACTCCGTCTATTGTCCATCTTAATCGCCTTAGCTCTTCTATACTCTTAGGCTCTGCTGAATCTGCTACTATTAAAGCTCCTCTGCTTACGTTTAAAGCCTCCATTCTACTGCTTATATCTTGATTAGTTAAGCCAGTTTCATATATCAACTCCTTAACGTATAACTCTCCATCTTGCATACGTACCTCAATCAGCGTTGTAGGGTCATTACTAAAACCAAAGTCAATTCCGTAGCCTATTAGCTTTTTATTCTCAAAGCTCTCGTTCAATACATACCACTTCTTAAATATAAGCCCCTCTATACGACCAGTAATCCCTCTGGCATATACTTTCCATAGGTCTAAATCTTTATTCTTTAGAGCTTCTATTTTCTCTCTAATCTTATCGCTTAAAAAAGGGTTATGCCTATGGTCTGAGATTATTAACTCAGCATTGGGCAAAGGTATTACCTTATCGTGTACCCAAAAGCTGGTATCTGGGTTATAATCTATATAGACTTGCTTACGAGTTCTGAGGCTTAACTGCTCAAATATATTGTAGGGTATTCCATTAGCCTCGTTTACGAAGAGATAATCCCTCTTACCAGACTTAGCATCTTGGTCATTGTCATAACTATTAAACTCAATTATAGAGCCATTAAGGAAACTAAACACCCTATCACTCCTATTGTAGAATGTTACTTGTTGTTTTATAGCCTCATCTCCATTATGTATATCTATCGCATCCCTCAAAGCACCCACCTTTAAATTAGGTATATCTTGACCCACTACCGTTATAATACAAGTTTCTGAGATAGCCTTAGCGAATAATACTTGCAAAATAGCATAGGTTTTGCCAGAGGATGTACCACCTTGATTGACTACTATGTCGGCAGTAGATACAAAGTTTTGTCGATATAGAGCAGAGGTACTAATCAAAAGCTTTTATTCTTTGCTTTGCTATTTCAAAATATTTATCGTCTTGCTCAATTCCTATTCCGTTTCTATTGGTGTTTTGACAAGCTATCATCGTAGAACCGCTACCCATTGTAAAATCTAAAACCGTTTCATTTTCGTTGGTATAGGTTTTAACTAAGTATTCCATTAGTGCTACGGGTTTTTGAGTTGGGTGCTTCATTTTTTTTCTATCACCAATAACGTCAAAACTTTTTATTGTTGTAGGGTATCTTTTTAAAGGCAATTTAACTCTTTCGGTATCGTTGTGTTTTCCGTTTTGTTGGTTGTTTTTTGAGTAACATTTTGCTGTTTTTGTTGGTTTTTTATGTTCTCTTTCTTCTTTTATAAAATTATAAGTAGGTTGCTTTTTATAAAATACAGATATGTTTTCTGTATTTCTCATTGGTTGCTTTTTTGCGTTTAACATCCCAGTAGGTTTATTTTTTTTCCATATCCAATCATATTTATAGTTCTTAATATTACTCATTCTTAATGCAGAACTAAAAGGTTCACTTCCAAATAATAAAATAGCACCATTAGGCTTTATTATTCTATTTAGTTGCTCCCACATTAAATCAAAATCAATTACACTATCCCATTTACAAGCAGTTGTTCCATAAGGTGGGTCTGTAATTATTGAATCTACTGAGCCGTCTGGTATATCTCTCATTACCTCTAAGCAATCTCCTTTTAATAGTTGTATCATTCTACTATATCTTTCTCGTTAGATGCTAAAGGTATGCCAGTATCTATTATATTTATGTCTAAGCTCTTATAGGTAGTTTCTTGCTGCACCTCAGTACGTTCTACATAACCTCTCTTTTTGCCTTTTGTCTTTAGGTAAAAAATAGTACCAGCAGTATTGCCGTCTTTTATCTGCTTATGTAGTTGGCTTTCTGCAAAATCTAAAGCTATATTCTCTATATCCTCTACTGCCTCTTTATATATATCGTCTTGCTTTAGCCAAGTATAGTGCGTATTCCTACTTATTCCAACTGACTTACAAGCAGAGGTAACTATCCCTAACGACTTTTCTAAAGCCTCAAGCATTGCAGCCTTTTGTATGTCATTTTTTGTACTCATAAACCTTTAAACGCTTTTAATGGATAAAAAATTAAACTATTCCTATAACCACCCTCATAAGTAGGTATTATTGGTGTAACTCCGTGAACATTTCTCCAAGCTGGATACACTAATATTGAATTATCTTGCTGACCAATTGTAGCATTATAATCTGGTATATGCAAATCACCCCCTTTTGAATTATGCTTCTTGCATATTATTACGTTGACTGCTCCTTTTATATTGCCGTTATCTCTATGAAATGGTGCAGATATATTATAATTACTAATCGAGCTTGTAAATAGGTTTGCAAATCTCCATTCTTCTGGTACATCTTCAAACAAATCCACTTGCTTTTTGTATTGTTCTGGCAATATATTTTTAATTAGCTGCTCACTTTCTTTGGCTAATAATAGCATAGCTTTTATAAATGTTTGAGCAGACTTGACAGAGTGAACAGAGCTTCTGTTTTTGTATTCTCTTCTCATTAAGGCTTTAGGAGGTATAGAGCCAATTATAGTTGAATATTGCTCTACATCTATTGCGTTAGCTTCTTCTTTCGTTTTACCAGCTTGTAATGCTCTTAATTTACCAGCCCTCGCCATTAATGATTTTGGAACATTTTTACTTCTAAACTCAGCATTAGCCAAATCAGCGAGTTTGCACATTTTTTCTGGCATCTTTGTCATATAAAAACCAATTGGTTCGTTGTCAGCATAAAATATACAATCCTCCGTTATATTAGGAGGTATAAACTTACATTCATCCCCAATTTTCGTTTGATGCTCTAATTGTATTAAATCTATTCTTCCCATATTTTATTTATTGAATGCAAAAACATTTGTACAAGCTGGAAACCAACTTTTTTGCCATACATCGTAATCTCTGCTTTTAAACCTTGCAGTATTGCCAACATCTTTTAAATCGCTATATTGATTTTTTTGTTTCTCAATTATATTCCAAAATCTTGGTAAGCTTGGGTCAATGTCGAAACTCCATTCATATACTAATTTTTTAAAAACTTTTTTTGTATTTTCTAATATTAACATTTCTGCACCTTCAATATCCATTTTGCAACAATCAAAATTTTTAGCTTCAATATCAAAATTAACGCAAGGTACTTTTAATCCTTTGTTATTCCATTTTTTTACTATTGAGTTTCTCCAAACATTATTATTATTACCTACAAATAAAACAACTTCTTTTCTATCATTATGAACTAAAGCAGCTTGAATTATATTAGCTTCAAACCCATTTAATGCTAAATTTTTTTTTATCATTTCACAATTAAAAGGGTCTGGCTCGTAAATTGTTACTTCAGCACCATAAGAACAAGCCAATAAAGCGAATGAACCGACATTACCTCCACAGTCCATCCATTTTTCGCCTTTCTGAATGGTCATACTTTTTTTTAAATATGTTTTATTCCTTATAACTTCTTCAAATGTTTTGTAATCTGAAAATCCCTCTCTATGATAAAATTTAATTCCGTTTATTTCATCTTTTAAAACTTTCATATTTTTTCTTTTTCGGCTTTAAAATATTCTATAATCATACCCCCAACATAAGCACCTTGTTCTCTCCAAAACTTAACAAGTTTATACGCCTCTTCATAATGTTCAGCTTCAAACTCTATTTGTATTGCTTTCTTTACTCCGTTAGTCATATCATTTAATTGCTTAGATACATCATCATCATCTAAAATTGAATAATCAACGTCCTCTTCTGGTTGCCAAACATCTAAACCCCATTCGCCAAGCTGTGTATTATCCCACTCATTAGCCAACATATCCCAGTCCCAATCTCCAAAGCCTACATTATCCTTGATTATAAACTCTGCTTTCTGCTTCTCTGTTAGGTCTTTTGCTTTTATTACCTCTACTTCATCTATTCCAAGCTCTGTTAATGCTTTTAAACGCATATTACCACCCAATACCACCATATCATCATCTACTACTACTGGACGTAGCTTTAACATCTCTGGAAAGTCTTGTATTGACTTCTTTAATTTCTCAAACTTTTCATCTCTAATATATCTTGGATTATTAGGATTTGCTTTTAGGTCTTTTAATTTTACTTTCATTTTAAAAATTCATCATATAATTTAACAACGTGCTTATATATACACTTACCACAGCTTACATCTGGTCTATATCTAAAATTCTCTTGGCATAGCTCTATAAACTCTTCATAAAATTTAGGGTCTAATCTGCCTCCTTTCATATTATATATGGCTCGTATTCTTGTTTCTAATTCCTCACTCATAATGATTGTAAGCGTTTTTCGTTCTCTTTTGTTATATCGTATTTAATTGTTATGTCCTCTTTTAGCTTTAAGCCCAATTCTACTTGCATTGTATGGTTGCCTTTTATCTTCTTAATTGCTTCACCCCATTCATTATTATATACCTTTAGACTGTTTTTATTTGTTGAGAGCAAATTATATGGCTCTACCGCCGATACCATTACTGGCTTTGCAAAGTGACCAGCCTCAATCATTTTTAACTCAGATTTGCAACTATTAAATACATTATCTTGCAGAGGTATTACACAAATACCACAATGTTTATAGTCGTCAGCATAGCTTTGTATATCGCTTATCTGTTTTTTTATAGCCTTCATTCGCTTAGGTAATCTTGGAGCTTTAATTAATAGCTTACTATCGTCAAAAGCGTTTCCTAATAGCTTTAAATCTTTTAAGTGAGTTGTACCTCCAGAATAAAAGAAAGTATCGAAATTAAGGCTTAAATCATCGTAAGCATATTGCTTTTCAGTTGGGTCTAAAGCGTTCTTAATTACTAATATATTTTTATTATATGGCTTTACCTTATCTGCGAGTATAGAGGTTGTTGTCCATATCTGGTCAGCTAACTTTAAATTCTTAACAATACATTTATCAAGGTTGCTTTTTTGATAATAGTACCTCATTGGATGCCCTTTTGGCAATACCCAGTAATCATCTATGTCACAAATAATTTTAATACCTTTTGCTCTTAGCTTTAGGAATGTTTCCTCTGGTTTCAATAGCCCAGATATATTACGATTATAAACAACGTGAGTAACACCTTCTAAGTTGTTAAAAAACTCATCATCCTTATTGAGTAATACAACCACCTCAATACCATAATCTCTCTGCATCTTAGCAAATGGCATTAATAACCTATGGTAACTCACTCCGTTAATACCTCTTATAATAACGGCTATCTTAATTTTATTCTCGTACATTATCTTAAATTGTTTTTTAGCTTTAATATAGTCATCTCTTAACGTTCTGTAACCTATTGAAGCACCCTTATGTATTTGAGTTAAGGTTTCTCCGTTAGAAATAGCTCTAAGAATATTAGCGTAATAGTGATTCATCCTATCAAGCACTTGCTCGACTTCTGGATGCTCTGAGTTTTCGTTATCAAAATAAGGGTCTTGCTTCTTGCATTTCTTTAGATATTGGTTACGCATAACCATTGCAAAATAGCCTTTTAGGTTTTCGATAGGAGGCTTAGATAAACATATTTCAAACGCAGTAGAGATTAGCTCCTCTGCTTCCAGCTTATTGCCAGTAAGTTTTAGAGCATAATCTCGTATACTATCATCAAAATATATCTGTTCTAATTTCAAAAGGGTAGGCTTTCCTCTGAGGTAGCCATTTCCTTCTTTGGTTCTGGCTTCCAAGTATCAAGCTCAACGTATGGCTTTCCACTTTTACCGATGTTAATTTTTAAATTGACCCATCCTTTGTCTTGGTGTTTCTGAATAAAGGCAATAGCGTCATCAGCTTTTAAGCTAAGACCACCGATTACCCACTCTGGTGAATTTGGATTCATTTTAAACATAAATCCGTCTGCGAAAGTTTTTTCTTGTTTGTTCATTTTACTTATTTTCGTTTATTATCATTGACAAAAGTACTGCATAATTTGCTAAATCCAAAACGCTATCCTCTATGCTCTCGTTGTTAGGCTCTTGTTCCGAGTTAATCAATACTCCCAATCTTGCGACTTTAGTAGATATTAGGTTTAAGCAGTTAGTTCTTGCATCTCCTCCAGCTATTGCTCCAGCTAATTTGAAGTTGGATAACCTATCTTCATTTGCATAGTCATCGCCTTTACTGAATAATGTTTTTCGCATCTCTCCAGTAATATAACCGAAGTGTGCCATTTGTTCTTTTTTAGTCATTTATTTCTTTATTTAATTTTACTTCTTGTAATTTCCATTCGTGCCTTCTGTTATGTGGTATTTTGTGCCTTGTCATTAGACGATTAAATAACACATCTTTCTCAGCTATGTTACCATACACCTCTGAACTAATTACTTTCTTAGCTCTCATTGCCGTTACTTGATATAATCCTTTCATAAATTATCGTGCTTTTGATGGCACTCTCTGCATCTTACTTTAATATTATTTACATCCCAAGCCAGTTCCGTTCGTCTTGTTTTTTGTGCCTCATCAACTGAGAT
>Ga0208644_1001224_pt1 | contig 21759 bp, 31 predicted proteins | sample VirMetDEL_Nov_18_FD_184517 | JGI IMG/M metagenome (GOLD analysis project Ga0208644, IMG submission 184517) | Aqueous microbial communities from the Delaware River and Bay under freshwater to marine salinity gradient to study organic matter... | ecosystem: Environmental > Aquatic > Marine >...
ATGATAGCACTAATTGCACTCTCAATGCTACCGTCAAATGCTACTTTTTCAGTCGTTTGATCCACGGTACTGATTCCTTTTGCTGTTGTTTATCGAAAACGGCTTCTTCTGTCAAAACAGTGTTGAAATACGCTTCGATGTGACCAAGCGCACGAACAATGTCATGCGCCTCGACCAGAACGTCCTGAGACGTTTCTGGATTCAGGAACAACCCAACTTGATTGTCCCGAACCTCTTGCATCACCTCTTGGAATACGGGGTCGTTTTTTAGTTGCCGTATTCGTGATGCCTTATCTTTGATATTCAATTAGAACCGTCCTCCAACAACAGCCTGTGCAGGGGTTTCCTGCGGATAACGGGGCTGGGCTTGTGCTTGTTTAATCCCTGCCACGTCCACCGTGGTCTGATATTGACCGTAAATCTTTGCCGCGTCTGTGAGCAACTGCTGATCCATCTTGTCGCGCTCACGGTCGTCCTGTGCGATGGCTTTCTGAGCCTCGATCTGCAACTTGAGCATTTGGACTTCTTTGTTGGCCTGCGCCTTAATCTGCTCGGCTTGGATGATTGCCTGTGCCTGCTGGTCAACTGGTGGCTGTTGCTGTTGCTGTCCCGCCTGTGCCTGCAATTGCTGTTCAACCTGTGCGTCCATCGGGGCAAAGTAGCGGTCAGCGTTACGAACACCCTGAATGGCCAGCATATCTGCCAGTGTGTTGCGGATGTTGGTCATTGATACCAAACCGTTGCTTGGACCATAACCTTGGTAAATTTGCATTTGCAGTTGTAAGGCTTGTGCAAGCGCCGCAGAACGCTGGTCTTCCCGTCCAGTGCCCAAACCAACGTTTACGGTCACATCCATCTTGGTGTTCCAGTAACGTGGGTCAACGGGCTGGTACTGACCGCCAGCCATGCGCATCATCAACTCTTCGTCAACGTTCTCAACCATCAACTTGAGCATCAGCTTAAACAGACGACGCATACCGCCCTCTGCCAAGTTTCGAGCCATAACCTCTACCTGACCAGCCGCCGCCTGAATGGTGGCGTTTACAGCCGCCGCAGTGGTTGACTGCATAGCATCGGGGTTTAGACCGCTGGATGCCTTTGTAACGCCCGTCTTGGACTCGATTTCAGCGTCCATGTACTGCATTGCAGTCAGGGTCTGGCCAGCCACGAATGGGACAGCCAAGTCGCGTACAGCGCCAGAGGTCTTGACTCGGACAATGCCAGCGATTTCGTTGTTCAGCAGGTCTTCAATGTTGACCTGACCGTCCAGAACTTCACGCTGTGGGTTGTTTGTCAGTGCAACGTTGTCCAGAACGCCTCGGAGCATCATTGTTGACGCATCCTGCTCGTTCATCAGAATGTCAGCGATTGAGCGTCCAAAGAACGTGTGTGGTTCTGGGTCGATCTCAAACACGGCAAATGGGATTTCGCTCCACGGCTCGATGCTCAGAATCTGGTAGTCGTCGCCACCCAAAACAACACGTTGCAATTGTGCAACACCAGTGCCGTCAACGTCGATACGCATATACGCCTCGGTGACCGCCACAAGCCGCATAGACGGGTCTTGGATGTTCTCTTGGGCATACATATTGTCATACCCTTGGCGCTCGAATTCTTCTGCGTTAGCGGTCGTATCAGCGGTACTGAGACCTGTCAGGTCAACAACGTCGTCGTACTCATAACCCAAAGCAACCAAGTCGCTGACACGCATTTGGGTGCGGTGAGCCACCACGTAGGCGTCGTCGATACGCTTTGCACCGCGGTCAACAAAGAACTCTTCAGGTGGCACTGATTCGATCATCAGGTCGCCGTATTCTTTGGTCAAAGCAATCTTGAGGTAGTGCTTGGGCGACTCAACGCTCATGCCCATTTCGTCGATCTCGATTGACTCGGTGACTGAATGCTCAAGAATTTCGACGTTGTCTTCATTGGCAATGACAGCGTACTCTTGGTCGTTGATGTCGTGGTACTCGTAGACTTCCTGCTCCTGCTTGGTATCCCAGTAAGTCTTTACAACGCCAACCTTTTTGACCAAAGCGTCATGGAAAGCGTCGTTGATGATGCGGTAGCCGCCAAGTTCTTGGAACTTGCTGGACATATACTTGGTCGCCAACTCAGCAAAGTTCACATCCTTTGGGCCAGTCGGCACGTACTCGACAGCACGGTCTGTTGACAGGAACACACGCATCAGGCTTGGCTTGATGGCGCGAACGGTGTCACGAATCTTGGTGGCCACGACACGACTGCGACCCTCTTCCTCACCGATATCAACTTCGCCATCAAAGTAGCGTTGTGACTTGATGCGGCTTGGTGCGATTTCGCTTTCGACAAAATCCACTGCCTCCAGCACCGCCTCGCGGACAATGCCTTGGATTTCGGTTTCTGTCATTGGCGTTGGCTTGCTCATTTATTGCGCTCCAATTCGATTTAGTAGTCCATCTGGTTGCGATTGCTCAAAGACAGTTGCACGGCGTCCAGCCTCTGCGCCAGTGGTTAAAACGCGACCATATTTAGCAAGCAATTCTTCAAGAGCCGTCTGATCCATGAGCGCCTTTCGGACAAGTTCTGGATTATCAGACATTGCCGTATCAAGAACTTTCATGCGTTGCTCATCAGTCAACATTGGGACTTTTTGCTGTAACAGCCGTGCGGCTGATTGCAACATTCCGAATGTATTGCCAGTTGCCACATTCATGGCGTCACCAATAGACAGCCCAGCGCCAGATTCGGCAGATTCTTTAAGCAATGGCATTGTAGGCGATCCAGCCTCTGGTCGAACGCGACGCGCAACTTCTGCGGTCTCTCCAGCCAAAGCAAGTTGTTTCTGCAATTGAGCAATATCGCCATCATCAAGAGCGACACGTAATACAGCACCCATTTGCTTGTCGGATTCAGCAAGGTTTGCAAATGTTGTACCTGTGCGGCGTGCTTTGTTGCGAATACTATCCATCACGCCAGCTTTAAATGCGGCATATTTTTGTGGTGACTGCTTGAGCTTTTCAACAAGAACTTCCAACTCATCAACGTTTGCGGTTAAAGCCTTGCGACCTTGGTCAAATGCCTCTGATGCGCCCTTGATGTTTGACCATTGCTGACGTGTTTGCTTTAGGTCAGGTGAAATATCATTGATTTGCGTGCGCAATGATGCCTCCACGCCGCCAACAGCATCAGCTAAATCGCCCTTGCCAACTCTGAATAATTCGTCTTTCTTTGATGCAAGTGCGCGACGAACCATCTCAGCATCTTTTAATGTTGGCTGGCGAACCATGTCGATGACACCATCTTCTCGCTTGACAAACAGTGGGATGATGTTGCGGATGCCGTATGCGGCATTGATGTCCTGAACGGCGTCTGGTATTGACCGAGCGGCCAACAACATATTGTCGGTCATTTCTTTTGTGATTGCGGTGTCTGGCATTTCAGCAAACAACTTTTTATAAGCGTCAGACTCAGATTTCAAAAGTTCTTCTTCTGTGCGCTTAAACCCGCGAACCACATTTTCATCCATGTTGGGTGCTAAACGCTGTTGCAACCCACCCATCGCCTCGCCACGGGTTTCTTTTGCTCTTGCCGCTGTTTGCCTTAAAACACGCTCACCAGCTTCGCCACCCTCGGTAACATAGTTCTTCAAAACATTTGCAAGCGTTACGTTGTCCGTCATCAAGCGGCCCTCGTACACGTCCGCGATGACTTGGTCAACATTCTTGCCCGTCTTTTTCACAAGGCGTCGTAATTCAGCCTGCACAGCATCGCTTGCTTTTTCGCCAAACTTTTGCCGCGCCCAGTCAACAATATCGCCACCTTTAGTGGCCAACTGACGGCCACCAAGAACAATTGTTGGTGACAGTACGGCGCCAGTCGCGGCGCCTGAAGCTGTATCACCAACAACTCCAGCAACTGTTGGCGCTTCGCTTGTACCTGCACCAGTAATAGCGCCCTCAACAGCGCCAATACCAATAAGTCTTCCAATGGCTGGAACAGAGGCTGGAATGGATGTACCTCCAGTTGCCACTGCCGCAATAACTGTTGGAAGTATTGCGCCAACAACTTCTGCGGTAATCGCTTTGCCTGAGTTTTCTTTTTTGTAATCGGTTAGTTGTTTGCGAATTTCGTCACGAATAACGTCGTACTTACGCCCACCCCAAGAATCGGGGACAACAGAGCGAATAGCCGCTTCAATTTCGTCAGACCAACCCAAGGTGGCGCCTTGGAAAAGGTTTCTTATAATCTGGCTGTCAGCAGGTGCTTTTGGCTCCATGCCAAGCATGGCTCGTCGCTCGGCAGACAAACCACCTTGTGCTGGTGGCTGTTGCGCCCCAGATAAAATTGCTTGACGTGCTGGGTCTAGTGCCATATTTATTGCCCGTTAATAAATTTTTGTTGCATATCTGCTGGTAACCTGTTGAAAGCGGCAACCTCGTCTTCGCTCATTTGAGACCTTAAATTTGGTGGCAACTGCACCGCGCCACCATAAACTGGGAAAGGTGTCTTGCGAGGTTCGCTTGTACGCATCTGAACGTACTCATTCATTGTCATGCCACTGGTAAGCAGTCGCGCATCGCTCATTAACTGGTTATACAGTTTTTCTTGGGCGCTGATTTTATCCTGAATGTGTTTCACCAACTCATCGCCAGATAAACTACGGTCAAGACCAGTTGACAGAGCCAAGCCCAATTCTTTCTCGCTCAATGCGCCAAAAGTTGCGCTGTTGATTATGTTAATACCCAAACGGCTGGCAATTTCGTTAAGTTCTGCGGTTGCCGAATCAAATGCGGGTAGCATTGAACGAATAATTCCAGACTGTGCGCCACCTTTGGTGACAACTTCTTTTGCCCTGTTTAACAGGGTAATGGCTTCGTTTAAAGAAGACGCGCGTTTGTAAATTTCCTGACCAGCAACTGCGGCTTTTTCCATGCCAAAAACTTTGAGTCTTTCGGATGATTCTCTCTCCGCTTTCTGCTTTGGTGTCTCACCTTTTGCACCAGCAATGTCAACGCGCTCGACATCCATTGTGTCTGGCCTAAATCTAGAAACATATTGTTGCCCAGTATCTGGGTCTGTTTGTATTCCGCTTACTGTTGGGCTGGCTTTGCGTGCGTACTTGGCTTGGATGATTTGTTGCAACACATCCTTTGCCACGGCTGGGTTTGCCTCAACAATGTCTGCGGCTTCTTTTTCGCCCATAGCCCTTAATTGCTGAATAACAGCAGTGGCCGTTTTATTGCTGACACGTGTTGCCCGAATATCCTTTAGCTCTTCACCAAGAGTAGCCGCTAAAGACTGATCTGGATTTAAACGCATAGTATTAAACCCAAGCGCCAGTCGGTTCATTAACTCGCGGTTTTGATACCAAGGCGTTTCTTCTGGTGTGAATTTGCCGCCACCAGCTTTCATTTCATACCAGTTGGTCTGCGGCATTTGCGGATTATTCTGATAGCCGACAGAGGCGTCATGCAACATTGGCTGATTTGATTCAAAACCAGTTGAACCCTCATGCAAAAACTGTGGGGCTGGCGGCAACTGTGCGGCTTGTACAGGTTCTGGCATGGGCTGAACTCCAACATTTGGAATTCGCGGGTCACTCATTGCTTGCCCTTGAACCAGTGGCTTCAGTCCATCCACTAATGCTTTAATTAACGCCATTTTTATTTCCCAAAAATAGAGCCTGCCGTTTGAGCGCCAAGTGTCAAGTAATCAAACAGGCCTGGCTGTCGGCTTTGTGTGGCAGTAATTGGAGTGGGTGTAGCACCCAGCGCTTGAGCCATGTAGCCAAGTGATTGAGCGGGAGCGCCCTGATAACCAGCGTACTGACCTTTTGCGGCGTCAATCAGCATTTGGTTGATGCCTTGTGCTAATGCACCCTGTTGCATTGATTGCTCGTTTAGAGCCATTCCCTGACCAAAGCCAAGGTTTGACAACTGACCAAGCGTAGAAGCCGCTTGTTGACGGTTCTGAGAGCCTTGCAGACCATATCCAATGTCTTGACCAGCCAACTGTTGAGCATTTTGGAAACCAGCCTGACGCAAGCCTGATGCGGTACGTGCCGCTTGGTCAAGGTAGTTGCGACCAAGCTCTGACTCCATGATTGCCTGACGTGAGCCGCCAAAAGCACCAGCGCCAGACGCCTGTGCGCCCAGTTGGTTTGCCTGCATCTGACGGGCACGCTCCAAGTCTTGCAAAGACTGGTTTACAACTTGGCTTTCATACGGGTTTGTATATACAGACAAGTCAGTGCCAGCAATGGTTTGTGGGCGATACATGGTCTCCATGCCTGCCGCCTTAATACCCTGCGTCATACCTTGAGCCGCTGTGCCAAAAATGTTTGGCTGTTGTGCGGGTTGCATCGGTTGTTGCATTGGTTGCATAGGCTGTTGCGCTGGCTGGGCCGTCTGCATTGCATTGGGGTCTGGTGTTAAATTTGGTGGGACATACCTTGCGTTCTGAATTGGCATGACGCCTGCCTGTGGTAAACCTGATCCTGCCATAATATTTTCCTTTAACCGTAAAAGCCGCCAGTGTAGTCGCTAGACAATGACGCCGCGGTTTGCGCGTCACCAGCGCCAGAATAAGAACTGTAATCCCCACCACTTGGCGAATACGTTTGGGTGCCCGATGCCGCGGATTGGGTTGGCGTTGTGCCAAAAACGCTTCCCAAGAAGCTCGTTAAGCCCATTTTGCCGAAACCAGACAGAGCGTCACTGATCTTTTGGTTTTGAGCGGATTGCTCTGCAAAAGCCTGCTCACGTCCAACTTCGGCTTCGCGTTGTGCCCAGTAGTTTGGGGCATTGCTCATGTCGTCGCGGTCAGAAGATTGAGAATAATTTGGCAACTGAGCGTTTGCCGCCGCAGTGTAGGCTTCAGGGTTAATGTTTGGATTCATCACCTTGCCATATCTGGCGACTTGCTCTGGTTGGCGCAATGCCAATTCAGCCACGGCTTGGTCAAACAGATTGCCAGATGAATACCCAGATACGCCACCAGCAAACTGTTGTGCTTGAGGTAATCCAGTGCTAAATTGAGCCGTTGGGGACGCCAAACCGTATGCTTGTTGAGCGCCAAAGTTGGCACGCATGGCCTGCTCTTGCTGTGGAGTCAAACCAGCCACATCGGGGCCGTAATACGGCATATAGCCAATTTGACCAACAGCTTTTGCTCGTGCTAAGTTTTCTTTTGCTGGTCCCTCGACCCATGCTGGGATTGATTGTGCAGAAGTCTGCGTCCCGCCTTTGCCACCGCTCATAATTAAATCTCCACACTCATGGTTGTGAACTTCTCTTCCCAGCCCAGATCAGCGAGGGCTTTAACCCATCCGCGACGACCAGCAAGAGACATTGCCGTACACCCATTCAGCTTTGCAAAATGAATCGCTGAATCGCTAAAATCTTTAATCTGGTTCAAATCGCCACCAGCCAAAAATATATGAAATACCTTTTTACGCGGGTAGTTCAAAATCTCTGTGACCATACACCCTTTCGGTGCATTCCAGAATTGCATTGTACCCAGTTTAACACATTCAACTACATCTTGGAATAGGTGTGTGCCACCAGAAAGTGCTAATGCCGACTCGATCCAAGGGCGGCATCTTTCCAGTTCTGAATCCACTGTTTCACTCATTGCCGCAGTCGTGTAATTGCCAAGGTAACAGCAGGTGATGATGGGGCAAATGCAGTCGCCGCAGGAGCATCAATCCATAAGTCAACGTCACTTACAGCCCACATTGCCTGCAAATATGATCCAGCAGACATTGGAAACGCCGCAGAACGACTCATAACCAAATAATGACCGTTGCCTGACATTGTGACCTTAATTGTTGATCCAGCCACGTCTGTACCGTTAATTCTTGGCCAGAACCAGCCATTTTTGTCGCTTGAGTTGTTTGACAGCAGTTCAACAGCAAAAGAAAGCAGGTACACGCCCTCTTCTGCAAACACAATCTTGGTGTTGTCAGACGGGTCTAAGGTGATGCCAGAGTTAAATGATGGCGTACTCCAACCAATTGCCTGCGGTGTGTCAACTGCTGACGCAATCTGGTTTGTTGACCGACTCAGCGATGCATAGCCGTCTGCCAAAATGATCTGTCGAAACTCACCATTCTTGGACACAACGGGGTAGCCAGTGCGGTCCCACAGCAAAATACCGTCCTGAGACGGGTTGTCAGAGTCAAGGCGCGTTGAAAGCAGGGTGCGAATGCGAGACAGGTACGAAACCAGCCGCTCTGCCCAAGGCTTCCATTGGTCACCCTGTGGTGGAGGTGCAATCCTCATCGCTTACCGCCCTGCTCGACGTTAAAGCGCATTTTGCCGATGCGCCAATTCGTATACTCGGAGCCTGTGAACCTGACTCGGATTTGCCGCCCAGTAGCACGCAGACTCGTTGGGTTCGACATTGAATACGGGCCGTACTCACGCTCTTCACCATTGGGGTAGAAGCGGGTTTTGATGATTGCTGTGACATCGCCTTGGTTTAGTTCATCAGGAATCATTTGCGTCAGGTGCATGACGTTGTCACCGTTTGCGATGTTGATCGGTCCGCTCTCCAGATACGGGCTGTTGCCGCCGTAATCGTTGCCAATTTCGTGGTTGTATGAGTTGCCATTGTGGTCAAACCAGACGGGCGTTGTAAATACACCAGAATCAACGCCAGCAGTGCGATCAAGTTGCCCGACAGTCCAGATATTGTCTTGGTAGTCGTAAACCACGTAACGATCATTTTCGGTCGAGTCTGCCGATGGATAGAACCACCAAATCTCACCAAAGCGCCCATTGTGAACGCCAAAAGATTTACTGATCTGCTGGCGGTTTATGTCGTTAAAAACATAATCCAACACGTCACACTTAATGACCGCCACTCCAGAACCGTTGAACATAAAGAAGTTGTTGCGCCCCATCCAGAACGCACCCTCACCAACAGCCACCAGACCCTTGCGTGTAGCGATACCACAAGACGATCCAACGCGCTCAAAGCCGTAGACGGTAGGTGGACCAGCATACGTCGCAATATGCGCGTCAGTGGTCGTTAAAAGCAGTGTACGACCGCGAACACGAACACCACACATCAGTTCGCCGTTTGTCTGCAATTCAAAGTCGCCAGCCTCATTGGTCGCCGCTGGAGTCCAATCAGTGTTGTTCTCACGGTCGCACCAAGCCACCTTACGTGGGTTGCCATCAGCCCCCAGAGCAAAAATGAACCGCTCTTCAGTTGCAATGATGCCAACGCAGTCAATGGGTGAATTGGTGATCTGTGCCGCAATACCAGTCAGTGGCCACTCGTACAACTTCCCATCATCAACAGAACAACCGATCAGGTATTCACCCCAGTTGTCCAGTTGCCATGTTGTGGCCTCCAGCACCACGCCGTCTGTTGGACGGGTTACGCCATAGTAACCAGTGCCAAAAGCCTTGCCGCCGTAAGCAATGTTTTCTGCCGCACTATCCTGACCAGCAGTGAAACCAGATGGGGTAATGTCAGTCGCAGTGCCGTCGTAGTTGATGGCGTACAACTCATTGTATGTGCCAACAGCAAGGTGTGGGTCGTGTGAGTTGTCAAGCCAAGCGTGTGCCGCCCGTGGAGCCTCATCAACCACGTTTGCAACGCGAGTTACCCAGCCCCCAACAGGTCGAATTGAATTGTTCTGCCAGCGGACTAAGTTTGCACTATTCCAGCGGCCAGAAGACTCGTAGTCTGTACCGTTGCTGTAAACGCCCGCAGGCAAGTCAAGTTTAATTAAAGCCATGCTTAACCCTATGCGGCAAGTTTAGTCCACGTTTCGCTTGTTGCTGGAATGGGTGTCCACGTTTCTGATGTGACAACGTAAGGCTCCCATTTTTCTCGACCACCAATAGACGGCACAGTGGAAACTGCCTGAATCGACTGTACAGCAACGCTTCGCTGTCTAATGTAGTTAATTGAAACAGATGACGCTGACTCAATCCCCAAACCGCCAGCCGCTGTAATGTTGGCGCTTGCATCAAACACCAATTCAGATGCAATAGACGCGCTACCAAGAGCCATCCTCTCACAATTGGCAGAGGTACTCGACAAAACAGATGTTGACGCCTCTGCATTGGTAATGAACTGCAATGAGGCTTCTGCAAGCGTCACGCCAGCAACCACAGTTGCCGATCCTTGGATTACTTTAGTGCCAGATGCCGTTGAACCAACAGCAGACCCACCCATTGAGGCAAGCCCGTCAAACACCTCAACAGCCGCGGATGCCGTGGTGGATACTGCGGTTACATCCTGAGACGAACCCTCAATTACAAATACGCCGACAGCAGACCCGTCTGAACTTGCAGAAAAGGCGGCAGACCCGTAATAGACCTTGCCGCCAATAACGCTGGTTGTGGCAACGACAGAGCCAGATGCAGTTGCATCTACGTATGTGGTGACGCCGTAATTGCCATCACCAAAGTTTGCTATGCCATAGCCACGCGCCATTTATCAGTCCAGAGTAATGTCGAGATCGCCAGTTGGAATGCGGAACACGTCGCCAGAAGAGATGGTCTTGCTGGCTGTCAAAGCCGCATAAGCAAGCAGATTCCCTGCGGTTGATGCGTCATAAATGCCAACGTGCGTTACCGTACCGTAGTTATCAGTTGCGGTTGGGTACTCGATAGCCGCAGTTGTCGTTGCGGTATTACCAGACACAGAAAAAGAACCAGCCTGACGCGCATAGCCGCCACCAGAAACCTCTGTGCCGCTACCGTCTTCTGCTGGGTTGGATGTAAACAGCGCAACATAAACAGCAGATGGTGATGTGTATGCGGTGTTTGTGAAAACGTGATCTAAGACTTTCGTCTCCAGATAATTTGAAAAGCTCATGCTAAACCTCTTACTTTAGGTACTAAACTGACGCCGCTGTATTTGGCGTTTTTGGATGACTCATTGAGCCGCGAAACAGCCGCAGAATACAGTTGCGCCCATACTGCGAGTCGAGCGTCGTCTTGTAGGTAGGGGGCTGAATGAATCAACGACCCGTACAAGTAAACGTCAGGAGCCGCGCTCAGTAACCAGTTTGTAGCATTTGAGGCTAAATCTGGCACTTGAGCGTAGTATAACAGTTCAACATCTACGTCTGCAATTGGGGTTGGGTATAAGTGAAACTGCCCAGCTTCCAATGTGTAGTATTTCGGTGTGTTGTATTGGTCGTTGGCGATTGCCCGCATATCAGCCATCGAGGTCGAGTCGATCATCTTGATGGGTGATGTGCCGTTACCAACAACGTTAAACCGCAGGGTCTCAACCCAGTCGGCAGGGACTTGCATATAAGCGTCGCCAGCAGACTGTTGACCACTTGTACGAGTCTCCATGCGCCAGTGACGCACGTCGCGGTTGACCGCCGCCTCACACAGCGAAATGAATGTGGGAATGGACGACGTGAGGTCGTCTCGGTTCAATGTCTCTGCAATGGTCGATCGCAGGTTTGTGTAGTTAGTTAATGCCATAGTATTACCACTTTACTTTGTCAGCCCAGTAAGCCGCCGACATCTTGCCCTTGGCAATGTTCTTGGCGTGTCGAGCCTTGAACGCTTCGTTGCGCTTTGATCCATCAGGTGAGCCTTTTGCGCCCTGCTGACCAAAACGAATTGTCTTTACCTGTTCGCCAGACTTGGCCACCACGACGTGCGACTTGGTCGGATGGCTTGGTGTCTTCTTTGGCTTATTGTAGCCAGAGACGCCAGCACGCGCCAGTCGGCTGTCCTTGGTAGCCATTACTTGCTCTTAGCGAGGCATTTGCCTGCCTTTTTGCACATGGCTGGAGTTGGGCAACCAGCGCATGGTTTGAATGCTTTGACAGGGATTACTTTTTTCTTTGTAGCCATTATTTACCCACCATTCTTAAAAGTCCACCAGCGGACGGGTTCTTGCCCAGCTTTGAAAACGGGCTTTCGTACTCAGGCTCGTCGTCATAAATGATCTTCCAGTTGTTTTTGGGGTCACCATGAAGACCAGTTCCCTCATACGAAACAATTGGAGCCGCCCTCGTTGGGTCAGCTTGATCCAGCGCGGTTTGCATCATGTGCGTGTAGTTGATCACAGGCACTTCGCCATAAAACGCTTTTGCAGACGCATAGGGTTCACCAGTCATTGCCCCGTAAGCATCAGTAGCAGTACCAACAGCATTCAAAAGACCCTTGCCCTTTTGATAAGCCATGTACTGCGGACCAAGCCCAACTGCCCACGCTCCAAGCATTTTAGCCAAAGAATACGCATTGTCTTCATTGAAGACAGGGTGAGGGTATTGCGGGCGCTCTTCTGGGATGTTATCAGCCATTACTTCTTCGCTTTATTGCGCTTTGCGCGCATATTGCGCTCTGGTAGTGAGCGACCAGCCATGCTCATGGCAATGGCCACAGCCTGCTTCTGGGGCTTTCCAGCTTTTATCTCAGTCTTGATGTTCTTGGAAATGGTCTTGGCGCTTGAGCCTTTTTTCAGTGGCATATCAATCCTTAAAGTGATGGCAACAAGCCAGCGGGCTTGTAGCGGATGTCAACTGGTCGCCCATCTTTGCCGATGTACGCCATGCCAATCTCGCTTGCCGCACCCTTGAGTCCCTTTAAAGCACCAGCGTTAGTCGCCCGTGCCGCCGCAACAAGTGGCTTCATTAAAGGATTCGTGTTTTCGTAGCCCTCGACAATCTTCTGCCGCTGTGGATTATTGAAGTCGTAATTGTCTTTAATGACGCGCGTGCCGTCTGGCAGTGTTTCGTAAGTAAAACGACCCAAGACGTTGGCAAACATATCTAAATCAGGATTGCCTGCAACAGCGCCCATTTTGTCGATGTTTGGATAATCTTTGTACTGAATATCGCCCTTGTCGCCCTTACCAGCCAACAGGCTTTCCAACTCACGTAATTGGTACGGGTTGAAGTCTTCAGCAGTAATTGGCTTAGATCGGTCGCCAAACAGAACGTTCAAAAACATCTGCTCTTTGGTCATTGGAGGACGATAATCGCCACGACTGCCAACCACAAGTGCAGACTCTGGGTCTAAATTGTCAAGTAAGCCGCCCATACCATTTCCTAAAATAGTTCGTTTTGATTATAGCGGTCACCAAAGAGTTAAGCAATTCCTTTCAGATTTCGCCTGATTGGAGCGCCCCAGTCGGATGTAGCCCTGTGACCGACCGCCAGATACCTGAAAGCATCAGAGCCGTGCGATGCCCAGTCGTGGGCTGGTCTTGAGCGCCATACCTTGCCGTTGTCGTCATATTCCCTGTGATACTGCCTGAGAGCATCTATACCGCGCTCACAGCGTTCTGCATCGAACCAGCAGTTGGCAAGCATCGACCGTACCGCTTGGATGCCGTCATCAACCATTAGTTGCGGCGCAATCGTAATCGGCTTGACACCCAGCCCGTCCAGCGTCTCAAGGCGTGACTTGCCCGACCCAAGCTCTCGGACTCTAACGTCGTGAGGCAGAATATGGTTCGTGTAGACGTACCCTTTTTGGTTGAGTATCTGCACGTAGTGACCCAGCCCCACACCCGACGACTCATAGTAGTCAATGAGGCGAACCTCTGCCCCAACGTGTTGAGCGAACCAGATGGCTGTCGAGTCACCCACACCCAAGTCCCATGCGGTAGTGACCCCAATGCTCGGAGTGTAGTCAACAGTGCCGATTTGACCCTTATCCTTGCAATTGCGCATTTCAGTAGCGTAATACGCACCTTCAGCGTGAACAAGAAAATCACCCTCCCAAACGTGGTCATAAATGTCTGGCCTCTTTCGTTTGTCTTCGAGCCGCTCCCTGTCCAGCACATCTGGGAACCAAGGATTGTCTCTCCAGTTCATGTCAATAATGATGGCGTCGTCAGGCGCTTGCTCCACGAACCGCTTATGAGTCGCCGACTCTTTGGATTCAGGGTTGTACGTCACCCATATCTCTGAGTCGTTTTCCCGTACCGTTGGAATCAGCTTGCGCCAAGCCGTCTCACTGACCGACTCAGCCTCGTCGATCCACGCCACCAGAATACGTGCCTTTGACTTCAGGCTATCCAGTGACCGTCGTAGACCAGCAAATGTGTACGTAATCGCCCCGTCCTTTGACTTGATGTATTTGTCGCCCAGTTCGTAGTACGCATCAAGCTCTGGGACGCTCCTGATAGCCGCCTTGACCTCTTCCAGCGACGAATCGTCCAATGAGTTCATAAACTCACGACCACAGAGGATTTGCCCAGACAACCCAGCCCTACCCCACTGGTAACCCCTGACCGCAGTCATCAAAGCAAATGTGCGAGTCTTTGCACTGCCTCGGCCGCCTTTGGCTACACGGTAGCGCGCTTTCTTTGTGAAAACGGGAATCAGCTTTGGCGGTAAGGTAAGACGTAGTTCAGGCTCTGTCTTCTTACTCATCATCTGGACCTACCAAGCGGATGACAACTGGCTGACTTGCTGGAGTCATTGAGCCATCGGAAGACGTTGCGTCCACCTTGTCTGAGTATCCATGCTTAGTCAGGATCATCTTGGTGATCGAGGCATTGAAGTGCCCCATCAAACCGTTTCGGATGAGTTCGTCTTCCTGCATTGACATGAGTTTTGCATAAATGTGAGAAAACTCTGGCTTGTCTTCGTCTTTAGCCCATGCTTGTAGTGTTTCACGGGCGACATCAAGTCGGACAGCAAGCCCTGCAATGCTTGGTAATGTGTTGAAGTCTTTTAAGTACCTGTGGCACTCTTCAAGCAGTTCAGGCGTGTATTTTGTTGGCCTGCCGCCTGCGTGTTTGGTTGGTTCTGTCATAGTGTTCTCTCTGTAAAACAGGTGGAGATTAAAAGGCTTATTCTAACGGTATGCCATTCCGCTCAAGAATCTTTAATAAACCCTCGTTTTGTGGAAACACCACAAAGTTGCGCGTGTCAGCTTTCTTGCCGCCACGACTCTGAGCATCAAAGTATCTGATCCCAGTCACTCCAGCAGAGCGCATGGCTTCAGCACCCTCTGGTAGCTTTGCATTCATAGCGGCAACCAAGTCGCCACCAAGATCATCAGGAGCCAGACCAAACTTTTTGGCCAAAGCCTGCACTTCTGGTGTCTGCTTGCTGATCTCAGCATCCCAGTCAAGCATCTTTGCGATCTGGTCGTCTGGCAAGTCAATTTTGTACAAATTCCCTTGGCTTTCTAACGGTTTTGCATAATTGCCAGATTCCAACAAATCAAGCGTCTCAGTAAGCAATTTTTTTTGCTCATGGAGTGGATTGTTTTCAAGCACAAATCGAATATCATCTGCGGCATATTTTGCATCACCCGCAAGCTCCGCTAACCGCTTGGCATTTGCGTGTGCGTTTAATCGACCTTGATTAGCAATATCTCGGTTTGATAAATTTGTCGCATAGCTTTTTGCTGTTTCTGGACTTTCAGCAACATAGTGCCCGTAACCATAAGCCTGTGCGCCCTCACCAGAACCAATTGATTTTGGTGCGAATGCATTGAACTTGTATGGGCTACCGTGGAACACAGTCATGCCCATCGGGTTATATGCTTCAGCCAGCAGACCAGACAACTCTTGACTCTTTGGACCAAACAGTGGACCACCGTTGCGACCCTCTTGAGCCGCCTCGGATGTCAAGGCATTCAACACCCCAGCACGGTCATTAGCGTTGCCAACGATCTGCTGTGCCGACTCCACTGGGTTTGATAGCATATCCAGCAGAGACCTCTTAAATGAGTCTGCGGTGCTATAAATGGATGCTAATGGTGATGGCATTACTTCTTGCCCTTTTTCTTTGGCATGAGCGGCTTATTCATGTCGGGCATACCATATTTGGCTTCAAACTCCAACATGGCGTCCAGCAATCCACGGTCTTTTCTTAGCTCTTGGAACGCTTTGACACGGTCAACAATTTCTGGCGTTACCAGTTGAGACACGCCCTCTTTTCTACGGGTAAGCGCGGCCAACAGTGATGACCTGTTAAACGCATTATCTTTCTTACCCTCTGCGGCAAAAGTATGACGCATATTTTCAATGGCGTCTTTCATGAAAACTTCTGCTGGCATATTACCAGCCGTTCCCAAGTAAGTTCCAGAGAAATCTGTGTCGTATGTTCGGTTGTTCGATTTACTCAGTGTTACTGGGTCTGTGCCATGCGTAATCACCGTGTTCATTCCAAAACCAGACGGCAGTCCAATTAAATCTGGGTCGGAAATGGCGTTGTAAAGGTCAGCCTTGTTGTAACCAAAAAACTGTTCGTTTGGTTTTTGACGCATGATTGCCATCAGCGCCTTACGATAATCGCCGCCAGTTGGTCCTTGTAATTGAGCCTGACCAAGCGGGGTGGCAATTCCAGCAAAAGGTGGCTTTTTCTCCAACAACGCAGACCTTGCCATTGCGTCGTCAATCTCAGCCGCCTTTGCTTTTGTCAGCTTTGGCAGAATAAAGCTGTCCATCAAAACATCAAGCGGCTGTACAGAAAAGTCTTCACCAAACTGACCCATTGTCATTGCTGTTTGGTCTACCTCACCAGTACCGCCCGCCTTTAAATTCTCTTTTCGAGCCTCGCCAACGCGACCAGCAATTCTATTAGATATTCCAAAATTTGATGACCCGCCAATGTTCTTCTTAATATGCTCAAGGTCGCGCGCGAACATTTGACCGCCATGCGTAATGGCATCGCCTTTTATTGGCTCATCAGATACAGACACAATTTGGCGATTGCGGCTTGAAGCGTCCCAAGGCATCAACAACAAACTTGAACCTTGGCGATCTTCAATGTTTAAGTCTTTTTTGGGTGCAATACCGCCAATGTCTTTTGTAACGTATCGGGTTCCAGCGCGATGCCCGCGTTTTGCTGTGTTTTCGTAAATGGCTGGTGCAAGACCGCTGGCGCTCAGATAGTCTTCCAGCTTATTGCCAATATATGGTGCGGCTTCTCTTGCAATAGCAGAACCAGTGCGACCAATGCCACCAGCAACAGCCATTGGGTCTATGCCTCCAGACGTCATTTCAGCGCCAAGCCGAACATCTCGTAAGGTCGGGTCGCTAGAGACGGGCGGTCTGATTCCCGCGTCAACCGCATTTCTTTTTAACCAATCGCTACCGCCAGCAGTTTCTCCAATATTGAAGCCCAAGGCTTTCATCAAGCCAGAACTTAAATCAACGGGAGCGCCCGCCGCATCATAGGCCAAATCGCCTACGCCAGCCAAAATTGCATTCAGAACATCAATATTTGACGGCTTTCGACGCTTGTCTTTAGCAGGGGTCGGCGCGAACGCCGCCGCTTCAGGGTCACCTAAAAGGTCAAATAATGTTTGCGCCATAGTAAAACCATTTTACCAAAAAAAACGCCCACTGCAATAGTGAGCGTAAGTTGGAGAATCCAACAGGAGAACTGGCTTCAGTCTACGCGCTCTTTTGCTAAACGTCTAGCCTCTGCCCGATAATGTCTTGCGATTTCTTCCAGCGCCTCTTTTGTGTACTTTCGTAGCACGTTGTCGTTTTCGATTTGCTCAAGCCTTTCCAGTCCGATTCGCTCCAGCAACCGCTTGCGGTACTCGACCGCATTTCCTGACAGGTGTCGGTTACATTTTTTGCATTGGGCCCAACAGTTTAATTCGCAAAACCTCATGTGTGGCGCCGAGCCAACCGAGCGAAAGTGACCTGCGTCGAACGTGTTTGGTTCGTTACCGAGCGGCGTATCGCATGAGATACAGTTCTTACCCCGATCTCGCTCTCTAATGTAAGCGTTGAATGCTGTCTGGGCTTTCTTGACCAACTGGGGCTTCGTCTGGAGCGCATCCAGTTTCAGCTTGGTCTCTTTCTTGTCTTTTTTTTCGACGACCTTACGCGCAACTTTCATTGCGCAGGCAGGACCACACACACTCTGCATGGGGCGCACTGGGGTAAATGGTGTCTTGCACTCTTTGCACTTTTTAGTCAATTTCCACCCCGTTATTCGCGCACCACGCTTCCAGCCACGTAACGAACTCAGATGCCTGCTCTTTGGTAAAGCGACGGGTCTGTAAGCCCAACTGCACTACGCCAGTGCCGTCGAGGTTGGGGACTACCTGACCAGACTGCTGGTTGGTCTCCCGCAGGTAGGCATCGACAAGGATTCGCTTCCAGTCCTCTTCGTTGTACGTACAGTTTAGATGGCGACACCGTGTAGCGACCTTGCCGATTAGCTTATGGTACAACTTTTCCTGCTGTCTTGTCTTGCTTTCACGCTGGATTGTTACCTCCAGCACTATGCCCGATTCCAGCGCTGGCTTGGCTTTGTCCCACGCCGCCCTGATCTGCTGGATGCCCGTCATTGGGTCTCGCATTGTAAATTTCATAGTCCTCCCCTTTTAATTTTGTCATGTATGACCGAATGGTCTCGCAGTAAGATTGCCCGTGTTTTTTTGCCATGCTTTGCAATACGCCTTTGAGCCACTGATTGCGGTCACGTGGGTCGCGCCAGAGCCATGAATGGTACAACTCACGTGCCACAGCCATATCGTTGATCGGCTTGGCTTGCGCTTTCAGCTTTTCAAAATGCGCGTACTGAGCCTCAGTAAATGGACTCTTCCAAATCTCCCGTTGCTTTGAGGGCTTGAATAATGACGTGGGTCGGGTAGTTAGCTCCATCACGAACCCTGTCCAGAATCTTTTTGGCCATCGCGTAGCTCATCAAATTGCTCCCAGTAACAGCCCGTAAACAAACCCCAGACAAGCGCTAAAAGCACAGGCGCAAGATACAACAACCACAGCATCTTCCCAATCAACATCGCTTGGCTCCAAAAAATAATCTTTCACTTCAGTCGGAATCGCTGGGTAGGGTTTTATTTTCCTCACCCTTTTCGCCCACATCATTGTCATGTTGGTCATCCCCATTTGCAGGTTTACGTTTTCCAAAAATTGCATCCCAGTTATTCTCAAACGATTGACGGTCTACGTCAAACGGTCGTGGTGCTGAACCCTTGCTCATTCAAACAATCCCTCCTGCTTGTTGCTTGGCTTCCATTCGATGTCTGCAAGCCTGTATTGACCAGAAAACTTTGATTGCAGATAGGGTCCAGTCGGACGCAAGGCAACCAACTCATCGGGTGTGAGTTCCATTTGCTCGCCATTGTGTTTGATGCACATACCGCCCTCTGTAATACCCTTTTCGATCTCATAGTCTCGCACAGACACAAATCGACCTTTCCACAACTTAGTGACTTTTTTTACAATCATTTCAGCCCCCTTTACACAGTGATGTGAGATTTCTCCAACAATCGCGCCCTCTTTTCGTGGTACTTGCGCTTGCGGTCTTCTGGCGTCCTCTTTGACTTTGGTTTGTCAAATCCATCCCCACCCGAATAAATCGGCGTCTGGTCGCGTCCAATAGTGTCCTTTTTCCAGCCGACGATATGGATACACCGCATTTCATGCAGGGTTCTTAGCCAGAGCCACGACGTTCGCATGGACACTTCAAGAGCGTCTGCCAACTGATGAGCATCCACTTCCCTGCCCAAATCAAACATTTTCCACGTTTTCGAAAATAGGTAGGCATCTATGCGCTTCGCTGGGTTTTTCCCGCCCCTCATGCAATCACCGTCGCTTTCTGCGCTCGAATGGTTTTATCAATAACGTCCAGCGCTTTGTCGAGCATCCCGATGGTCGTGGCCTCCATCTGGGCGTCGTGGACCTCGTAGCCCAGCTTTATAGCTGACAGTTCAGAACCGCGGCAAATGAACCTATCGTTTATGTCAAAAGAGCGCTTACAAACGTCATAGAGGGCGCTAGAAGCGTCTAAAACGATTTGATGGTACTCCGACCCTACCCCAAGCTCACAAAGCGCCTCAGCGACGTTTATGACGCCAATGACAATGTCGATCTCTTTTTTGTTGGCAGTACCCTTGGCCAGTGAATCGAGCGCACTCATGTTCTTGAGGTGCATGGTGACGTAAGCCGACTCTTTGGCTGAGACCTTGGTCATCCCTGTGACGACCCAGTTCATGGTGTCGAGGCGCACGCCTTTTGGTTTGTATTTTGATTTCTTACGCATCTTCACCCCTGAACATTTCAATAAAGTCTTCTTTTGTAATGTCTGCAACCTCTAAGGTGTTGTCTGCAATAAAGATTGTTGCCCACAAAAGAGCCTGTTTTTGTTCTTCGCTCAAGTCTTTAGTCTCAAAGTACCGTTTGATGCTGTCTTTTAGATGTAAAGCCAAAGCCGCTGACTCAATAAATAATTTATCTTCGTTTGACATTTTCAGACCCTCTTGAGAGTTGCGTCGATCATCTGCTTGATGTGCGCTGGCATTGGGACGGCTTTTTTCCTGTCCTCCATGATCTGCTTGAGCGCGGCATCTTGGTTTGGTGGCGGCGGCGTGGTCATCCGCGCCACGTCAGCGGCTTGTTGGGCAAACGTTGGCTTGCCACGTAACTTAGCCCAGTCCTCCCTGATGGCTTCCATCAACGCCAAATCCCAGTTGACGTACCTGTAACCATTCATCTCAGCTTTACGCCTGAAAGCATCCAAATGATCTTCCAGACGGTCAAAGTTGTTTTGCGTTGCCCAATCCCGAACCTTGTCGCTGATCCCAAAGTCATCAGGCATTGAAATCTTTTGCTTGCGCTTCGCGGGCTTGTCCCGCGATATATCGGTTTCTGTTTTAGTTTCGGTTACGGTTAAAGGTACATCTGTATGCAGATGCTGTACAACTGTATGTACCTGTACGCCCTTGTCTGTTGTTGTCGGATACTTGCTTTCTTTTGCGCGGGGTACGTTGTCCCACTTCTGCATTTGCAGATATGGCTTGCCGTCCACGGTGTACACGCTGACCAATCCATGTTTTGACAGATCGTTCAGCAGTGTTTCGATGTGCTTTTGTGTAACCGATTCTTTGATCGGGAAACACGCCGCTTTGAGCATGGCTGGTCGAGCGTCGTAGCGACCAAAGTCGTCCACGGTAACCAGCAATCGGTAGTACAAGACCTCTGCGGCTGATGACAGGCGGTCAATGGTTTCGCTGTCGCGAATACCAGCTTTTAAGTATCGTGTTGGCATATTTTGCACCTTTTAAGCGCCCCAAGAAAAAGAAACGACGGCAGAAGAGGGGCAACTTCGTTCGCTCGGGTAATTAGTCCGAACTAGCCGTGTCTCGATAAATCATAACACCGTTCACAGAAAAAGTTGGGAAGAATTGTTTTTTTATTTCTTCCTGCGCTGGATTTCACGGTTGATGTACCACACCGCTTTCTCCAAGTCTTCGATGGCGTCGTGCTTCAGGTCGGCACGCCAGATGTACTTGATCGCGTTACCAAGGCAGAAGTTCATGTGTTCTGTCACCTCGATGCACTCAATGTGGCTGGGGTGTGACAGGTAGTGGTTGGGGTGATTTACTGGGTCGTTCATAGGTCGTATATCCAACGTTTTTTAGTAGACAAAGATTGTTCAACATTGCGCTTTCTGGTTTCATTCCAGCTTGCATTCGTTGACACAGAATCGCTTTTCCAGTTTGCGGCGGCATATATGGTCCCGCTATGCACATCGGTGTCTTGGTAAGAGACAAGCCTTGTGACTTCTGGAAAACGATTTTTTATTTGTTTGACCATCTTTGAGATCATCCATGTTGCCGTGAACTTTGGAGCATCTGGCGCTATTGCCAGTCGCCTGAGTTCAAGCCACACAAAGTCTTTGCTAAGACGATTGTTTGCCACAGGATCGGTCCAAATTGCGCTTGCAAAACAATGGTCCATGTACTCCGATCCATAAAACACAAACCGCTTGTTGCGCAACAGATTGCCCTCAACGGTGATGGGTAATCGGCTATGCCAAAGCTCGTTGTAACGCATGGC
>Ga0208644_1001227_pt1 | contig 21728 bp, 25 predicted proteins | sample VirMetDEL_Nov_18_FD_184517 | JGI IMG/M metagenome (GOLD analysis project Ga0208644, IMG submission 184517) | Aqueous microbial communities from the Delaware River and Bay under freshwater to marine salinity gradient to study organic matter... | ecosystem: Environmental > Aquatic > Marine >...
AAATTAAAGTTGCCTCACCAGCAACTTCGTTTCTGACGCCTTCATACCCCGGAATGATGGTTAGATCCTTCCCGTCAGGAGAAACGCCCGTCCAAGGACCGCTACAGTTGCCTAGCACCCATGTCTTGATCTTGACTGTTTCGCCATCGACATTCTTACCTTCCTTTTCTTGTTGGTAGTAAGTTGCGATTGCCATCCAGCTCCAATCATCACTAACCCATTGAGCCGTGATGCCACCATCGTGTTTGAGAATAACTTGTTGATTGAATTTCATAGTATTTAAGAAAAAGAATAAAACTTACAGACCTTAGGACTGTATTTGATGAATGCATTTGATCGAGGTGTTTTGCCTTTCTCGTCATTGATGCTGTAGAAAGTCCTAGAGACGCGAGTTTCAAAGTCGATCATGAAATTCCCCTCTCTGTCTGTGACTTGAATCATTGCTACCTTGTTGTCATGGGGTATGCGGAGGAATATCAAGGAAGGGATGCTGTGCAGCTTGCTTTGCTGCTGCAGAACATCTAGCTTCTCAGCTGTGATCAGATAGTCACTCTGCTTCATGCGCTCTACAGTGAATGGCTCTTTTTTAAGCCGATTCCAAAACTCCCTAGTCTTGATTTCACAAACGGCAGAAAGATTACCGTCACGGTAAATACCAGCGTCATACTTCTCGATCTTGCTGTTGCTTGTCTTGACTTTAACGCCAAAACGTTGCTCAATCCATCTCTCAACTTCATGCTGATTGATGATGAACTTTTGTCCTTTAGGTGTATCGCAATCTAATTGTCTCATAAAAGTGGTACCAGTGGTCGGACTCGAACCGACAAGCCTTAACGGGCGACAGATTTTCTTACCACTATAGTTTTCACTACCCTTTAGGTTTGTAGTCTGGACTATACCTTCACCGTATATTTCTACTTAGGTGCTGCCCGTCTAGTCTCTACACCTTCCTATTTCTAGGCTTGGCTCGGTATTAGCATTTTAAAGCCTTCACCGAATTTGAGCAGTTCTACTCTTTGAATTTCTTCAAAGGCACTCAATTTTATTTCTCAAGTCTGTTGTGTTTGCCAATTTCACCACACTGGCTTAAAGTTGTCAAGGCCTTCCTTGGCCTCTGTATTTCTTGAGGTAGTTTTTACTCCTCTTATTCGAAGAACTCTTGTTTTTAGAATGACGACCCTTCATGTTATGAATTTTGTCATTCAATCCTTTTTTCTCTTGATGTCTACCTGATCCTTTTGCTTTTGCCATGATTCTATTCTTTCTACTATTTGTTCTGACAATATAACCCTTGAAGCCTCGCTGTCAAGATTTATTTGTTTGTAATTCTTACTATACTCATCCAAGGTTCGCTTTATTATGTCTTTCATGAAATAAACTGAACTGAGGTTCGCTTTATTATGTCTTTCAGACTATGCTACCTGCTATAAAAGCTGGGCGACATATTTTTTGAGAGAAAACTTTACCCACTTCTTTACTATCAACAATAATACACATACCGATACCATTGTTAAAGACTTCAGTCATTTCCTCGTCACTTATATTACCGTCTTTTTGAAAAATATCAAATATAAAAGGTCTAAGCATGTTATCTTTCCACTCAACAGATAACCCTTCGGGTAAAATTCTATTTACATTGCTAAATCCACCTCCAGTAATATGAGCAATACCTTTAATCTGTACATCAGAATCAATTAAATTTAAAATTTCTTTTACATATATTTCAGTAGGTTTTAAAATAGCATCTATATATTTTTCATGTTTAGCTTTATCAAATATTTTCCTGACTAAAGAATAGCCATTACTGTGAAATCCGTTACTTGGAAAAGCTATAACTACATCACCCGATTTTATTTTACTCCCATCAATAAGATCTTTTTTCTTAACTATACCAACACAAAATCCTGCAATATCAAAGTGTTTATCAGGGAGTAAAGAAGGTAATTCTGCTGTTTCTCCTCCAATCAATGGAACACCAGCTTCGTCGCATCCTCTTTTGATTGAATTTATGATTGTGAGATATTGTTTTTCATCTACATTAGACGAGGCAAAATAATCTAAAAAGAATAATGGTCTAGCACCGGTGCAAATAATATCATTAACGCACATGGCTACACAGTCGATACCTATACCGTCAAGCTTGTCGTACTCTTGCGCTAAAAGAATCTTAGTTCCTACGCCGTCTGTAGCGCCAACTAAATAACTATCGCCTAAATCAAATAAACCTCCGAATCCCCCTATGTTATCAACTAACCCAGAAATTTCTTTTACAAGATTATCTGTTTTTTCTATGTCTACTCCTGATTCTTTATAATTCATTATTTTTTATAATTAAAGTATCTTACTAATTTTCATCTTTTCTATTTTTTGCTAAATTTTGCCACCACCATAATGGTTGTAGATTTGTATAGTGTGATGCTTGTTTGAATTGTTCATCATCATATAAGTCAAATTCATGAAGAGGTTTGATGTGATCAATATGCCAACCTTTCACAGAATGATTATCCCAAGTCATCATTTTACCTGTCCTTGGATCAGGGTAAAACTGAGATTCTAAATAAACAACTAACTCATCAAAGGTACATCCTAATTCTTGTGTGAATCTTTTAGATTGTTTTTTCCTATCTATAGCTTTATTCAATCTACCACGCATGAGATGTTTTATTTTATATGCAGGATCATTATGATATCTTTCAATTAATTGTTTGTGAACTCTTTGTTTAACCTTTGGTTTTGACCTGTATTTTTTATCTGCTATAGATTTTTTTGCTCTACCAATATCTGATTGCCAATATGGTTTTGAATATTTTTCCATAGCACAACATTTACAATAAGATTTCTTATTATAAAAAACTTTATGAGAACTATCACTATGGAACTCATCAAGAATTTTTACTTCATTACACATTCTACATCTTCTCTTTCCTTCCTTCTGAAGAGAGTGAAGTTCTTTTCTATATGCTTTTTCTGCTAAATATTTTTCTTGTTGCTCTGGTGTTCTTCTATCTTTACGCCGAATCTTATCCAGTACATCACAGCAAACTCTACAGTAAGATTGATATCCCTTAGATCCCATTTTATAAAATTCAGTTATTAATTTAATTTCACCACAACGAGAGCACTTCTTTTTTCCTTCATTAAAAAGTTTTTCCTTTTCTTTTATTTCATTCTGCCATTTCCAGTAATCGTCTTCAGTTCTTTCAGGTTTGCGTTTAACAAATTTGTTAATACTTACACAAGTTTTACACTGCTTTTTCCTACGACCATCTTTAGTGACAATTGCAAAATTATCTATGGGTAAGATTTGCTTGCATATAGTACATTGCTTCATCATTTAAATTTTTTAAGATTATCTGTTTTAGCAACATCTACACCGGCTTCTTTATACTTGCTCATTTACAATTAAATTAAAAACTTTATTATAGTCGGAGTGTTTTAGCACATATTCTGGATTTGTCAACCTATACCTCTTTTTTTCTTTGTCTGATAAAGTGAAATAGTATTTGCCGTCAATATGATCTGGATAATCTAAATCTGGGCGCTTAAGTTCAAATTGTAAATGAACTACATTAGCTGACATTTCTACTGAAAAACTTACTTTAGCTTTTTTCATCTAGTTTGATATTGTAAAACTTAGCAAATAATTCTGCTGATTTTTTGTTTGTGAATGTATTGATGGCATTTAAGGTTTCTATAAACCATTTTTTATCTTTGTGGTATAATATGCCGGTTTTCATTTTTTCTTTTTGAAATAGAATTCCACAAATATCGGTATAGCTATAGCCAAAACAAATCCTATTATAAGTCCTTGGTCATTCATTGATTGCTTTAAATATTATAAGGATAACACCAATAATTCCACAAATAACGAATAATAAATCTGCTGTCATCTTTTTTTATGTAGACTCGTAAAAAATGTATAAATAAATATAAGGCTATATTTAATTATGTTAAAAAACTGGACCAATACTGTCATTTAGATTTACTTGCATTTTAACTGCTGCTTGTTTAGCTTTATCTCTTGCAAGATGAGAAAATTCATCTCCAGCTAATACTACTCCTAATCTTCTTTTGCCTTTAACTTTTGGTTTCCCAAATAAGCGTAATTTTACATTCGGTTTAGCAAGTGCTTCTTCTAATCCTTCATATTCTATTAAAGAATTATCTCCTTCAATTTTAATAACTGCAGATGCACCTTCTTGCAGGAAGTTTATATTAGGCACAGGTAAACCTAAAAGAGCTTTAGCGTGAAGTTCAAACTCAGATTGATCTTGAGTGATGATAGTAACTAATCCGGTATCATGAGGTCGAGGAGAAACTTCTGAAAACCAAACATTATCTCCTTTAACAAAAAGTTCTACCCCGAAAATTCCATATCCACCCAGAGCGTCTGTAATTTTTTTTGCAATTTCTTTTGCTTTTATTAAAGCTAAGCCGGACATTACATGGGGTTGCCATGATTCAACATAATCTCCGTCAACTTGTTTATGGCCTATAGGCTCACAAAAAGATGTTCCAGATTTACTTCTTAATGTTAATAAAGTTATTTCATAATCAAAATCAATTATTTCTTCCACTATAACCTTACCTGAACCAGCTCTACCTTCTTTTTGGGCTTTCTTCCATGCGCTGCCAATTTTAGGAAAAAATGAAACTACACTTTGGCCTTTGCCAGATGAAGACATAATAGGCTTTACAATACAAGGTATTCCTATCTCATGTACTGCATCTGTAAACTCTTCTTCTGTAGAAGCAAATAAATATTTAGAAGTAGGAAGTTTTAATTGTTCTGCCGCAAGTTTTCTGATACCTTCTCTATTCATTGTTAAGCGAACAGCTTGGGCGTTTGGAATTACTTTTATTCCGTCTTCTTCAGCATGAACTAATTCTTCTGTCGCAATAGCTTCTACTTCTGGGACAATATAATCAGGTTTAATTATGCCGATATATTTACGTAAAGCTTCTGGATCAAGCATATCAAATACATGAAAAAAATGCGAGACTTGCATAGCTGGCGCATGCTCATAGCTATCGCAAGCGTGAACCTCGATGCCCAATCTAATTAATTCGATTGCTACTTCTTTTCCTAGTTCACCGCTACCAAGCAACATCACTCTTGTAGCATTTTTTTTGTAAGGAGTACCTATTTTGATCATGTTATTTAAATTTAGTTGAACATAAAAGAAGAAGCACTGCTAAAAACGGAATGCCGTATTTTAAGATGGTAAGATAATCCATAGTGTCTATTAAAATAAACATTTACATATATAATACACTATAATCACCAATTCCCACACAAGAATTATTTCCCCTATCCATCTAAAAAATCCAAACCTTTCAGGGTCCATCACTTGAGCACAAACTTTTTTGGGTGCATTATGTAATTAGAGTCTGTTTCATAATCAAATGCTATTTTTTTATCTTCTTTTTCTAGGATTTTATTGATGATGCTCAATAACCCAAACTCTATATATCCTTTATGGATCTTAATATCGTAAGACTCAGCAATTTTCCCGTTAGTTGGCACTGTGGTAGAAATAAGCGCCATCATTGCTACAGGATCTTTTTCTAAAGCATCATTCAAGATGTTTAATACATCAATAGATAATTGGGTGTTGTTCATCTACTTCCTCTAAAGTGTTGGTTGTTGCATTGATTTTATTTTTGATGTGTAGAACTGTTTCTAAACCATCAGAATTATGAGTAATAGCATCAATAGATTTGATACATTCCTCTACAATATCTGGGTGTTCTCCAATACCAGCAGAGTTTTCTATATAGTTAAACAATAAAGCTTCATGCTTATGAATTTGAGCTTCATAGTGAGCTTCTAATGCGCGAATTAAATATGATGATGTTCTATTCATAATTTATTTGTTCTACAATTATATTTGCTTTTTTTAATAAATGTATACCATCTGTTTTTCTGTACTCTTCGGCATACACAACCCTACTAATACCTGCTTGGATGATTAATTTAGCGCAATCGAAACATGGCGAACATGTCAAATACATTGTTGCGCCTTCGCTGCTATTGTGAGAACGAGCTAACTTCATCAAAGCATTACTCTCTGAATGTAGCACTTCTCTTTTAGTTATCATCTTGTTAGAGGCATAATCCTCAAGAGGATGAAACTGTTCACATTCATTATCAAAACCAGAAGGAGTTCCATTGTAACCATCAGAGATAATCTGGGTACCCCTGACAATCAAACATCCAACCTTTTTTCTTTTAGCTTTAGACATAGTAGACCATCTTCTGGCCATGTCTAAATATGTTGCATCTAACTGTGACTGATTGGGCATACTACCATTTGTGAATTATGTTTGCCATGATAAAAAAACAAGTAATCAAATTAACTAAAATAATAAAACTGCGAATAAGTAGACTAACTTGAGCTTGTTTTAAAGTTAAAATCGGAATATTTGGCTCATCATCATTTGTTTTCCCGATACGATGATCAACTGTCCTACACCAAATTAACCATAAATTTTTTAACATGTTTTATTCTTCTTCGTCTTCATCAGTCCACTCCTCAAAATTATAAGTTTGCATTGTGTTCAGAAAATGATTCATGATTTCCTCGTAATCTTTACTGCGATCTTCGCATCTTAAATCATGATCCCCTCTCCACCATGCTCGACTTTCCCAATCTTCAGCGTCAGTAAATACTTGACAACCTACATCAGTTGGCTCATCAAATTGATAGTTATTTTCTTCGATTACATGATAAGCATCTTCGCTTACATCCCGCCACTCACCGCTTTTATCATCTGCATCATTAAATTCAATGTTTCCATCGTTTTCTTCTAAATACTCTTCGATCTTCTTGTCGTCCCAATCCTTCATTTCTTGAAATGAGTTACGAAGATTATCAGTATCGTATTTAATCAACTTACAAGTTGTGGTTGACCACACTTCCCATTTTTCTAGATATATTTTCATGATTAGTTAGCTTTTAAAATTTTAATCAATTTAACAACTTCTTTTGTTGGCACATCGGACCAACTGGTCCATTCTTTAGCGTCTTCATTTTGATATTTCTTGTTTTTCCAAGCGCTACGGAGGATGCCTTTAAACTGATCAAAGTCCTCTTCCGTATCATTTAGCTGAAGATGAGCCATAAGCGTTGTCAAAGGCCCATAAGAGGCGATTTCCTTTTGTTGTGGCGGAGCTGTCTTCTTGCCATTAGAAGTGTCAATCTCATCAGCACCAACAATATGGATATTAAGAAAGTTTCTAACACAGCGCACAAAGGCCCTGTTAACAGCAATAGTCTCTAAAAACTTTTGAGCGAAGTTACTAGTGTTGTAAGAAGTGGCATTTGCAACATCTTCAAAATAAATAGGTTCCCCTTGAGATTCATAGTTACCAGACCAATGAATAGCACATTTTACAGCAACATGATCCAATTCACATTTAATGATCTCGTAAGAGACCTTAGTAAAACCTCTTAGCTTAGCTAACTCTTTGATGCCAGAAAGTTTAATAAGAAGTTGTATATCTTCAAGGCCTTCTACACTGTTAGGCATAGGCTTGTTTCGGGCTTCAAACCAACCTTTATTTGGGTAAAGGTGTTCGGCTGCAATCATAGCTCTCCAGTTGATAGAGCCATCTTCATTATATTGATATTCAACGCCTTCTAAAAGGCCTAATTCGTTACGATTGTAGTTCATTAATTAACCTATAGTGATCTAGTTCTTTCCAAAACTCTGGTGTATCATAAATCACTTCAGGTTCACCTGTCAACTCTTTTTCTTGTTTTTTTGACTCGTAGCACGAATATTTCTTTCCACCACTCAAAACAACCTTACTGGTGACAAATTTTGTTTGATCTGTTAGCTCATCTCCCGCATCTTCTTTTGACTTCCAGTCACTATCATTGACCTGAAAATCAAAAAACTTGAATCTATATTCATTTATTTTATCTAAATCTTCACAAAAGATTTCTAGCTTTATTCCTATTTCTTGTACGCTTTTCAAGTATTCTTCGGTAAATTCATCGTTAATGCTGACTGTGAATTGAGCTACATTCTTTTTAAAATATTTTAGTATATCGATGTTGATGGGTTTATCGGTCAATATATTTAAGTATCTATCTTTAAGCCAGTAACACAAAATCTTTTCGTCGAAATGATGGTCCATTCTGACATTTAATGCGCGGCTTTTCATAAAAGAAGGATCAGCCACAAAGTCAGGAATAACTTCTACGATCTTAACAGGATAATGATCTCCAATAAATATCGATTCCCATTTTATTTTTTTATCTATATTTAATTTATCAAATACTGCTTGGGCGATTTTTTCTGGTTCTATGAAATTTATTGACTTCGGGTCTTCTTTGACTCCATAAGCTGGCAAATTGCCAGATCGTTTGCTTTCTATGCATAAATGTTTCTCGGACCAAATAGGTTTGTTGATGTCGGCAGGATAAGTCGCATACAAACTTATAGATGGAACATCTAAAGCACTTGAAAAATAAGATGATAAATTGTCAGAGCAAACATTTAACAAGCTATTGTCTAGTATATAAGCTTCCTGTTTTTTGTTGAGAGAGATGTATGGACGCGTTTTTTCTATGATACTTTTAGTGTCTTTACATAAAGAAATAATACCAATACCATGTTCCTTAAGAACTGGCGCAATATAGGCAATAACATCAGTATACATATCATAAACATTCATTCCGTTACGATTACGGTTGTCTATAACAATGTATCGATCATATGGTAACGGGAAATAACTAGAAGCTACTGTCGGGCTGTCCAGCTTCACTCCGCAAGAAGATGCGTACTTTTCTAAAACATTCATACTAATTCATATTCTACTTTTGTTTTGCCGTGATTAGCGTAATCAATAGCTTTTTTAGTTTCTTTATAAGGAAAGAAAGCTAAATCAAACAATCCTTTTTGATCAGCCCTGCCGATAAAATGAAAACAATCCAAATCCATTTCATCAACATACTCGCACATTTTGTGAATAGCATCACAATGATCAATCAAATCATAATACATCTTTTTAGTAAAAAAATAAATATCATGATCTGGATAGTTTCTTTTGAGTGATGACACTACACTGGTAGACGCTAAAACATCTTCGGCATGCTCTGGCATAACATACGCAATTCTTTTGTTTGGGCGATCTTCGTCTACAACATCTACAAGTGAAGCTTTTTGGTTTTCATTATTCTCTTTTAAAGCAACCTTGTGGAAATAATCTAATACTTGAGTTCTAGATTGACCTTTAGCGAATTCTGCGATCCAATATTTGAGACCACTGTCTTCAGCATCAATTTCCATGCGTAGACAATTTTTATACAAATCAATTAACCACTCCACATCTTTTAATGTGTCATCTGGTTTATATTTGCTGTCTCTTTCTTTGAATTCTCCTATACTAATATTATCCCAATCAACTTCCTCGAAAGAATCAAATAAATCTTCAAACTGTTTACCTACAGTTTCAATTGAAAAATTATCAATAACAAACTTTCTGGCCGTCTTGCCCATTTTCTTTTTAGCATTAGGCTTCATATTAAAAACCTTATTCAGTTGTTTGCTAATTGAGTTGGCAGAAGTAGAAGCTTTGATAAACTGAGTTCCCGGCTCACGATACTCTGCCCAATCTAAAGGTAAACCGCCGCTTTCTTTTGTGCAGCAATCTTCGCCACAACTATAATTTGTGACTAAAGTGATTAGTTCAGTTAGTTTAGCTTCTTGAACGGGTATCTCTTGGCCACCGGAAGTGAACGGATGGCAGTAAACATCCATCAAATTGTAAATTTCATTAAGCTGCTTTTCATTAACTCCATTGGAAATATTAGTTGTTTCTAAAGAGTCTTTTGAAGAACAATATGGACATGGCTTTTTTTGACCTACGAATGGAGTAACTAGATACTGCTTGCAAACCTTGCAGTAGTAAGTAGTTAAAACATCTGCTCTATCAATGCCTTTTTCCTTTAATAAGCGCATGATGTCCCAACCTTCAGACCAATGAGTATGAAGTAGCAATTTAGCTTTAGAAGTAGGATGATTATTTTTGAAGATCTTAAAGCCATCCAATAAATTAGGAACAGATTTTCTTAATTGATTCCTAAAAACAAAACCAATAATAAAATTATCAGATATTTTATATTTCTTTCTGAGGGCTATTCTTTTTTCATCAGAAAATCTATAAAAATTATCTGTATCTAAAGTGCCTCTGATTGTTTTAACATGATCGTGTTTTAGTTCAGCCATAGCTTTTTCAGCAAAGCTAGCCCACACAAAATAGTTCTTAACTTTCGGGGCCATTTTTACCGCAGTAGGTAATAGCGGTAGGCTGTCCAATGTAGTATGAACAATACAGTGAATCTTGTTCCACCATTCTCGTTCTGTGAAGCCATCAAATGCCCAAATATCTTCTATACCTAAATAAATATCAGGCTTTTCCTCTTGAATAATTTTATCTATACACTCATGACCGTAACCAGCATTGCGCCAGCGAGTTTGATCTTTGCGTATTTTTTGAAGAAGGATGACATCTTCTGGCATTGTACCTATAGCTTTCCAAGGTAAAAGCTGTAGGTCTTCATCAGAAGATCTTTTGGCATTAACTAATTCTACTATTTCATATTTGCCTGTTGCATACAGGTATTTTAACAAGTTTTTCTTGTGCTTGCCGAAACCTGTGAATGCTTTACAAAAATTACTATGAATTAGTATCTTTTTTTTACGCATCATTTAAACAATTGATCTGGGGCTTCAATGCCGCCAATGATGGTATAAACAACTAGGCCCTTCTTTGAAGTATGGTAAATACCTCTATGAACAGTAGATCCATCGCCAAGGATGCGGCTAAGCTGCTCAAAGCCATGTTCGAGATATTCCTGTGGAGTATTATCAAGAATACCCCTATCACCAATTACAACGCATGAAGCCACTTTACCAGAGGCAACATCAATATTAGCGAGAATATTTTTCTTCAAATTATCTCTTACTGCATAGCTAATATCTGTCTCTTGAACTTCGTCACCCTGCAGCCTAACAGGTACAGCACCAAATGAAATAATACCAGATGAAAGCACAGTATCCAAATCAGCCTTATCAAAAGCAGTATATTCAGAATCTTGCGCTGACACCTTATTAAACAAATGAAACAAAGAGCAGATACTAGTATTTGCTGTTGTCCAAAACTTATTTACAGAAAGCTTAGGATAAATCTGCTTAATCCTCTCATTATCAAGAATAACTAATGGAGATAGCGTTCCATTATTACAAAAGTTAATTAAAGCGTCAGTAGTTTCTTTAGCGTTAGAACGAACTCTAGAACCTTCTGCTTTAGTAGGTAGCGCGACAATAGCACCAACTTTAGCTTGATAATCAGATGCTTCAATACCAAAGCTCTCACACAAATCATGTGCGATTTCTACTACCGTAGGGCCACCGCCAGCACCAGTTCCTCCTCCGGCACCAATACAAACTAAAACTCTATCAAAATCACTCTTAAATACATTCTTTAAGAAATCTAGAATATCTTCGCGATGTTCTTCGAAAATATTCTTGGCGACTTCTCTATTCTTACCTGCACCTGAACCGCCAATCAGCAGCTTGTTTTGCTCTGGGATTTTAAGAGGTTTCAGATCTTGTGCAGCAGTGTTAATCGCAGCCACTCTTCGGTAGCCCAAGTTCCAAAAAGTTTCAGCTAAGCGAGATCCACCTTGGCCAACACCAACAATAGCAAACTTATAAGCAGCAGTAAATTCGTCTTCAATAGTTTCTTCTGGTTCTTCTTCGCTGGGCAGTGGGATGTCTGGCATGTCCACACCAAGATCATCGATTTCATCAATTACTTCTTCTACTTCTTCTACTTCTTCGTTTTCTAAATTTTCTTCTTCGCTCATAGGTTTACTGTTAGAGTTTTTATTGTTTGGTTTTAAATTAAAATATTCATTCAGCGTAGCCATTATCAGAATGGACTGCTGTCCTTTGGTTGAGGTGCTTGTTTTTGAGGGGCGCTGTTACCGCTTTTAGCAGTGGATTTTAAAAACAAACTAAGATATTCAACAATAAGCTGTTTTAATACTTCTGCTTCTCCCGGTTCTAAAGAAATTCTAAATGTATCACTACCATTACGAGTAACAACAAACCCAAAAGCTGGAGACTTAAACTCCATAATCTTACCTTCTTTGCCTTTGATTTTTCTAGGCTTATCCCAAGGAGAAAGTCCGATAGAAGTTTTGTTGTCGTTAAAATCATGGAATCCTGACCATGGAATGCGAGAATTTAAGGAAGAAAGAATTTCTCCCAGCTCAAATTCATTTAGCTTGATCGCTAATTTCTTTTCTGGATTTTCTTTATTACCAGAAAAGCTGCCTGTTTTATTTGAGTCATTCCAAGAAAACTGCTGAATAGCATTGACATAAAAAATAGGCTTATCGCCTCTAGTGTCAATAGAGAAGTTGAAAGCAGATCCTGTGTTTTTAGCATTAGGCTTGTAAATTTGTAAATTCATATTTAATTATAATAAATGGTAAAGCGATTTTTTCAACTAAAAAAAGACCCTCCGTTTGGAGGGTCTTATCATAAACGAAAAGATAATGAATTTAAATAATCTTTAACTATTAAATACTGCAACCAGAAGGATCTGGGCCGCTTGGACCACTAACTTCGGCTGGTCCAGTAGCTTCTTCGGCTGGAGCTGGGTCTGCAGCTGCAGCTTGATCGTTTGCTTCTTGCTGCTGCTTAAGGGACTCTTCATAATTATCCACTTGAGTCTTGATGTTCTCCAACTGTTCTGTTGAAGCGTTGTCAATGATCTCTTCAGCTCGACGCACACATACATCCCTGATAATATTCAAACTTTCGCTAAGAGCGACAGTATTAAGGAGCATATTTGCAACACGAATCTTGAGAGATCCCACTGTATCTGTATTTTGTTCTTCTGACATGTCGTTATATTAATTAAGTAATATAACTATTATGAAGTGATGAAATAAAATTTCAAGTATTTTTTTAGTTAAATTCTCTCATGGACATACCTCCATATACAATAGCATTCGAAGAACCCAATGGTTTTAAACCTAAAACAATAACATCTCTTCCGCCAGTGATCGAAGAACCTAATTTTAATTGATTTTTTAATTGATCACCGTATATTTCAGATTTAGCTTGTCCATATCCTCCTCCCATCGGGTAACCACCGCTAATATGAGTCTCAGAAGGAGCTATAGCATATTCAACTCTAGAATAATTATCAATACTTGAATAAGATAAGCCATCTATACCTGATGGATTAGAGATTAATTGCCACTCGTAATTATCATTGCTAGTTGTGATGATTGACATATCTGTTATATCAACTGTGCATCCCACAGCTGACTCTTTAAGTCTAATTGCCACTAAAGCGTTCATTTGCGTCTTTGTGGTTTCAATAGATGTTCCTCCTGTAGATGCGTAAGTGTTTGTTCCTATTTCTTCTTTGCCCCCTTCGCTGATAACGGCAGAACAAATAGCTTCTAGGGAAGATGCTGCGCCAGTTCCGTCGTTTTCTATTTGGTATCTTAAGGGAAGATTTGGTGTGGACATATATACGGCATCTTTATTATTAGCATTTAATATTTCATGACAATAGTAAGTTACGCCATCTACATTGAATCCAAATCTAACCCTGCCGACTCCTAACCATTCAAAATCAATAACTAAAATTTGAGTTTTAGAAAAATCTAATGTGATGCCACTTGCTCCGTTCCCGTCCATTGTGTCGATATTCCAATTGCTCTGAGCTGTAGAAGTATCAACAGCAGATCCAGAAACGCTAGATCTTAATACTAAATTAGTTGTAGTATCCGATTCTAAAAACAAACCATTATCATCATCAAATAATCCCATTCTCGTAGTAATTCCAGAACCACCACCACTTTTCTTTAAAATACCTGTAATAAATATTAATTGAGATTTAGAAGGCTGATAATTAAATCTCATGAATGTCTGTCTTGTTCTTTTTCCAGCAGTTGTAGCAGATACAGCTAAAACAGAAGAAGCTCTATCAGAAGAATAAGTACTAGAAGTTCCAGAACCACTTTCTTGGATGTCATCCCAATATAAAGGTTGATTATCAAAAATTTGCTTACTGTTAAAGATAGTTTCAGGTTCAGATACTCTTTGCCTCCCAAAGGCATCGGTTCCGCCTTTATTGGCGGTGTTGCTATCTATTTGAGGAGTCCAATACTGATTAATGTCATCCCAAATGTAATTAAAATTTACAGCATGATTTCTGCTAGGAGAAGTCTCGAATCCGTCAATAATGTTTGGGGGGTTTGCCATTATAATAATCCTAATATATCGCCCTTACGAACATCATCCCAGCTTGCATCACCTTTAGATTTTTCTATATTGCGAAACTGAGTTAAACAAACTGCTACGCGCTGCTTGTTGTCTTTGTATTCTTTTTTCATAATATCATCAGACATACAGCGAGAAACAAACTCGTTTTTATCTTCTTTTTTTCGTGGTTTAGGCAGTGGCATTATGCGTAAAGTCCTGTAAAAGTTAAAGGTCTAAATCCTTCGTCATAATCATCAGTAATATAGCTGTCTAATCCATGGTTATGCAGCTGCCTAAAGTATTCCCTGCCAATATGATCTCTGAGAACAGCTTCATCAGCTATAATACCAGTAGTCAACAACCCTGTTATTTGAGGTTTATAGCCTGTAGCAAGAAATCCAGTATCAGTCTCTGAATGAATGATACTAGCCAAAACCATAGGGTTATTACCTTGATATTCGACGCCCATATTAATCTTCTAAATTATGAGTTTTAAGTAAAAATTTAAAAACAAGGGCACCAATTATTATTGAAGCCCCTGTCGCTGCTATAACGTATAACATCGTATATTATTACACCTATTTGATTACTTTATCACCACTTTATTTAATTTTGATGAAAAGGTAATATTGATAGCTATTTGATTCTCATTCTCTAATAAAAAGCTAGATAACAAGTCTAACACTTCATTTTGAATGATCCTCTTGAGTTGTCTAGCGCCAAATTCTTTATTTTTGTTCTTTTTGTATATAAAATTAATTAGAGAACTGCTATATTTGATCTTTGTGCTGTTTATACTCGCAAACTTAGACAGTTCCTTTTTGATGATTTTCTTCATATTATCTTCTGTGAAATCGTTGAAGAATATGATTTCATCAAATCTGTTGATCAATTCAAGCGGCATATACTGTTTAAGAGCTTTGAATGCTTCCTGTTTTGATTCATCAGAAGAAACTTCTGGCTTGAAACCTAAAGTAGTCTTTGTTGATAGCTGTCTAGATCCTATGTTACCAGTAACAATAATAACACAGTTATTAAAGCTAGCTTTTCTTCCAATAGAATCAGTTAATTCTCCTTCTTCTAGTATTTGAAGTAGTACTTTTTGAACTTTTGCATGGCTTTTCTCAATTTCATCAAAAAGAATAATGCTATGAGGATTTTGGCAAACCTTTTCAATTAGGATACCACCTTTATCATAACCAATGTACCCCGGACTACTACCAATTAATTTTGAAACACTTTGCTCTTCAGAAAACTCTGACATATCAAAACGAACAAAGCTATCTTGGGTCACAAACATTTTGTTAGCTAAAGTTTTAGCTAAATGTGTTTTACCAACACCAGTAGATCCCAAGAAAAGAAAACTACCAATAGGTTTTTGATTATCTCGCAAACCGCTCTTATAACGCAGCAAACATTTTGCTATTTTATTGACTGCTTCATCTTGACCAAAGATGTCTTTTTTGATTTCTTTTTCAAGATTGATGTATTTTATTTTGTTTTGTTTTGTGAATTTATCTTTTGGTATACCTGTCTTATGACATAAGGCATCAATCACATGATCAATCTTAAGATCACCCACAATATCTCCAGACTTTACTTTAGCCAGCCACTTTTCATAAGCATTTTTAAACTTAAGAACAGGAACTTTCTGCATAGCCTCTTGACGGACATCTTCGCTCTGTGAAGCTATTTTGACTAATGTATTGACCACTTCCTCTTCTTGTTTTTGAAGTGAAGCTGGTTTTTTGGTTTTTTGTACTTTGCAATGACTGCAAGCTAAATCTAGCAAATCGATTGCTTTATCTGGGAAGTTAGTCTCTTTAATGTATTTGTCGGACAACTCAATAATGTCTTGCAATACTGCATCATCAATAAATACGCCGTGGTAATTTATAAAATGATCTTTTTTGTTCAGTAATATTTCTAAAGTTTCTTGTGCAGATGGGGCCTTAAGATTGATGACATCAAATCTTCTGGTCAAAGCTTTATCTTGATAGATCTTCTTACGATATTCTTCGTAAGTGGTTGATCCAATAACAGTGATTTCTCCATTAGCTAAATATGGCTTGAGTATATTTGCAGCATCTAAGCCCCCTTCCGCATCTCCAGCTCCAATAAGAGTATGTATTTCATCAATATAAAGAATGATATTTGAGTCTTTACAGTCATCAATAATGGCTTCCATTTTTCTTTCAAAGTCTCCTCTGTATTTTGTGCCAGAGACTAAAGAATTAAGATTCAAAGAATAAATTTCTTTATCAGACAACAATACATGTCCACAGCCAGAAGAAACTCTGTTTGCCAAAAACTCTACTAGCGCAGTTTTGCCAACACCAGAGTCACCAACAATAAGCACATTATTTTTTACCTTTCGGTTGAGAATATATTCCATTCTCTTGAGTTCTTCTTCTCTGCCACTAATGTTATATTCAGCGCCATTGCATTTTTCGTTTAAGTTTATACAATTTTTTTCTAGAGAAGCTTTCGTGGTTTTGGTTTGGTTGCGCACAACTTCTTTTGGAACCGGCGCATCAACAAACGTTTCTTGACCAAAATATTTAACTATATTTTCTTCAAAGTATTTTATTTCAAAATCCAGCTTTTTTGCAACTGGAGGATCTACCAACTCTATAGATGACAAAACTCCAATGAATATATGATCAATAGAGATATACCCATCATCGCATTCATTTGCAAACTCAGCGGCAACATCAAAAACCTGAAGTAGATTTTCTGAGGGTTTACAATCTATTTTTTTATTTTTAGATTTATCGTCAAATGAAAAATAATCTTCTACAAGCCACATCCTGAAAGACTCATAATCAAATCCCATTTCTGATAAAATGCGAATTGATTTAGACTCTTCACAGAAAAAGAAAGCAGTCAGCAAATGCTCAATACTAACAAAAGGCGTACCTAATTGTTCAGTTATATTTTTTGCTTTTTTATATAACCATTTTGATCTGGGTGTTAACTGGTAATCATTCATGAATCCTTCAAATCCCTTACCTTCATAAATATTTTAGTGTCGATGGTGTAAACGGAGTCTGCGGCCATTGCTCCTCCGTCCATGGTTCTTCCGTTGATAGCGATCAAGTCGTCTTTAGATGGTAAAGCTCTACCTTCACGCTCCATTTTGTTTAACGTATCTTCCCACACAAAGCAAGTGATTTCATGTTTTTCATCACTTAAGTTGAGCATAGCATACTTTTTGTTTGTGTTTCTTGATCTTCTTTGCTGTATATTTTTGACAACGCCTACACAAAGGAACTTTTGATGGGGTAACTCACCTCTCAACTCCTCAATGCCAGTACATTGGCCCTTCAAGTTAACAACATCTTTTAGTCTGGAAGAATAATTATATCCTAATAACTTTCTTTCAAAATACCAATTAGCTATTTTTTTATGCTCTCTATTAGAGTTATGCTTATAAATCTCAAGACAAGGTTCTAATTTTTTAAGTATTGTTTGTTTTCTGGAATCTTTAATAAGAATCTTACCATCTTCATCTATGTTTGGGCCGTCTTTGATTTCATGCTTCCATATATCAACCACATCATGATTGTATTTTGGTCCAAAGTTAAGAAAAATCCTTTTTTCTCTATCAGTTAAAATATTAAATACTTGAGCATTTAGAGCCATCCTTGGTCTATTGTCACCCATACTATTGAGAGCTCCGGCTTGAATTAGACTGCTGAGAACTGCAATATTAATTCCAGCTTGTTTGGCGGCAAGACAAACATTCATCATATCGGGGCAATCTTCATCTCTGAATTTGATAACTGCTTGCAGCGTTTTTTCGCTAATACCTTTGATTGAGTTAAGACCGTATCTAATATTCCCACCTTCTTTCGAGAATCCCATTTGGCTTTTAGCTAAATCAGGAGGAAGCAACTGAATACCCATCAGGTAAAGCTCTTTTTGAATAGAATCTATAATCTCATGAGGGTCTTGTTCATGTTTGGAATTTTCTAGCAGCGCCACATGAAAGTCTAACGGATGATTAAACTTCATGTACACAGTCTTCATGGCTAAGATAGCATAAGCAATAGAGTGAGATTTATTAAATGAATAATTTGCAGAATCTTCAGCTACTTTCCATAAAACTTCACCAGCTTTAGGATCAATATTATTTTCTGCTATTTTGTCTGCAATCTTTTGCTTCCATGCTGGCATTTGATCGACTTTCTTTTTGCCAACAATTCTACGTAGCTGTTCTGCTTCATCAAGGCTGAAACCGATCTTTACTGCCATCTGCATCAACTGCTCTTGATACAGAGGAATACCAGCGGTATAAGATAATACATCATTAAAAAGTTCGTGCTGAGTTTGAAATTCTCCGGTTTCAACAAAAGCTGCGAAATCATCTTTGAATTGCAAAGCTCCCGGCCTAGCAATAGCTACAACAGCAGAAACTTCTTCTAAGTTGCGAGGCTTAACTGTTTTACAAACTTGTAGATTGGTATCAGCTTCAATTTGAAACAATCCTTGAGAGCACTCTAAATTCTGAAAGTGGTCATAAAGCTCTGGATCTTCTATATCAATATCATCAAGTTGAATACCTGCGCTATCGCAAGCATTTTTTAGCACCGTTAAAGTCTTGAGCCCAAGAATATCAAACTTGACGCTAAGACCTGCAGTGGCATTCATCTCGTAACAGGTAATGAGATCTTTTTCCTTGGTAACTTGAATGGGGCAAATATCAGTGAGCTTCTGCTTTGAAATTGCAATGCCAGAAGCATGAACACCTGTATTCTTGATCAAACCTTCAAGTTTTTGAGCAATTTTAAAAACTTTAGGATGATCGTTTGCCCATTTTTTGAAATGCTCGTTTTCTTCTGTTGCATCTACAAGTTTAGCTACTTTACCAAAATGAGAGGGAATCAAGTCGCTAACCTCATTCATATCCTGCTCACTAATTTCACCAACAATCTTTCCAACCTCTTTAATGCACAGTTTACCACTGAGAGTTACCAAATTCAAAATTCGGCAAGTTCTCTCTGGGTGCCTACGGCCAATGTACTCAATTACTTCTTGCCTCCTATCGAACGCAATATCATTATCCACATCAGCAAGAAGACTACCATCAAGATATAGGATTCCATTTTTCTCGATCTTTCTAGCACGACTTTCAGACACAAACCTTTCAAAAAACAACCCGTAGCGAATCGGGTCAACTTTAGTTACACCTAAAAGGTATAAGATGAGAGATCCTGCTGCACTACCTCTGCCAGCACCAGTGGGAATCTTGTTTTCGTGGCACCAATTAAGAATATCCCAATTCAACAAAGCGTAATCAATAAAACCTAATTTATTGAGAACTTCATATTCTTTTTTGAATCGTTCTATGTATTCATTTCTATTTTCTTTTAAATGAAGACCTTTAGCTTTAAAGTATTTGGCGCACAGTTCTTTTAAGAACAATTCATTTGGGCTATCTTTGGGTAGTCCTACATAATCATACCACTTATCCTCGATAGAAATTTTAGGCAACAGCACTCCAACAGGAGCGCAATCATCATATTTAGTAAAATTATCAGTGAAACTCATACCTCGACATTGAATATTAATTTGAAAAACATTTCTTTGCATTTTTCTACATCGTACAATGAGTTATGCAATTTATTTTCATCAAAATCCACACCTAAATCTTTTAGCATCGCTTTTTGCGTGGTCTTGATTCCTCTGCGGCGCTCAGTGGTTAACCTGCACTGCCACTGATACAGTGAATCATCTTCTTTTTTAGGAATATCGTACTTGAGAGACTTTGACAGGCATAATGTATCTACAATTCTTTCCACGTAAGAATAGTCAGTTTTTTTACCAGTCAGCTTTCTGTGGATGTTGTGGATGTAGATATCATAATTTGCAATGTTATGCCCTACAATTAGATATTCAGGATCATAAAGGTATTTTTCAAAATGTTTTAATACTTCTTTGCCATCTTTTTGTTTTGATCTAAACTCATCCCAATCTAAGTGAGTTAATTTTTGGACTTCTGGAGGAATATTCAGATTGGGCCAGTCCATATAATAATCAGCTTTTTCAATAATCTTTTGGCCCTTAGAGGTAATAAAAGATAATTGAAAAGGTTTAGAAGAATAAAGATTTAAACCTTCAGTTTCGTAATCAAAAAACAAGTATTTTTGATCTTTTTTGTATCGCAATAAATTGTTAAGCATTTTTGAAATCAACGTGATCGTTATATTTAATAAATAATTCTGATCCAGCTTCTATGTTCTTATTAGCTCTGTAAGAAACAATTTGGCTCACTTCATAAATTTGCCAATTAATATTATTATCTTTAGAGTGATTAAAGATCATGCCGGAACCAAGGACACAAACTGGTCGTGTTATATGGCCCACTGTGACGCCGCCATTTTCATCAGCGAAACTTTCGTGATCATCTTGCAAAAAGGGAAGCGAAAAGAAGTAGTGGGCGAATTTAGTGTCTAGGTCCTGCCATTTCGCTTTGTCGGGAACAATATAATAGCATTCTTCTATTAACTCTCCTTTCTTGATGTCTTCGGTACAAAAAACTCCATAACCATGAGTACCAGAAGCACCAATAAAAATCTTCTCAGATCTAAACAGTTTGTCTTTCATGTTCTAACCAACTTTCAAAACTAAATTCATCGCTGCAACAACCATCCAAATTAGGCTTAGATAAAGTTGCTACCTTAGCCCCTTTCCTGTGATGAATGATCTTTCTAACTTGGAACGCAACAAAATCTTCTTTATTTTTATAATAAATAGACTTTGCATATTCAACAGATCCGCCACACTCTTTAGCTTCATTTTGAACTTTTTCTGCAAGCTTATGATCAATCGGCAAACTATTTTTTTGAATGAAAAATGTTATAGAACCTAGATCTCTAAAGTCTGGAACAAATTGGTTAAATGTGAAATTATTTTGATGGATATATGAATCGTAAAACGGTATAGCCAGCATCAAATGATCGCAATTCCAGAAAGACCTTAAATCATCTAAAGTCAAATTACCTTCATGTTCAGTAAATGCAGAAGAATATATTTTATAAAGCAACTTTATGCCTTCATTATTCTTAGCAAAAATGTTGATCTTGTGTGGTTTAGCTTCTTTGTAGTCGTCTACAATATTCAGCTCTAAGGCAAAGACAAAATCAAAATCATTTTCTTCTGAATATCTAACGTATTCGAGAAATCCATGCATTCTGTTTTCGACCAAAACAACCTTTCCTAAATTATGGTCTTGAGCTATCTCGACAACGCTATCGGGACCATCAGGAGTTTTTGATGGTTTGAATTTTAATATTGACTTACCTATACTATAATCAGTGGTAAATAAAGGAATCATATCAATAATCTGTGCAATTCCACCTTGGGCATCCTTGGTAGTGTTCTTTGGCTACAGTATACCCCTCTTTTTGTAATTTGACAAG